>Ga0302326_10009777_pt1 | contig 20876 bp, 9 predicted proteins | sample Palsa_T0_3_FD_202264 | JGI IMG/M metagenome (GOLD analysis project Ga0302326, IMG submission 202264) | Peat permafrost microbial communities from Stordalen Mire near Abisko, Sweden - Palsa_T0_3 | ecosystem: Environmental > Terrestrial > Soil > Palsa > Peat permafrost | place: Sweden: Abisko...
GTGTAATTCCGGAAGGCACTCCTGATCCCCAAGTTCTGCACATTGCTGCCGATTCCGGCCGGGTTTTAGTGACCGGTGACCTTCGAACGATGTATGTCCACTTCAAAGAGTTCGTGGCACAGCGCGAGTCACCCGGAGTGCTGCTAATTCCATCGTCCCGGTCTATCGGCGCCGCAATCGATGGGCTCATCGTTGCATGGCTAACCTGGTCCCAGGACGACTTACGGAACCAGGTGTGGTGGCTCCCATGATAGGCTGGCCCGGGCGCCCGTCTCCGCTTCTGAAGAGGCAAATTAGAAAAGGAGACACCATCCCTAAGCCTTCGGCTTAGGGGTCGCGCAAGCCCGCGCCATGCTCCAGTTGTTCGGCGTTTGTTCGGCATCTGTTCGGTTGTTTTCCGGTGAATGTTCTCCGTGTGTTCGGTTGGTTTGTACTACACTAAATTTAGATCCGCTTGACCAGGAGTGCCCCGTGAGCGACAAGTTTCGAGCCATTCTCGATGCCTTACCGGAAAAACCGCCGCGCTCGCGCTTGGAACCGTACAGTGAGCTGATCGACGCATTGCGGCAGCGCCGGCGGACCTATCGGGAGATCGTAAGCGTACTCGCGGAAAAATGCGACCTCCGGGTTTCGATTAGCACCATCCACGACTTTGTGCGAGCGAAATCGAAAGAAGCAAAGAAGGCGGCGAAGCTCCTGCGAACCTCAGTGCCCAGTACCGATATACGCAATCCAGAGTCTACAGCGCTTCGCCGGAGCGCGCCCCAGTTGAACCAGGGTAATCCAACAGCAGAGGAAGTTCAGCGAAGAATCGCCGCAGTCAAGCAACGGAAGGTTCCGCCTTCAACGAATCCTTCAGAAGGATTTCAATACAATCCCGATGAACCGCTCCGGCTATTGAAGCCGTGAAACCCAATTCTGGATGAGTTTCAAAGTTGGTGGCTGGCTGCTACTTTCTCGATCTGACATGCGGGGTGCGTCCGCAGTCGAAGAAACGCCCATCGCCGGAATTTCCTTTTCGGGAACTAACTCAGATCAGATTCTGGCACCGCTGAAGCGTGTTGGCCCGTGCATAATCACGTAGTCATGAAATTTGCAATTCGGAGCTGGCAAATAGTCTGGCAATCAGCCCGTGGCAAGCAGTGTTCTTTATTGATATCAAGTGGGTTACAGTAGCGTTGTTCTTCGCTCTGAGGGTATACTCAAATTCCACCGAATAAAACGAGATGGACCTGGAAAGAAGTCGCATTATTTCCCTGATCGATTTTTCCCAGCAATCGGCACGATTGCGGGGCAAGCCAGCCGCCACCGTTTCGGGACATGGCCAGTTCAGCTTCTACGAACACGAGATTCAGGGATTGCCAGGTATCCGGCTCAATCCTGATCCCTCCAGCCTCGATGAGATTTGGCTTGCCGTTGAGCGGCTACACGAGCGGAACCCCCCGGAAGTGACCAACCCCTTATTGCGGCCATGGGTGAAGATGACCCAGTCTCCGACTGAGGACCCGCGACTTCGCGAATCTGTTGATGGCGCAAGCCTGATCGTGGCCGGCACCCACTGCTTGCCGCCGGGCGATGGCAGCAAGCCTGTGATCGCCACCGAGGACGTGCTGCATCTTTCCGAATACAGCGAGGCGGAATTGGTGCACGCTTCCTTCGCTACTCATTTGGATACCAAATGGCGGCCATGGGCGGAAGAAGAGAAGCGCCGTCGCCGGACCATCCGTCTTTACGCGCAGCTCTTCACGCTGCAACAGCAGCTGGAAGGCTCGATCGTCGAGTCGCCTCTAGAACTCGTCTGGGGCGTGGGAGTAGGAATTTGGAATTGCGATGGCACGACCGTCAACTACCCGCTCATTGCCCGGCTGGCGGAAGTCTCTTTGAACAAGGTGACGGCGGAAATTGAGATCCGGCCCCGTGACATCGATGCCCGGGTTGAGCTGGACTGGTACGCTTCCGTGGATAATTCCGGCGTTGGCAGTGTGGAGAAATTCGCCCGTGAATTTTTCGCCTCAACGGATGCCACCTTCTCGCCTTTCGATCGAGGGACGTTCGAGCCGCTGCTTCGGACTGCGGCGACGAACCTCGATGTAAACGGCGCTTACTGGCCGGACGAAGTTCCGCCGGAAGACCGATCCCTGCCGAAGGCAGATGGGACTCTGAGAGTCACCGACACATGGGTGTTGTTCGCGCGGCCACGCACTACCAGCGTCTTTATCCAAGATCTGGAGAATCTCCGGAAGCGTGCGGAGGAATGCAAATCCTTCCCGCCCGCGGTACTAGCACTCGTTACTGATCTAGAAACGTCGAATCCCATTGTCGAACTACCTCTGTTTCGTGGTGTCTCGGCTCCCTGTGACACCGGATTAAATAACAGCACCACCGAAAAGGCGAGGGACATCTATTTCCCGAAACCTTTCAACGACGAGCAATTTCGGATTATCCAGCTTCTGGAAGTCTCGGACGGCGTCATTGTCCAGGGGCCTCCTGGCACGGGGAAGACCCACACTATTGCGAATGTGATCTGCCACTATCTTGCGGAGGGTAAACGGGTCCTTGTAACGTCGATGAAAGACCCGGCGCTCCGCGAAGTCCAAGAGAAACTTCCCACCGAGATAAGGCCGCTTGCCATTTCGCTCCTAAGCAGCGAGCAGGAAGGCATGAAGCAGTTCGAGCATGCGATTCAGCGTATCGCGTCCGAAGTTCAGAGCATCGACCGCGCCAGCACAGCGCGAACCATTCGTCACCTCGGAGAGCAGATCGACCAGCTCCACGCCAGACTCGTGAGCGTGGATTTGAAGATCAGAACATGGGCAAAGCGCAATCTCAGCAAGATCACGATCGATAACGAGCAAATCGATCCTCAGGAAGCCGCGCGTGAGATAATCGGCCAATCGGATACATTCGATTGGCTGCCCGATACGCTGGGCATCGGCGAGGAGTTCGATCCTCAGTTCGTCGATGCGGACGTTGTGCGCCTGAGGGATGCGCGGCGCCTGCTGGGCAAAGATATCGACTATCTTGGGGCATCGCTTCCGGCGCTCGCCGATTTCCCGGACTCGAAGGCGCTCCTCTCTGTTCACCGCGACCTCGCCGTGTTTGAGAAGTTGAAGCAAGTCGTGGACCGCAAGGAAGTGCCCGAACTCACGGATTCAAACGAGGGGGCTCTTACCAAGGTTAATGAGGCATTGGCCCAACTGGCCTTCTACCGTCAGCTGCGCGAAGAGGTCGTCGCTACGAACAGGAGTTGGACGGCTCCGCTTCGTATCTGGCTTCGCGGTAGCGAGAACGGTCACTTCGTACAAATCTTAGAGGATCTTGGCACGGAAATAGAAAGCGCTTCCGATCGACGGAGGGCCTTTCTCGAAAGACCAGTCGTCACACCGCCGGGAATCGAACTCGACTCGGAGCTCGTCGGCGCCGTCACCAATTTGGCCGATGCCAGAAGCGCATTTGGCTTCATGGGCCTCCTTGGAAAGTCGGCGCAGAAGAAGCAGCTCGACTGCATTCGCGTCCTTGGTCAACCGCCATCAAATGCCGAAGCGTGGAAACACGTCGCGGAGCATCTCGCCCTATCAAAGTGTTTGCGCCAGCTTGCGGTCCGGTGGAACGCCGTCGCGTCAGAGCTTCATCTGGACAGCGTGGAAGAAACTGACCCGTCCGGCGGTGTCGGGGCCGGCGAATCCTACGCGCTGTATCGCAAGGTGAAGCAGTTGGCGAACCTAGAACACCGCATCTGCCAGATGATCAGTTCGATCTTCCCAGGCTGGCAGTTCCACACCTCCTTCGATGAGTCCGTATTCAGCGAATTCGAGAGGGCGCTCAATCATCACGTGATGAAGAGCCGTCTCGCCAATATCTGGATCACGAAGGAGCAGTTGCAGAAGGGGCTCGACGGCCGGTCCGGACGAATCGTGAATGACATCCGTCGCTTCTTCAATGAGACGCTCGGTAATATCGATATCGAAGACGCCGCGATGCAGGCAGAGTGGTCGCGTTTGATGACTGAGCTTTCCCGCGTATCGGCACTGCGCATGCATCTAAATGTCATCGATGAAGTGTGCAGTCGGATGGAGGCGTCCGGTGCGCCGAGATATGCCGCTGCGCTGCGCTACCCGGTTGAAGGCACTATTGATCGGCTTCTGCCGAACAACTGGCGCGTGACCTGGCGGCTAAGGCGCTTGGCAGCACATCTTGAGATTATCGATCCGAGACAGGAGCTGAAGAAACTGGCGGACGACCGCCGGACGCTCGAATGCGACCTCGCGCGGTCATATCAGGACATAGTCGTCAGAAGAACATGGCTCAAACTCGCGGAGAACGCCTCGCCGAGCATTCGCGCCGCATTGCAGGCATATCTCAGCGCGATTCAGAAAATCGGCAAAGGGACGGGCAAGCGCGCGACGCGATACCGGCAGGACGCGCGCGCGGCGGCAGGTCGGGCCAATCCCGCTGTGCCGTGCTGGATTATGCCGCATTATCGAGTTTCCGAGTCGCTCCCGGCAGAGCTGGGGTGCTTTGATCTTGTGATTATCGACGAGGCTTCCCAGTCCGATTTGACCGCCCTGCCTTCCCTGCTCCGCGCGAAAAAAGTGCTGATCGTGGGGGATGACAAGCAGGTGTCTCCCGAAGGCGTTGGTATGGAGGAGGAGAAGATCCGAAACCTGATGAATCGTTTCCTGGCAGACCAGGTTGAGACCTTCCGCCCGCAGATGTCTCCGGAGCGGTCGATCTACGATCTATTCAAGGTCGTCTTCGCAAAGAGCGCGGTGATGCTAAAAGAACATTTCCGCTGTGTCGGACCGATCATTGAATACTCCAAACGCGAGTTCTATAACCATGAGCTTCACCCTTTGCGGCTTCCGAAGTCTTCCGAGCGCCTCGATCCGCCGCTAATCGATGTGCTGATCGAGGACGGATACCGCAAGGGCGACATCAATCTCCCGGAAGCTCAGTTTATTGTCAATGAGATCAAGTCCATCGTTGAAGACCCACTCATGGCGCGGCTTTCAATCGGCGTCGTCTCCTTACTAGGCGACAAGCAGGCATTCGAAGTCTGGGAGCGCCTCGCGGAGGCTTTGGGACCGGAAGCGATCCGACGTCACCAGATCACATGCGGCGACGCGCGGACGTTCCAGGGCAAGGAGAGGAACATCATGTTCCTATCGATGGTGTCCGCCCCGAACAATGTCGGCGCGCCGCTTTCGCGGGACACATTCGAGCAGCGCTTCAACGTGGCGGCTTCCCGCGCCAGGGACAGAATGTATCTTGTTCGTTCGGTCACACCAGAGAACTTGAGCAACGCGGACCGTCTCAGGCGGAGCCTGATCGCCCATTTCGCCCTGCCCCTCGCCAAGGATGAGGTGCGCGTAGAGCAGATGCGGAGCCTGTGCGAATCGCCGTTTGAACGAGAGGTTTATGACGAACTAACGCAACGTGGCTATTGTGTGACGCCCCAGGTAAAGGTCGGTCAGTACCGTATCGACATGGTCGTGGAAGGAGCGAACGACGCGCGAATGGCCGTCGAGTGCGACGGCGATAAATATCACGGGCCGGATAAATGGGAGGACGACATGCAACGGCAACGCGTTCTCGAACGGGCAGGCTGGGTTTTCTGGAGATGCTTCGCGTCAGTGTTCATCCGCCGCCGCGAGGAAGTGATCGCGGAGCTTCTGCAGGCGCTCGCTGAGCGCGGCATCGAGCCTTTTGGTTCCGAAGGCGCGCCGAGAAGCATCCATACGGAATTCCGGGTGGTGAACTGGGCCCATTCACAACAAGCCCCTGATGAGCATTCTGTTTTCTGAAATTGAATCTTACATTCAGTCGTAGCTGTAATCGCGATCCCACCGATTGAGATCCGCCTGGTCGGCACCGTTGAGCATAGGCCGTTACACGGCCACTTAAACTTAACACCGAATAAGCCCAACTTCCTGTTGGCCATTCGACAAATTATCTTGCACGATTGTTAGAACGAGCGCGACAGTGGGGCAGCTGAACGGGCTAACCACGTACGGAATGTTTTGATGTCGATGCGGAAAGGAGCAGAATAGGAGAGAAAGCGGGCTCACTTTATGAAGGCTCCCCTTGGCGTGTCCATTTCCCTTCTCCTGTTGTGCGCTTTGCCATTTACCGGCCTCTGCGGCATTCGCGGGCCAGGAAAATATAGCGGCATAGTTATCTTCGATCGCTGGGACACATGCCATCTCTATAGCGGCGCCTATGTCATGGAGATTTCCGAAAAAGTAAAGGAATCTCTGCGGCCGTTTGCCGGCCAAGCAATGGAGATTAACGCCCAAGAAGTCTTCCAGCCGATGAACCCCGGCGATGGGCTCATCACCAAGCTACAAGTCGTGGGAGCAGCACCCGAGCCGGGCAACGGTGGATTTGGGCATCCGCCGATGCTCGAAGGGCTAACGTTGAAAGCGATTCCCAACTTCGCCGCTCAGGGAGGTGATGAGCTTATCATACGGTTGCGCAACTCGGGTGAGTCAAAACGTGAGATTGACACCGATGCCTTAGCCCCTACTTTGTTCGCAAAAAAGCAAGATATGGAATGCCTCAATCCGTCTGACGGAGCTTCTTATGTTCCAATAACTCGGACAAACGTTAATTTCATGAGCAGCCAGGAGGCTGGCGATTCCTGTCTGGTGAACGGGCGAGGGCGCACCGTCAAGATGAGGCTGCTGCCAGGCTTAGCGATTTCACCAAAGTTCGATCTTGCCCCCGGCCAGAGTATCGAGATTCGGCTGCAATTCGAATTATCTGTCGGTGAGTACCAATTCCTGGCTGGTTACGGCGGCGGTGTACATGCAGTGCGGGCCATCGCGAGCAACATACTCAGCTTCGACGTAGACGAGGCAGGGAAGCCGCATCTTGTCAGGGGCGAGAAGCCCTCTGAAGAAGTACGCCCGCGCCGGGGATCGGTTTGCGGCACCGTAACGCTGCCGGACGGAAGTGCAGCCGCCGATACGAAGGTGTTTGTTTGGACAGCCCCAATGGCAAGGTCTCAGCCCCGCGCCGCCAACATGACGATTACAAAGGCAGATGGAAGATTTCGCATGGATTCCGTTTTGGAGGGGCAGTACGTAATAAGTGCAGTGCGTGTATCGCCCCACAGCGTGCTTGCGGGCGCCTCAGGAGACAGAGGTCTTGCGGACCCGAAGATTCTTGATTTACCCAGTTTTCCGGAGAATTGTTCTCTTCAATTGACAGTTCGGCCGCTGCCAACTTATTCGGTTCATGGCCGGACAGAGGCAGGAGATCCTGCGGCCCCAAGCAGAACCGCGCGCCTCATTCTCGTGAGCGGGGATGCTTTTCCGTTCGAAACAACAGCAACTATTCAGGCGGATGGAAGCTATGAATTCACCGATGTGCCTCCGGGCCATTATCAGTTCTTCGCGGGTTCGATGGGATCAGCGTTCGATGTAAAAAGTGACAGAGAGGTGAATTTCAACATCAAGTGGCCCGATCAAAAATCTGCTCAAACAGGACGTCCCTCAATGCCTGCTGAGTTCAATGAAACGATGATTATCGTGGAATTGGGCATTTTGAACCAAGCCGAGCAGGCATACGGGAAAACGTACGGTAAGGGTTTCACCAAGAGTTTAGATGTTCTTGGACCGCCTCCCAAGTGGTATCACGAGACGGCGGATCGCGCGGGCCTGTTCAATAAGTTGGGAACACCGTTTCTCACAGACGAGGACGCTACACACTTTACGGAATTCGGATATCAATTTACTTATAGTGCCGGTGAGCCTGACGCGGCGGGGAAGATTTCACGGTACACTGTCTCCGTGCGTCCGACTAGGTTCGGCGAGACTGGTAAGCGAAACTTCTTTACGGACGAAAGCGGCGTCATCCACGCGAGAGACAGCGACAGCCCGGCGATCAAAGAGGATCGCGCGGTAGATTCCAATGAGTCTCTAATGAAACACTGAACGTCGCATATAGTACCCAGTTTCGACTGTCGTACGACGGAAGTGGCCAAACGAAGCGGGCCGGAGCTTGCATTTTGGGTTAGGCGATACACTTGGACGTAGAGTCGTCGTTACTGATCTGGGTCCAGGAGTGAATCACAGTCGCCCAGAGGACGGGATGGGCGTAATACGACCAAGTGATCTATCCTGATCGGATAGAATTTAGCTAATGGAATCGAGCGGAGGACGGGCTGAAACAGCCACCCAACGTCGGGCTCAGGAATCGGCGGATCGTCTCCGGCTATTGCGGCAGGCATTGTCCACACCGGAACTGCAACAGGTTCTCGCTCTTACCCCTGACTAGCAAAACCGCTTTGACGAATGGTCGTGCTCCCGGCTCACTGAACTCGCCCAGCAATTCGATGTCGATACTTCTGCTTCGCAAAAGCGCATTTCATGGGGAATGCGAATCGCCTCCACGCTCGGAGGTATTGCTATATGCGCTGCGGTCGTGTTATTTTTCGCCCGCTATTGGGGCTATTTAGATACATCCGCGCAAATAGCCATCTTGGTAGTGGTGCCGTTGCTTGCCTTAGCGGCCGCGGAATTTGCGGCGTGGCGAGAACGAACGCTTTATTTCACAGGCTTGCTAGCACTGTTAGCCTTCGCCTCATTCGTGATGAATCTGGCCGTGGTAGGCAGCATCTTCAATATCGTCTCCACGGAACGGGCCTTGCTAGCTTGGGGCGCATTTGCTTTATTGCTGGCCTACCGCTACGGCTTGCGCTTGCAGTTGGCATTAGGTCTTCTCCTTTCCATGGGTTACGGTGCGGCGATGGTAACGGCGCATTTCGGGTATCGCTGGTTTGACTTTGGTCAGCGTCCCGAACTGGTTGCGCTCCTGGCGTTGCTGGTATTCTGGGCGCCGTTCGCGATTCGGCATACGCGCCAACGCGATTTTCCTCCTGTGTATCGATTGGTAGGCGCTATCGTCTTCTACCTATGCGTGCTTTCGCTGGCAGACTGGGGCATACCCAGTTACATGTCGTTCGACCATCAAAATATAGAACGTTTCTACGAATTCGTAGGACTACTGACTTCGGCTGGCGCCATCTGGTTAGGCATCTCGCGGCAGTGGAATAACGTGGTGAACACGTCCGCTACTGCATTTGTAATTTTTCTCTTCACACGACTCTATCACTGGTGGTGGGATTGGATGCCCAAGTACCTCTTCTTCGCTGTGATCGGGGCTCTTGGGGTTGGCTGGTGGTCGCTTTTAGACACGTGCGTCGCGAGATGGGGACGGGAGTTCCGGTATGAAGCGCGCCTCGCTCGTCACGGCAGCAGTCGTGGTTCTGGTGGCAAACGCGTTTGCTCTGCTGCATGCGTGGAGGAATCGCTCCGGTTCAGTGGAATCAGACATTACGCTTACGAACCGCGAGATGTCTATGTCGTACGACACGAAGGACGAAAATAGCGGCGTAGCGCTGAATCTGCACTGGATCGACAGGCCGTGGCGGATGGTGTCTTTTCCGTCACAATGGTTGGATCAGAAAATTCTACAGGAAGTTGGGTTTGATACAAGCGTTGCGCCTTCCGACAAAGCAGCATCTGATTATTACGCTCGGCAACGCACGCGCAGCGCCTTCGTCGCATTCGAATACAATGGGTCGAGCTGGAATAAGTGGATTGACGAGGCCGAGCAGCAAGCGCAAGCTGGCGCTCCTTCACCCTTTTATCGATTTCCTGGAAATCAACGTGAAACATCGTCGCGTTTGGTGGCCATCGATGCCAGTGGAGATCTGGCGCGACTGCGCGCCCGCCATCCCGATCGTGGTTCGGTAATCGTTGTTCCCGCAGTGATCCGCATCGGAGTCGAGCCCGAAGGCGCCAAGAACCCGCGCCGGCTTTATGGCTCGATCCAGGAGATTCCTTACTCGATTCACATTCCGTTGCCATTCAGTGATGGATTCCGTCGCATGTCCGGGGATCGTAACAGCGCGAAATTCCGCGTCCACCTGCGCTACGGGGCTTTCCTTGAGCCATGGATCGTAGCATTAGAAATCCCAGCGCCCTAGCTATGCTGAGGGGTTCAGTTAACTGCTCCCTCCATTTTGACGTGTAGTCGGCATCGCGCGGATTGAGAATCCGTCGCTCCACGGGAGAGCATAGGCGTTTCTCGTCGAGTTGGCCGTGTGGCCACTATCCTCGGAATAGCTGGAGCGTTAAAATCGCTATTAAATGATCCGGGCCGCGGCGATCGTTGTCGTCTTTCTGAGCGTGGCTTCCTCGGGATGGGCGCAAGCGGCGGCGACGCAGCAAACTGCATCCAGGCCGCAACCCCAAGACGTGTTCCGCCAGTCTCTGCAGGAGTTAGTCGCCTATTCGCCGGACCCGTGCGGTCCGCCTTATGGCAACGAAAACAATTGGCACACTTCCGCCATCGAGTCTCGCCTGTTCGACGCTGCTCAAAGCATCGTCGCAAACGCACTCAACGACAGCACCGCGGCGCGAGCGCCGAATGACCGTGCAACCACCGCGCTCAAGCGGCTTGAGGACGAGAGCGCCCGGATCAACACCGGATGGCCAGAAGAGAATCGTTTTCATTTTGAAGTGCTGGATGTCGCTCCGGCTTTGGTCGTAGAGATGGGAGTTCGCTCGCACGAGCGGTACTTTGTTTTCGGCATCTTTGAAGGAGCAACTGGAAAGGCGCATGGGATGTGGAGCGAGGTCGGTTCCGACGAAGAAGGGTTGGCTGACCCTGAGGCTCCGCGATTGACGCTGAGTCTATTCCCTTTGCACAGAGGCCCCTCCGGCAATGCGCGGTTCTTAGCAAAGTTCGGCCACGTCGGATGCGCAGGGAGCACCGGCGTAGCGTATGATGCGCGCGAATGGAACCCCGGCCGTATCGCCGGTTTCACCCAGATCATTAAGCAATCCGGCGCCTTCGGTCTGGACGATAAAGTGCCCGGTTTCCCGCAAATCGGCGATCTTAAGACCGACGGCGTGCGGGTGACGCTCCCTTATTGCTGGTTTTCCCCGATAGACACCTGGGACAATCCCAGCATGTGCGCGGTGGATACCTACGATCTTTCGGGAGACAACGCCAGATTCATCACGCGGGTTTATAACCGGCCGGACCTTTTGCCGGTTGCAAAAGCTATCGAATACGCGGGACAGCGCGATTATGGCGCGCTCCTGGGTTACTGCGGTTCCGCGCAGGTGGCCGACGGTATGATGCACGACCTTCCTCCTTTTGTCTATGCCGGCGCTGCCATCCACGTGACCCCAATGGGGAACGGGAAAGAGCGCGTCGAACTTGGCGATGGCCCAGACTATCGCTTCGACGTGGAGAAGCGTAATGGGCGCTGGCTGGTCGTCGCATTCAAGTCAGAATGATCGGAGCGCTGAAGTCGGGAAGAGACTTCCACTTTGACGTATAGTCGCATTGCGCGGATTGAGAATGCCTCGTTCCACGAGATAGCATCGGCTGTTTTCAGTCAAGTGACGGGATCAGCACGGCACAGGGGATTCGAGCGGAACTCGAGTCGGCGACGATCCAATCACGTTCCTAATGCTAAGCAGTAAGAGGAAGATTTGGCCAGACATAAATCTGGTTCTGAACGAACAGGATCAGCATATTCGCGAAGTACTGTAAAATATGAGTCCGGATGTGGACGTGGTCCTGACAACCTCCGAGTCTATTACCGACAGATAATTAGCTCAAAACAGAAGCTAACGTGAACGGCAATCATCCTATTCATCGTCGGCTGCTAGCCGAGGACCTTACCCGTCTACGCCGGTCCGATGAGCACCGCCGCTACGCAGCCGCTCAGCGTCGCGGACGTATTGACCCAAACCCGCACCAGATCGACGCGGTCGTGTTTGCACTTCGCCGTATTCCGGAAGGCGGCTGCATCCTGGCGGATGAGGTGGGGCTCGGGAAGACGATCGAGGCGGGGCTGGTCATTGCTCAACTCCTCGCGGAAGGCACTCGCCGAGTCCTGCTGATTGTGCCCAAGTCTCTCCTGGGCCAATGGCAAACGGAACTCTACACTCTTTTTGGGATCGAGGCCCGCGAGGGACAACCAGACCCGGATTCCTTCGAAGGCTCAGGAGTTTTCCTGGTTCACCGCGAACTCGCCGGCGGCTCAAAAGGTGCTTCCATTCTCAAGACCGTCGATCCCTTCGAACTGATTGTGGTCGACGAGGCCCACGAAATTTTTGCTGGGGTCTACAAGCGCTTCGACAAGCAGGGCACGTACAACGACGATTCCCGCGAGGCGGTAACCGCGGGCCGAGTCCGGGAACTGGTCCAGCGGGGAGGCACGCCGGTGCTGCTTTTGACGGCCACTCCGATTCAGAACTCTTTAGCCGAACTGTGGGGGCTGGTTCAGTACGTCGAGCCGACCGGTACGCTTCTGGGAAAGCTGCCGACGTTTCGCGAGTTGTTTTGCGATGGATCCGATCGCACCGTCCAGCCCAAACAGGTTCAGGAACTCCGAAGACGCCTGACGGTCGTGATGAAGCGAACGCTGCGCCGCCAGGCTCAGGAATTTCTGGAGGTTCCGTTTGTCGAGCGGCAGACACGCCTCATTGAATATTCGATGAGCCCGGAGGAGAAGTCGCTATATGACGACGTCACCAGATGGCTGATGAAGCCGGATCTTTGTGCGTTCCGAGGCAGCCAACGGCTCTTGCTCATCGCCTTCCACCGCCGTATGGCGTCTTCCCTGGCGGCGCTGGCCGCGAGTCTGGAAAAGGTGGCCCTCAGGCTGGACGCGCAACTGACCAGAGTACAGCGCTCCGAATCGTTTGAGCGTGTGATCGTCGAGGATTTCTTCCACGACCTCGAAGAGGATGCGGCGGAGCTCGACGACCCCGCAGTCGCTCCGGCCCAAGGCTCGCCCGAACTGCCGGCGGAACCTTCTCCGGACATCGAGCGGGTCCGTGCAGAACTCGAACAGGTCCGGCAGTTCGCCAAGCGGAGCGCCGATCTGCCGCACGATAGTAAGGCGCGGTGTCTCCTAGATTCCTTACGCGTGGTGAGTGAGCGCGGCGCCCGAGGTCAGGGTACCGGGCGTGCCATCGTCTTTACCGAGTCGCTGACGACTCAGGAGTATCTTCGGAATCTGTTGCTCGATAACGGGCATGGCCCGACGGATATCACCCTGTTTCGCGGCGATAACAATACGCCCGAAGCGCAGGCAGCGCTCGAAGTTTGGGAAAAAGAGGTCGCTCTGTCGTTACCTCCGGGGAACCGGCCGAGCCGCGAAGTGGCCCTACGGCTTGCGCTGGTTCACGAATTCCGAGAACGCTCCAAGGTTTTGATTGCCACTGAGGCAGGCGCGAAGGGACTGAACCTTCAGTTTTGCGACACACTCATCAATTACGACTTGCCCTGGAATCCGCAGCGCATCGAGCAGCGGATCGGCCGCATCCATCGCTACGGCCAGCGCCGGGGCGTGACCGTGATGAGCTTCCTGGCGCGCGAGAACGAAGCCCAGCGTCTGACGTTCGAGATCCTGAGTCAAAAGCTCGATTTGTTCGGTAAGGTGCTCGACAACTCGGACGCCATCCTGCATGTGCCGACGACGGACTCCCCGCAATCGCTCATCTCAGGAATCGGAGTCGACTTCGAGGCGCAGCTACGGCGAATCTACGACCAAGCCCGTTCCGTCGATGACGTCACGCATGAGTTGCAAGGTCTGAGAGATAAGGTCGAGGCCAAGAGGGAGGAGTTCGATGCGGAACAGTCGCGCGCGACGGAACTAGTGGAAGAACGCCTGGATGACACGCTGCGAGCCGTTTTCCGCAAATACGAGCATGAATTGCCGGGTGAACTTGCTGGGCTAGACGCCGATATCGAAGAGATGGTGTCTGCGTATCTCGGCGCCATCGAGGTCCCCTTCGAGCGTTTTGAAAGTCCGGGCCGGGTCGTGCTGCATATCCCCGCGGCAGAGCAACTGCCTGGGGATTACCGGGAAGGCGGCGATGTTGTAATCGGGGATGCGAGAGACCTGCGCGATGGCGATGTTCTTCACAGCGCACATCCGCTCGTGCAAGCCGCGATTGACGAAGCGCGCGAGTCTTGCTGCAGGCCGCGCAAGGTTCGATTCGGCGGCGGCGACAGGCCTCTACCAGAGTCCGTTGCGAGGTTACAGGGCCGCCGCGGTCACCTGGTGGTGACGAAGATTGCGCACCGCGGCATCGAGTCCGTCGATCAACTTGTTACCACCGCGTTGATGGAAGGCTCCACCGACCCGCTCGATTCCGAAAGTGTCCAGACGCTGCTGTCACTGGTCGTGTCGGATGAGGACGCTCCGGGCCCTTATTTGCCTCCACCGGCGCTCGAAGCGGCGGTGGAAGAGGCGATTTTCGAGAACCAGGCTGCGGTAGCGGTGAGTGACCGGGATCGCTTCGAGCGCATGCTCTGGCAGCTCGATCGCTATATTGAGGATCAGGCGCTGCTGGTTCGCCGTCGCCTGACCGCCATCGAAGAGAAGATCGACGAAGCCGAGCGCCGGAGGGATCGAGCCCTCACCGCCGCGGTGCGCGCCAGCGAGGATCAGGCTATCCAGACATTGCAGCACCAGATGCGACACCTGGAGGACCGGATCGCGAAACTCGAAAAGGGTGACGATCCTGACTATCAGTTGTGGCGCAATCGTCTGCATGAGCGCCGCTTCCGCAGACCGCAGGTGAACCGCGTTCTGGAGGTAGAGTTCGAGATTGCGCGAGAGGCCGCCCTGCCGTGTTGACGATCCTTCACACCGCCGACCTGCATTTGGGCCACATTTCCCGCCAACTGGACGCGGAGACCGCGCGGAAGCTTGCCCGCGCGCGGTTGGGGGCCGTCGACACGATTCTCGGGTTGGCTCAACAGTACGACGTCCGCGCCGTGATCTGTGCCGGGGACATCTTCGATTCCCCACAACCGGAGCAAGACTGGTGGCGCGGTTTGGCCGCGGCCTTTACCCGCAACACCGGCTGGCATTGCCCAGTGATCCTCTTGCCCGGCAATCACGACCCTCTCATCCGGGAGTCTGTGTTCGAGCGGGGCCACGCATTTCGACGCGCTTTACCGCCATGGGTTTATGTCGTGGATCGCGACGATTTCGAACTGGAGCTCGGCCCCGACGCCGTGCTCTACGCGAAGCCGTGCCGTTCCTCCGCCGGCGCTGATGACCCCGCTCTGGCACTGCCTGACCGGTTAGCGGGAGACGAGCGCGTCCGAATCGGGGTGGTCCACGGGTCGGCATTCGATCTGCCCGGCTGTCAGACTAACTTCCCGATCGCACGCGATGCCACCCGCCAACGCGGGTTGGATTACCTGGCCATTGGCGATTGGCACGGCTTCCGAGTGATGCCCGAGAACGGGGCTGCTCCAATGGTCTATCCCGGCGCTCCGGAGCCGACGAACTTCAAGGAACCTGAGGCCGGGCACGTGGCGATCGTGAATTTTCGCGGGCGCGGGGTGGCGCCCCGGATCCGAAAAGAACGAGTGGCTCGATGGACCTGGCGGGACGAGACCGTTAACAACATTATCGAGCTGCGTAAGCTCGCAACCGAGGATCTTTCAACGACCATCTTGCGCTTGCACCTGCACCTGACGGCTTCAATCGAGGAGAACGACGAGATCGCCGGCATCCTGCGTTCGCTGGCCGGCACACTGGCGTCGCACGGGCGCGCCGCCGCGCTTGTGGTGGATTCCAAGCGGCTTCGTATTGAGGCTAGCCCGGCGGAATCGAACTTCGAGGATGCGCCCGACACTATAAGAGAGGTCGCGGCCGCCCTCAAGGAACAAGCTGCCGGAAGCGAAAAAGCCCGACGCGCCCTCGTCGTCCTTTGCCGTATGTTAAACGAGGTGCGATAGGGTGCGGCTTCTATCCCTCGAAGTGGAGCACTTTCGTGCGATTCGATTTGCCCGGCTGCTGTTCGGACCAGGTCTGAATATCGTGCATGGGCCGAACGATCGCGGAAAATCGACTCTGACCGAGGCCATTCGCGCCGTATTGCTGGTCGCCCCCGGATCGGCCGAGGCTCGCACGTTCGCCACTTGGAATGCGGCAGAGGGACAGTTCCCTAGGGTTTCGATCACATTGGAATGCCAGGGGGCCACCTGGAGGCTCGAGAAGGTCTTCGCGCAGGGAACCAGGGCAAAAGCCAGTCTCGACAAATCGACTGACGGCGGAACCCGCTACCAATCGCACGCCCAAGGCAGGGATGTGGAGGGCAAACTCCGCGACTTATTGCAATGGGGACTCGCGGCGCCAGGAGGCCGCGGCGCCACGCATCGTGCCGAGACCTTTCTCACCACCGCACTCCTGGGAAAACAGGGCGAGGTGAGCGCGATCTTCGAGGCGAGCTTGAAGGGTGACCAGGACGTCAACGGCAGGACACTGGTTACCCGCGCGCTAGATGCGCTCGGTCAGGATCCGCTGGTGACGAAGTTACTCGATCGGCTGAAGGATCGGACCGGTGAAGTTTACACGGCAGGCGGCCGCCATAAACGGTCGATGGATTCGCCGCTCGTCCGCGCACAGTCTGAATTGCGGGAGCGCGAGGAGCGCGTTCGCGCCCTGGAGGAAGCGACGCGGCAGGGTAAGGAGATCGAGCAACAAGTAGTTCAGTTACTGCAGGCGCGTGAGAGAGCGCTCGAGTTGCGGGATCAGGCACGCGCTCACCTCGGGCAGCTCCGGAGGTACCAGTCATCGGCCGTCGAACGCGAACGGCTCGATCGCGAGGTCACGCAGTGTTCGCGCGAATTTGAGCGGGTGACCAATGCGGGGAGCGCTATCGACGCGGCGCGCCGGGAATGTGAAGCTGCACAAGCGGAGCTCGCCTTGGGGGAGGATAAGCAGATGCAGGCGGCCGACGCCGCAAAGCTCGCTGATGAAGAGGCGATGGCGGCGAGAGACAGGCTGGCCAGTGCACGCTCAGTGCAGCAGTCGTCGGAGGAACTGGCAGCGAGTGCGCGCGAGGTCCGAATCTCCGAGCTTCGCGTCCAATTGGAGAGGGCCACGGGACGGAAGGCCGCCGCCCAGGCGGCAGTTGCGGCGAGAACTGAGTTTGCCCTGCTTGAGTCCCAACTGGTTGCGGCGGGGACCGCGGTTGAGCAGGCGAAGCAGGAAGCCGCGCGTTGCGCAGCGGAATTGAACCTCGCGACGGTGTGGGAGGAAATGCAGCAGGCTCGCGGCCTCACGTTAGCGCTGGAATCGGCGGTATTGGAGCATAAGGAACTGGCCGAGCGGGAACTGGCCGCTGCTGGGGCCGTTGCCGAGGCCGAGGGCGCTGTGAAGGAGGCCAGCGCAGTGCTCGATACTACCCGCGAGTTGGACCAACAGGCGCGAACTGCCGGGGATGAGCGGGCGCTGAAGATCCGTCTGCTGGATGCTCGAATTCTGCACGCTGAGGCCGCGATTCGTGATGAGCGGGAGGCTGGGGAGCGCGCGAGGACTGCCTTGGCGCAGATTGACCGGGCGGAGAAGGCGCAAGTGGCCTCCGCGGCGGCTGATGCAATCGCAGCCGAAATCGAAGCGAGCCTGGCAGACAACGCCGCGGAGATCGCGAAGTGCGAGGAAGAGGCGCGTCTACTCAACTCGATTACGATCGAACTGCGACGGCGGGCGCTTGCGTCAAAGGTCGAAGAACTGAGTGCGCAAGAGAATGAGGCTCGCGAGGCTCGCCGCCGCGCCGCCGAGTTGAGGGATCGAGCCACGCGCCTGGAGGCGGAGGCATCGGGTGTTCGCTTGCCGTCGGCACAAGAGCTTGCTTCGATCGAATCGCTGCAATCTGCCATCGAGAACCGCAAATCGGCTGGCCCTAGCGCGCCTCCTCGCTCTACAGCGCTTCCGCTACTTGGCGGCCTGGTCGCGGCTACCGTTGGCTTCGGTGTCGGATGGTTTGCAGGCTCCGCGAGCATGGCGCTCTCTGTCGGCGCCGCGCTCGTACTCGGAGTTGCAGTGGGAGCGATCATCGCCCTCAGCGATGGCCGCCGGCAGAGGAAGTTAGCCGAATCATCGTGGCGAATGGAGACCGGGAAGCTGGAGTCGCAGTTAGCTGCTGAGACGGCCACCGTGCTTCGTGAAGCCGGTGTGACTGTGTTGGAGCAGGTGGGGGCGAAGCGCCAGGAATGCCAAGAACTGCGCAGCGAGGCCCAGCGATCCCGTCAGGAAGCCGGCGGGCTGGATCGCCAGGCCGATGTGATGTTGAACAGTTCCGCAGGCCTTTCGTCCCTACAGCGGGAGTTAGCAACAACAATAGAAGAACTGGCGGTTCACGGGCACGGCTCTGCCGCATCGCAAGCAGACCTCCCGGACTACAGCCAGGAGGCGCTCCGCGACAAGAATCTACGGGCACGGGAGCGCCTCGAGAACGCTCATCGCGCGCGCATCAGTTTACAGAACCAACAGGTTCGTCAGGTAGTGACCTGTGCGTCGGCAAGAGCTCAGGCGGATCATGCGCTGGCGGATCTCAACAAAGCTCTGCTTCCAAGTGTCGATCCGCAAGCGGTGGTCGTGGAGGCTGAGGGGCGATTACGCGAGGCCGCGGCGCAGTTGGACTCGTTGCGCGAGGAAAGCAGACGACTGACCGCCCCCGAGTTCGCGCCCGCAGTTTCGGTGTCCGAGAACGCCGTGTCGGATGCGAGGAACGAACTGGCTGCTGCCGAAAGCCGATTGGAAGATCGACGGCGCGAGCGCCAGACAGCGGCGGACGATCTCGCCCGGGCCAGCGCCCTCCTGGACCTGGCGCGCCGCTCCGCGGAGACCATCAGCATCGAGAACATTGAGCGGCGGCTCTCCGCCGCGCAGACGGCAGCGGGGACCGGTGCTCCTCCTTCGGACCGGGCTGCGGCAAGCACGCGCTGCGACGAGGCGAAGCAGCGGCTATCGAATGCCTCGGCGGCCTTCGATTTGCAGGCGGCGTCAATTCCCGCCTTGCGCCGGAAAGCCGAAATGCTGGAATCGGCTTTCCCGTCGGGTGCGGCTGCGGAGTTGGAAAGTGCTGAGGACGAAGAGCGGCATCTCCGGGCCCTGCTGCCGGATGCGGAGGCCGAAGGATCACAGCCAAATAGCGATGCGGCGCGGGAATTGCGAGATGCCGAACTGGCTGCCGCTCAAGCGGAGCTTGAATTGACCGGCGCGAGAGCATCGGCGGAGGCCGCGACCGCTAGGCGCGACGAATTGAGAGGGAGAGTGGAGCGGGCGGGCGGCGACCTTGAAGCCTCTGAGCGGCAAATGGCAGGGATGGACATCGAGGGAGCGAAACAGGCTCTCGCGAAAGCGCGCCAGGCGCTCGCCGAACTGAATCCGACGCCCGAGGTCACCGCCGAGCAACTGCTTCATGCGGACCAGGCGGTTGAGAACAGCGAGGCGGAGCTCAAGGCGTGTGAGGGGAGCCTTAACGAACTGCGGGGCAAGCTCGATCTGGTGGGTGGGCGCGTCGGGATCGAGCGGCTGGAAGAGGAACGCGAGGCCGTTCAGCGGGCCAGGGAGCATACCGAAGATCAGGAGCTGGACTACGAGGCATCGCGGGATATCCTGGAGTTGTTAGAGGCAGCGGAGGGGAAGCGCTCCTCGCATCTGGGGCGTTCTCTAGCCGCGCCGATAACGGAACGATTCAAGGAATTAGCCGGCGATCTGTATGCGCACGTGAATCTCGACCCCGACCTGCGCATGGAGGGATTCGTCTCCATCGGCGGAGAGCACCGCGTGGAGGAACTCTCGGTCGGCACACGGGAGCAGTTGGCCACACTGATCCGGCTGGCGATTGCCGCGCAGCTCAAAACCGCCGTCCTTCTGGACGACCAGCTTGTTCACAGCGACAGTCGACGCATCGAATGGTTCCGGAAACAGGTACGGAACAGTGTATGCGAACATGGCCATCAAGTTATCGTCATGACGTGCCGGCTATCCGATTATGCCGTCGACGACGAGGCCCTTGGGCACCAAGGGGAATCGCCGGTAGGTGGAGCTTCTCTAACAATTGTCAATATTCTTGACGTCGTTCAACGAATAAGCTTTTGAATGGTACTACCCTTTGTTCCTAAAGTAGACGACACGTGCATACGCGACATCAAGCGGACAGCTGACTTCCCGTCGGCAGCAGCGATCGGTCCCTGCGGTAACAACGAGAACTCCAACTTCCTTTTCGACAAGTTCGAGCAGGCATCTCCGCCGACACCTCAAAGTACATGGCTTCTTAAGACGGTAGTCCGAGGTGGTCAGGCTCGTTCGTTGACGCTTTGTCACCGAGCCGTTGATCAGCCCGGTCGGTTCTGGATGTTCCGCTCTGATAACGCGCCACTTCTCGGAGAAAGGTGGCTGTGGTGTTCACGCAGCGGCTGGCTGGCTGCACGAACGGCCGATCACGCAATTCAATTTGACGGGTTGTCGGCCTAACGGACTTAGGCTCCATGTTGGGGCTACAGGGGCAACCACGGTCCTAGATTCGCGAATTGCCCACTGCTCGTCCCATCGCGATGGTGCGGCCTCGCCACAGATCGGAACCGTCTCATTACGCCTTTTATCCAAATGCAGCTTCCCATTGGCACGCAGCTACCGAACAACCGTTGGTTAGCGTATTCAAGACGGGCTTCGCCTTAAGATATCGGTGGAAGCCCGTGCTTAGTACATGTTTGAGTGAAAAATACATTAAGGGGCTTGAAGTTTTAGTAAAGCTCGATTACGATTGAACTGCGTGACACAAATATTCCAATTCGCGACCGAAGTCAAAGGTACGCAGAGGCGCATGAATCATGATGCGCGAGAGGTGACCTGACCGTCTTGGAATAACATACCGGTTTCAAGAAGCGGGCGGCCACCAAAAAAGGCCGCCCGCTTTTTTTGTTTTATCGGTAATTTGAGGCATTTTGTCGAGCTCGCTTTGGCCAAGTAGCGACTCAGTAGAAGTGTATCTCGACGCTGGTCTTTGACAACTGAATAGCAACACAGAAGT
>Ga0302326_10009779_pt1 | contig 20874 bp, 15 predicted proteins | sample Palsa_T0_3_FD_202264 | JGI IMG/M metagenome (GOLD analysis project Ga0302326, IMG submission 202264) | Peat permafrost microbial communities from Stordalen Mire near Abisko, Sweden - Palsa_T0_3 | ecosystem: Environmental > Terrestrial > Soil > Palsa > Peat permafrost | place: Sweden: Abisko...
TGGGCGCACACGTGGTCAGCGCCGGCCTGCAGGTGCTCGTTGAGCCGCGCCGCCACGTCGCCGGGGCTGCCGCGGGCGACCAGCGCGTCGATCAGCGCGTCGCTGCCGCCGTCGCTGAGATCGTCGTCGCCCCAGCCCAGGCGGCGCAGGTTGCTCGTGTAGTTGATCAGGCCGAGGTAGGGGCTGACCACCCTCGGGCGGCCGATGGCGCGCGCCTTCTCCGGGTCGGTCTCCAGCACCACCTTCTGCTCGGGGGCCAGCAGCGGGCCGGCGCCGAGTATCGCGCGCGCCTGGCGGGTGTGCTCGGTCGTGACCAGGTAAGGGTGAGCGCCGGCCGTCCGCTCCGCGGCTAGCCGCAGCACCCTCGGGCCCAGCGCGGCCAGCACCAGGCTGTCGGCCGGGACGCCGTTGCCGAGCAGCGCATCCACGTAGCTGACGAGGGTGTCGTACGCCCTGGCGTACTGCTGGGTGGCCTCCCGGTGGCCGGCGCCCACGCCGAGCAGGAACCGGCCCGGGTACCGTGCCTCGATCCGCGCGAACGACGCGGCAACCGTGCCGGCGTCGTCCTGCCACATGTTGACAATGCCCGTGGCCAGGGTGAGCGTGGTCGTCGCGTCGAGCAGCCGCTCGACGTCCGTCAGGTCGCCGCCTGGCGACCCGCCTAGCCACAGCGCCCCGAAGCCGAGCCGCTCCAGGCTGGCCGCCAGCTCCGGCGTCACCTGGCTTGCGCCCCGCCAGATGCCGAACCGCCCCAGGTGATCTCGCGCGCGCTCAGCCATTCAGACTCCTCCGACACTCAGGGCAGGCCACTGCCGCGGGCACGGCTCGGCCGCGGGCACGGCTCGGCCGCGGGCACGGCTCGGCCGCAGGGTACGGCGCTGCCGGAGCCGATACCGGTGAAGGCCGGCGTGGCAGGCCAGCGGCTGCGCCAGAGGCGCTGCCGTGCGCGCCCCTTTGCCTGGGACATGAGCTTACGAGATCAGCCCCGGCCGGGCCGCGCTAGCCGGCCGCGCTGGCCGCTTGTGCTGCCCGGCCGCGCTGACCGGATGCGCTGGATGGCCAGCGTGGTGAGGCCGAGGGCGACGACGGCGAGGCCGTAGACCAGCGCGGTGGCGCGCAGTCCCGCGTAGGTGCTGGCGAGGCCGGCGGCCACGGCCGGGAGGCTGAAGGCGAGATAGGCGATGACGTACGCGACGGAGAACAGCTCACCGCGCTCGGCCGGCGCGGCCAGCCTGGCCATCGTCCCGAAGCAGGCCAGGGCGGAGGCGCCGAAGCCGACGCCGGCGATGACCGTCCCGGCGGCGGCCAGCGCCATCCCGTGGGCTTCCACGCCTGCCAGCGTCAGCGCCGTCCCTGCGGTGAGCAGCAGCGCGCCGGCCCGCAGCACCCGCCCGGTCGGCCAGGACCGCAGCGCGAAGGCGGTGACCGCGCCGGTTCCGCAGAGCAGGGTGACGACGAGCCCGCCGACGAGATGATTGGCCAGGCCGAAGAGGCTGGCGGCGACCGACGGGCCGAGTGAGAGGTAGAGCCCGCCGAGCGCCCAGCTGGCCACCAGGATCGGGATGAGCGCGTAGACGTCGGGCCGGAGGCGGGCCGGGACGCCGAGCCGGGGCGCGAGCGAGGCCAGCCCGCCCGGCCGCCGGGCCGACGTCTCCGGCAGCCGGGCGACGACAACCCCGGCCAGGCCCATGCCGAGCAGCAGCAGCGCGAAGACGAGGCGGGTCGGTGCGGGCGCGTACTGGACCAGGGCTCCGCAGCCGAGCGCGCCGAGGGCAAGACCGCCGACCGGCGCGACGCTGTTGACGACGCCCGCCCGGCCGGGGGCATGCGGCGGGTTCAGGTCGACCAGCGTCGCGCCGAGCGTGGTCAGCGCCGCGCCGGTGGCGAAGCCCTGCGCGATTCGCGCGGCCAGCAGGACGGTAACGTTGCCGGCTCCGATGAACGCCGCCAGCGCCACCGCCTCCAGCGCGATGGCCCCGGCCAGCACCGGGCGGCGGCCGACATAGTCCGACAGTGCCCCGACGACCACTAGCGAGCCGATCAGGGCGAGCACGTACACGGCGAACACGAGCGTCAGCGTCGTGGCGGAGAAGCCCCACTCCTGCTGGTAGACAACGTAGAGCGGCGACGGCGCGCTCGATGCCGCCGCGAAGAGCATGAAGATCGCGGTGACCGCCGCGAAGGCGACCGGGTGCGACAGGCGGCCGTGGATCATGCTGCCCAGGTGGCCCGTGCCGCCGGGACTGCCGGGGTGGCCCGTGCTGGGGGCGTGGCCTGTGCCGCCGAAACTGCTCGGACGGCCGGTGCTGCCGGGGTGGCCCGGGCGGTCTGGAGGCCTGCTGTCTGGGATCACGGCGGCGGCTGATGAATCAGGCATCTTGCTCCTTGGCGTGCCGCGGCACGGTCCGTGCCGGTGACGGGCTTGTCCTGGTCGGTGCGAGAGTTATCGACCGCGCTGGCCGCGGTGTTAGATCGCGGAGCGCCCGCCGTCGACCGCGATGACGGCGCCGGTGACGTAGCTCGCTCGCGGCGATGCGAGGAATCCGACTACCTCGGCGATCTCCTCGGCCGCCGCGGCCCGGCTGAGCAGCGTAGTTCTTCCCAGCGCCTCGGTGCGCTCGGCCGGTGCGCCGCCGGTGTAAGCCGGTCCGGCGGCCACCGCGTTCACCCGCACGCCGCTGGGGCTGAACTCCGCGGCCCAGGAGCGTGTCATCGACTCGAGGGCGCCCTTCGTCGCCCCGTAGGCCGCGCCGCCGGCCAGCCCGACCCGGGCGGCCATGCTGCTGACGTTGACGATGCTGCCGCTGCGCCTGGCCGCCATCCCCGGCGCGAATGCCGCGACGAGGAAGTACGGCGCGCGAACGTTGCTGGCGAACATCGCGTCGAACGCGTCGGGATCAAGGTCCGCGGTCGCGCCGAACACGGCGTGCCCGGCATTGTTGACCAGAACGTCGATGTCGCCGGCGTCGTCAGCCAGGCGCCCGATGGCGGCCGGATCGCTGAGGTCGGCCGTCACGAGGCGCGCCCGGCCGCCTGCGGCGGTGATCGCCTCGACGGTCTCGGCGCCGCGACCGCCGTCGCGGCCGTGCACCATGACGTCCGCGCCCTCGCTGGCCAGCCGCACGGCGATCGCGCGGCCGATGCCAGACGTCGCGCCGGTCACGAGGGCCGTGGTGTCCCGCAGGTCGCCGTGGTCGGTAGCGGCCATGATCACTCCGGATCTGAGTCGTTTGAACAGACGGGTCTGTCTGCTAGCTCGACACTAGACAGACCTGTCTGTTATTGTCAAGCCATGACTACGAAGACGGCTGACCGGCAGCCGGGGGTGACTGAGCGGCGCTCGGCGCGCGAGCGCCTGCTGGCCGCTGCCGACGAGCTGTTCTACGAGGAAGGCGTGCACACTGTCGGCATCGACCGGGTGATCGAGCGGGCCGGCGTGGCAAAGGCGACCCTGTACAGCGCGTTCGGCAGCAAGGACGAGCTCATCCGGGCCTATCTCCAGGCCAGGCACGCGGCCCGGCAGCAGCGCATGACGCGCAACCTCGCGCGCTATGCCGCGCCGCGGGAGCGCCTGCTAGGGGTGTTCGACGTCCTCGGCGAGACGATCGCCGAGCCGGGGTTCCGCGGATGCGCGTTCGTCAACGCGAGCGCGGAGGCGCGTCCCGGCAGCGCGATCGAGGAGGTCTGCGATGTCTCCCGCGGCTGGGTGCGGTCACTGTTTGCCGAGCTCGGCCGGGATGCGGGCGCGGCTGACCCGGAGGGCCTGGCCCGGCAGCTCGCGCTGCTCTACGACGGGGCAACGGTGTCCGCCCGGATGGACCGGGACCCTGCCGCAGCCGCCGCGGCACGCGCGGTCGCCGCGATCCTGGTCGACGCGGCGACCGGAACCCCCGCCCCTCGCCATCACTGCACCTGAGCCCTGTCGTCCCTGCCATGCCGCCGGGCCAGCGGGGATGCCAGGTCAAGGGATGCCAGGTCATCGGTGATGTAGCGGGCCATGGCGAGCGGCAGCGCCGCCCGCTGGTCGTCGTGCAGCCGCTCGCCAGCCTGGCTGAGCAGTGCCGCCAGCCGCCTGGCGGCGGCCAGCAGCCGGGCGGGGTCGAGATCGGCAACGGTACCGGCCATCTCGGCCGGCAGGGCGCCGGGGGCGAAATCCAGGATGCTGGTGAGCCCGTACTGAGGGTCAGGGACGCCGCTGGCGGCGGCGATCAGCTGCCATAGCTGGCTCCTGGCCTGGTGCAGCTGCTCGAGTGCTTCCCACCGGGAGTCGCGGCGTAGGTACTTGCCGAGGTCGGCGAGAGCGCACCAGGCGCGGAAGGCCCACTCGCGGATCTGCTCGGGGGTGACCGGCTCCCGCTCACCAGGCCCGGCGATCCGGTCGCCTAGGTCGTACAGCACGACCGCGCCGGGGAATGAGCCACCGGATGCCTCCGCCGCGAAGATGACCAGGTCGAGCTGGCAGCGGTCCGAGTACTGCGCGAAGATCCGCTCGTGCGGCGTGACGACGCCAGGGATCTGATGGTGGTAGCTGTCGATGAGGTTCCCGAGGCTTTCCATCGCGCCGCGGAAGTCGTGGGTGGCGTCGGTGAATCGGTCGTCCCTGACTCCCACGGCGACGTCGAGGTCGGAGAGGCTGTCCGCCGCGCCGCGGGCCAGCGAGCAGCCGATCAGCAGCCAGGCAACGTCATCATCGGCCTCGCACAGCGTCAGCAGCCGCTCCAGGATCGCGCGCTGCCCGGCCAGCCCGGCAGGAAGCTGCCGGATCCACTCTCGCCCCTGAATTCCCATGGGGCGATGATGCCCACTCCGGCTCGCTGCCGAGCGGGGAGGGCCGGCCGAGCGGGGAGGGCCGGCCGAGGGGAGGGCCAGCGCGCGCGGAGGGCCGGTCGCGGGGGGACGGCCGGTCGCGAGGTGCGGACGCCCGGTCGCGGGGACGCCCGGTCGCGGGGGACGCCCGGTGGCGGGGGACGCCCGGTCGCGGGGACGCCCGGTCGCGGGGGACGCCCGGTAGCGGGAGACGGCCGGTCGCGGGGGACGGCCGGTCGCGGGGGACGGCCGGTCGCGAGGTGCGGATGCCCGGTCGCGGGGGACGGCCGGTCGCAGGGCGCGGACGCCCGGCGCGGAGCGTTCGGCGCGGGAGGCAGGATGAGGCCATGCGCGCGATCGTGGTGGAGCAGTTCGGAGTCCGGCCGGCCGTGGCTGAGGTGCCTGACCCAGCCGCCGCCGATGACGGGGTGGTGGTGCGGGTCGACGCGACCGGGCTGTGCCGCAGCGACTGGCACGGCTGGCTGGGTCACGACGCGGACATCCGGCTCCCGCATGTGCCCGGTCATGAGGTGGCGGGGACGATAGCAGCGGCCGGGCGGGATGTGCGCGGATGGTCCGCAGGGGACCGCGTCATCGTTCCGTTCATCTGCGCCTGCGGTGCCTGCGCGCAGTGCCGGGAGGGCAACCAGCAGGTCTGCCTGAACCAGGAGCAGCCGGGGTTCACCTGCTGGGGGTCCTTCGCCGAGTACGTCGCCGTGCCACGGGCCGAGGCGAATCTGGTGCGGCTGCCCGACGACCTTAGCTTCGACGCGGCCGCCGGGCTGGGCTGCCGCTTCGCCACCGCGTACCGCGCCGTCCGGCATGTCGCGAAGGTGTCGCCGGGCGAGTGGATGGCAGTGTTCGGCTGCGGCGGGGTCGGGCTGTCGGCTGTCATGATCGCCGCGTCAGCGGGCGCCAGGGTCATTGCGATCGACGTCAGCCCCGGCGCGCTCGCGCTGGCCGCGGCGCAGGGAGCGGAGCAGACGCTGGCCTCGGCCCCCGGCCTCGCGGAGCACGTCAGGGAGATCACCGGCGGCGGCGCCCATATCAGCATCGACGCCATCGGCTCGGCCGAGGTAGTGCAGTCGGCGCTGCGCGCCCTGCGGCCACGCGGCAGGCACGTGCAGATCGGGCTACTGCCGGGCGATGTCAGCCTCGAGATGACGGCGCTGATCCGCTGGGAACTGCAGTGGCTGGGCAGTCACGGGATGGCTGCGCGCGAGTACGGCGAGATGCTCGGTCTGGTCGGCTCCGGGAGGCTGCATCCCGGTGACCTGGTCACCCGCGTCATCGGGCTCGGGGAGGTACCCGACGCGCTCGTCGCGATGAGCGCCGGCAGCACTCCGGGGGTCACCGTCATCCGGCCGCACCAGCCCTCCAGCGGGTAGCTGCCAGCCGCCCGCCCCGCCGCCCGCTCGCAGCCCGCTCGCCGCGGCGCTCGCAGCCCGCTCGCCGCGGCGCCCGCTGCTCGCCGCGGCGCCCGCCGCCCGCTGGCGGCCTCGCCCCGGCTGCGCAAAAGCGTGGTTGGGACTTTACTGTCGCTGTATCTGCAGCCGAGTCCCAGCCACGCCATTGCTGCCGCCGGCCACCGCCGCCTCCCGGCCACCGCCGGCCGGCGCCGCGAGCAGCCTCGCCTTGCCGGGCGCGGCGCCGCGGGCCGGCGGCGCCTTGCCGGGCATGCTGGGGTCTCCCGCCTGCGTGGGGGCACCCGGGAACGCGCGGGAGGCCGGGGCTTGATGCCCCGGCCTCCGTGTCCGCTGCCGGCATGATTGCCGGGAAAACTAATTACGGCTTGTGACCGGCTGTCTGGGCCCCGAGCTGCAGGGCAAAGTTGGCCAGCGGCACGCCGCTGATGTTTTCTGTCGGCAGCCAGAAGTAGCCGGGGCCGCCCCAGTTACCGACAGGCGTGACAGTGCCGCCCACCGGGTTCGTCGCGGAACTGGCGACCACGGTCGCGTGCGGCTCGCTCCGCACGGACTCGGTCAGGTAGGCGTTGCCGCCGAGGTCGCTGAAGGTGAAGATGAACCGGTACCAGCCGGCCGTCGTGACCACCGGCGTCCCCCCGCACGAGCCCGGGGAGTTGTTGCCGAAATTGATGACGAAGCCGCCTGACACGGGGCACGCCGTAATGATGTTGTCGATGCCATAGCCGCCAGAGCTGGTGTTGAGCTCGACATCGTCGTCAATCAGGGACGCTGGCGTGGTCGTGGTGGACGCCGTGCTCGGCGACAGGTACAGGTCGTCGGTGACGGTGAACCCGTTCGTCGGGAAGACGTTCTCGACGCCCTGGGAGGCTCCGGTGCCGAAGAGCGCGTACGGGCCCGAGCACTGCTCAGTTCCCGTGCCGGGGCATCCGAGGCCCTGGTTCTGGACGGTGCTTCCCGAGACGAGCGCCATCCAGCCGCCGACGAGAGCCGGGGTCGAGGGAGCGTAGTTGCCGGCCCCGCCGTCGGAGAAGCCGGAGGGGATGCGGTCGATGGTGCCGTAGTCGCCGGACGCTCCGTCGCACGGCACATTGCCGCTGCCAGCCGGGCAGAACGGGGTCGTGTTGGTGCCGAACTCCTGCGTGAGAGCTGTCACCGGGTGCGACGTTGCGGCGGACGCCGCGGGTGTCCCGTTCTGCCGGGCGACGCCATGTGGCCGGGCGTGGCTGACGATACTGCCGTGAGTGGCTGTGCTGGCCGACGCCCCAGCACTGGCCGATGCCCCGGCGCTGAAGGCGGCCAGCGTCAGCGCCGTTCCGGCGATGGCGATCGCTCCCACCGAGCCAGCGAGCCACTTTCTCGGGCGAATCCTTGCTTTTCTCATGCTTGTACTCCTTGCTATCTCAGGCGAGGAAACCTAAGGAGCACGCCTGCGAGCGCAGCCGAAATTGGGGGCCAGCTGCCATCGCTGAATGCGCGTCGCCCCGTCCTCGTCAGGCCAATATACAATAAATTAGATGCAATATGATAAATTTGCATAATCTATTTTATATACCATGATAATACTAGAACGATATTCGGACTTTTAGCTATCCATGCAACATATTGCTGTATGGCGTGGTCCTCCGATTACCTCGCGAGCCGGGCTGCGGCGCTTCCGCGGGACGAGATAACGGTGTTGGATAGGCGACGCGATCATCGGAGGACGGCGGTGCGGCGTGGGTGCTGAGCGCGAGCGGGTTGCCGGGTTCGGGCGGCTGGAGGACGGGCTGCGCCAGGCCGGCGACTGGTATCTGTGGGGGCCCTATGTCAGCGAGCGCCAGTGGGGGACGGTACGCGAGGACTACAGCGCCGACGGCGAGGCGTGGGACTACCTGCCGCACGATCACGCTAGGTCGCGCGCTTACCGGTGGGGCGAGGACGGACTCGCCGGGTTCTGCGACGTCGAGCAGCGGCTCTGCCTGGGGCTGGCGCTGTGGAACGGCCGTGACCCGATACTCAAGGAGCGCGCCTTCGGCCTCACCGGCGCGCAGGGCAATCACGGCGAGGATGTCAAGGAGTACTGGTGGTACCTGGACGCGCTGCCCAGCCACGCGTGGAACCGGTGGCGCTATCACTACCCGCAGGCCGCCTTCCCGTATGAGGACCTGATAAGCCAGAACGCAGCCCGGGGCCGGCTCCAGCCGGAATACGAGCTCATCGACACCGGGGCTTTCGAAGACAGCCGTTACTGGATTGTCGAGGTGCACTACGCGAAATCTGATCCGCGCGACCTGCTGATGGCGATCTCGGTGACCAACGCCGGGCCGGATCCGGCGACGCTGCACGTCCTGCCGACCGCCTGGTTCCGCAACACCTGGTCCTGGGACGACGGCGTGCCCCGGCCGGTACTGACGGCCGCCGGGCCCGCATCGGTGGCGATCGAGCACCCGTTCCTCGGGCCGCTGGAGCTGATCGCCGGCCCCGGCCCGGGCGACTCCGTCCCGGTGGCGCTGTACTGCGAGAACGAGACCAACACCCGGCGCCTGTTCGGCACCGAGCCGCTTACCCCGTACCCGAAGGACGGCATCAACGACCACGTGGTCAGCGGAGCCGCCACCGTGAACCCGGCCGGTCAGGGCACGAAGTGCGCTTTCTGGTACCAGCTGACGGTGCCGCCCGGCGCGACGGCTGAGCTGCGCCTCCGGCTACGGCCGTCAGGCGAGCCATCGTCCGAGGCATCAGGTGCCGGGGCGGCAGCGGCCGGGGCGGGTACTGCCGGAGCGGGTACTGCCGGGGTAGCAGCGGCCGGGGTAGCAGCGGCCGGGGCAGCGACGGGCAGGCCGGCAGCGGTGGACGCGCAGGACGCGCGGGTCGCTCTCGGCGCCGGGTTCGATCGCGTAATGGCGGCGCGGCTCGCCGAGGCCGACGATTTCTACGCTGAGCTGACGCCCGACGGCGCGACCGCCGACGAGGCGATGGTCATGCGCCAGGCCTTCGCCGGGATGCTGTGGGGCAAGCAGCTTTACTACTATGACGTGGCCCGCTGGCTTGACGGCGATCCCGCGCAGCCGCCGCCGCCCGCCGCGCGCCGGACCGGCCGCAATTGCCGGTGGCGCAACTTCGACGCGTTCGACATCATGTCGATGCCGGACAAGTGGGAGTATCCCTGGTTCGCCGCCTGGGATCTCGCCTTCCACTGCGTCGCGCTTGCGCACGTGGATCCGGCGTTCGCGAAGTACCAGATGATCCTGCTGTGCCGGGAATGGTTCCAGCATCCGGGCGGCGCGCTGCCCGCCTACGAGTGGGACTTCGGTGACGTGAACCCGCCAGTGCAGGCGTGGGCAGCGCTTGAAGTGTTCACCGTCGACGGCGGCCGGGACACCGATTTCCTCAGCCGGATCTTCGACAAGTTGCTCGTCAACTTCACCTGGTGGGTCAACAGGGAAGACGAGGAGGGCAACAACCTCTTCGAGGGAGGATTCCTCGGCCTGGACAACATCGGCCCGATCGACCGGTCGCACCTGCCGGTGGGCGGCGTCCTTGAGCAGTCCGACGCCACCGGCTGGATGGGGTTCTTCTCGATGGCGATGGCCTCGATCGCCGTGGTCCTGCACCGGTCCGGCCAGCGGCCGGCCCTGGACCTGGTGCTCAAGTTCCTTGAGCACTTCGCCGCGATCCGCGAGGCGCTGGACGGCCAGGGCCTGTGGGACGCTGCCGACGCGCTGTACTACGACCGCCTGGTCACACCGGCCGGTGACGCCGTGCCGGTGCGGGTCCGGTCCATGGCGGGCATCATCCCGGCGCTCGCGGTCGGCGTCATCGACGAGGAGATGCTGACGCGCTCGCTGGTGCTGGGCAAGCAGTTCGTCGGCCTCCTGCAGGCCCGCAAGATGCCGGATCCGGCGGACATGGCGGCAAGCGGCCTGCTCCGGGGCGCGCCCGGCGAGCAGCGGCTGCTGCTCAGCCTGGTCAGCCTGGAGCGGCTGCGGCCGATGCTCTCCCGGCTGTTCGACGAGGCCGAGTTCCTGTCCGCCCGCGGCCTGCGCGCGCTGTCGGCTTATCACCGCGATCACCCCTACCAGATCGACGTCGAGGGATACCGCGCGACCATCGACTACGAGCCGGCCGAGTCGACCACGCCCATGTTCGGCGGGAACTCCAACTGGCGCGGGCCTGTCTGGTTCCCGCTGAACTACCTGGCGATCAGCGTGCTGGAGCGCTATGACCGGTTCTTCGGCGGTGAGCTGACGATCGAGTACCCGACCGGGTCGGGCAGCCAGGTCACGCTGGGGATGGTCGCCGACGACCTGCGGGACCGGCTCATCTCGATCTTCACGCGCGGGCCAGACGGCCGCCGGGCCTGTTTCGGGGGCACCGGGCTGCTGCAGGATGATCCGGCCTGGCGGGACAACCTAATCTTCAGCGAGTACTTCAATGGCGACGACGGGGCTGGGCTCGGCGCCTCGCACCAGACGGGCTGGACCGGGCTGATCGCCGACGTGATCCGCCGCCGCTACGGCCAGGTCCCCTCGATCGGCGAGGTGATTCAGCGGGCTGGCGGGACCGCCTTGCGGTGACGGTAGAACTCAAGCGGCTCGGGGGGCAGCAGGGTATTCCCGAGTATCACGTCGGCTGCCTTCTCGGCCAGCATCATCACCGGTGCATAAATGTTGCCGTTGGTGACATAGGGCATCACCGACGCGTCCACGACGCGCAGGCCCTCGAGCCCGTGCACTCTCATGGTCACCGGGTCGACCACGGAGCCGTCACCAGTGCCCATCCGGCAGGTGCAGGAAGGGTGCAGGGCTGTCTCCGCGTCCCTGGCGACCCAGTCCAGGATCTGCTCGTCGGCCTCGACTTCCGGCCCCGGGGAGAGCTCGCCGTCGTTGTATTCATCGAACGCGGGCTGGTTGAGGATATGCCGGGCGACCCGGATCGCCTCGACCCATTCCCTGCGGTCCTGGGCGGTGGACAGATAGTTGAACCTGAGCGCGGGATGGACGCGCGGATTGGCTGACGTGATTTTCACCGAGCCCCTGGCGTCGGAGGACATCGGGCCGATGTGGACCTGGTAGCCGTGGCCGCCTGCCGGGACAGAGCCGTCATAGCGGATCGCGATCGGCAGGAAATGGAGCATCAGGTTGGGGTAGCCGACGTCCTTGTTGCTCCGTGCGAAGCCGCCTCCCTCGAAATGGTTGGTCGCGCCAGGGCCGTTGCGCAGGAAAAGCCAGCTGGCCGCTATCCAGGGACGGTTCTGCCACTTCAGCGCCGGCGCCACCGAGACCGGCAGCTTGCAGCCGTACTGGACGTAGACCTCCAGGTGATCCTGCAGGTTCTGGCCGACGCCGGGAAGGTCCGCCACGACGCCGACGCCGAGGCTCTCCAGATCGCCGGCGTTGCCGACCCCGGACAGCTGCAGCAGCTGAGGTGAGTTGATCGCGCCGCCGCACAAGATCACTTCTCCGGCCTGCGCGGCCCGGGCCGGCCCCGGGCCGCGCCGGTACGTCACGCCGACGGCGCGGCCGCCCTGGAAGTGGATCCTGGTGACGAATGCCCGGCACTCCACCCGCAGGTTGGGCCGGCCCAGGACAGGGTGCAGGTAGGCACGCGCCGCGCTCAGCCGCCTGCCGCGATGAACGTTGCGGTCGAACGGGGCGAAGCCCTCCTGCCGGTAGCCGTTCACGTCATCGGTCAGCTCGTACCCCGCCTGCCGGGCGGCCGCGAAGAACGCCGTGAAGAGCGGGCTCGTGGCCGGGCCGCGCTCCAGCACGAGCGGTCCCTCGTGGCCGCGCCATTTCCCGCCGCCGGCCAGGCATGTCTCCATCTTCTTGAAGTACGGCAGGCAGTGCGCGTAATCCCAGGTCGCCATCCCCGGGTCGGCCGCCCACCGCTCGTAGTCCATCGGATTGCCGCGCTGGAAGATCATCCCGTTGATGCTGCTGGACCCGCCGAGCACCTTCCCCCTGGCGTGATAGATCCTGCGCCCGCGCAGGAACGGCTCCGGCTCCGACTCGTATTTCCAGTCGTAGAACCTGCTCCCGATGGGATAAGTCAGGGCAGCGGGCATGTGAATGAAGACGTCCCAGCGATAATCGGGGCGCCCGGCCTCCAGCACGAGAACGCGGTTGTCCGGGTCAGCGCTGAGCCTGCTCGCCAGCGCGCTCCCGGCCGAGCCGCCGCCGACGATGACGAAGTCATACCGCGGTTCGCTCACTCTCGTGCTTCCCCTCATCCCTGGCCGGCTCCGTGTGGGCCGGCCCCGCGATTCATCCCTGGCCGGCTCCGTGCTGGCCGGCTCCGTACTGGGCAGCCCCGCGATCGCTACCCGCCCGCGCTGTCATGGTCGCGTCCAGCGACGAGGATCGGCTGGTGCGGGGCGGTCTCCCGCCATGCCTCGCGGATGATCACCTGGATCGCGCTGGCGCTCGGGATGGCGAGGAGCGCCGCGACCAGAGCACCGAAGACCCCGCCGATCGAGCTGCCGATGGACGCACCGACCAGGATGGACACCAGCACCAGCAGCGGGTTGACCCGGACCGTCCGGCTCATCACCACCGGGTTGAGCACGTGGTTCTCCAGCTGGGTGTAGACGAGGAACACGACCAGCGTGACGAGGCCGGCCGTCAGCGAGTGACCAGCCGCGAACAGCACGGTCGGGATGCCCGCCAGCGCGCCGCCGATCATGGGAATGAAGTCGACGAGCGCTACCCAGAGCGCCCACAGGAACGGGAACGGGACCCGCAGCACCAGCAGGGTCACGAACACGACGGTCCCTGCGACCAGCGATGTCAGGAAGTTCCCCAGCATGTACCCGGTGACCGAGCGGCTGACCTCGCGCGCCACCCGGGAATAGCGCTCGGCCCGCTGCGGGGACATTAGCCGCAGCAGGCCGACCCGCATCCTCGGCCCCTCGAGCAGCAGCAGCAGCACCAGCACGAAGATGGTCACCAGCGCGATCACCAGCGAGATCGCGCCCTTGCCCACGGCGAGGGCCGGTCTCGCTAGCCCCTTCCCCAGTCCCACCAGCTTCGGCACGTTGCTACGCACCCATGCCTGGACGTGATACTTGCGTACCAGGTGCCCGAGCCAGCCCTTGCCGCTCTCCGCCTGATTCACGTAGGACGGCAGCCCGCGGGCGAGGTGCGTGATCCCGTTGGCCAGCGGGTAACCGAACGCTAGTCCCAGGCCGACGAAGGCAAGCAGGCCCAGCGCGGCCACCACGGCCACCGCCCAGCCGCGGCGGCGAATCCCCAGGCGTCCGGCGGCCAGCACGAGCGGATTCAGGATCACGGCGATGAATCCCGCCACGACCATGAGCAGCATGACGTCCCGCAGCCGGTAGACCAGCTTGCCGGCCAGGTAGGCCAGGGCCACCACGGCGACGGTGACCAGGATGGCCCGCAGCGGGACGTTCCTGGACTCCGCGGCCTGCCAGAGCCGCGCCCGCCGGGTATCGGTTGGCGGCAGATCACCGTGCACGCGGTAATCATGACAGGTAGGCAGGCCGGTCAGCTCCGATCGGGCAGACCGGCTGGATCCGGCGAAAGGACGCCGGGGCCGGGCGGGCCGCGCGGGCGAAACCGGCGCTGTACTATCGAGCCGTCGAGGACGGGCGCCTCCCCCTCACCCCTCGCCGCGGACCCCCCCTCCCGGTGACGGGGCAACAGGAGATACCCGCCCTCGACGCCTATTCGGGGGCGTGGTCTCCGGCGGGTTCGCGGGCATGATCCCGCAGCCGTGCGGGCAGCGGCAGGTCAATGTGGTGTATCGCTTCCCAGGCGCGGATCTTGCCGGGATCGACTTCCGATTCAAAGTACTGCAGCGACGTCAGCCCACCGGCGACGCGTTCCTCGCCCTCCGCGAGAAGCCGGGCCGTGATGAGCCCGAGCCCGCGCTGCAGGGCCGCACTCAGCTGCCGGTGCCCCTCGATGACGTAAAAGGATGTGCCGGCGTATCCGACCGTGATCGGCGCCGGAGGCGGGGATTCCCGGCGGCCGGCCGCGCCCGGCGCGCGGAATTCTCCGGGGTCCGCAAGAACCCGGGTGGGGAGGACCCGATTCGGATCGAGCAGAAGCAGCGGCGGGGACTGCGAGATGATGTCCTGCCCCAGTGTGCCGGAGAAGGCCGCGACGATCCGGTCGACGATCTGGTCAGGCGAAGCCCTGGTTGTGTCGCACACCATGTCGTAATTGCGCAGCCGGTTCTTATCCACCCCGTAGCGGGCCAGGAATCGGGCTCGCTCGCTCTCGCTGCGCGTGCCGAGCCGCTCCCTGGCCTCGGCCAGGGACGAGTAGGCCTCGACGTCATCGGAAGGCCGCAGCAGGACCCGCTGAGCGGCGACGGCCGGATCGGTGATGAGGTGGACCTTGAATGCCCTGGTGAAGAAGAACCAGGCGAGGCGCCCGTCCACGACCAGCTGCTCGTCGTCCGACAGTGCCACCTCGCGCTGCAGCTCATCGACATAGCCGTCGACCGCGTCGTCAAGCTCGGCGTGCAGGTTCAGCTGCAGGGCGGACATCCCGCGCGACTGTGCCATCTCGCGGTAAAGATCGCCCACGCTTATCCGGCGGAGCCCGAGGCGCGCTGCCAGGTCCGCCGAGACCGTGCTTTTCCCGCTGCCAAGATCACCGCTGACAACAATGGACCGCTGGCTGAGCATGTGCAGAAATCCTCTACCGCGATGGGAGACCGCGCCTGGCTGCTGCAAGGCAACGATAACAGCGCGCCCGCCGCGGCCAGGGAGCGCGGCGCCACGGATCACGCTGCTGGTCAGCGGCCCGATGACGCCAGCGCGGAGAAGCCAGGGGCCCGCGAGTTCGTGCCAGAACGGGTGATAACCAGCCGCCAGAAATCTCATGCGATATACGTAATAGCTAGCGGAGATGAGCCTGTTAGCTGGTCTTTCAGCGATGCGGAGTCCGCCGTGCTGGCCGATCGGCCAGCCAGACAGGGAGTGCCGACGATGGCCAGTCACCGCCTGAGATTCGCGATCGCCGCTGGGCTCGCTGTCAGCTTGCCGGCCCTGGGCCTGGGCTCCGCCGCGCTGGCCGGGACCAGCGGGACGGCCCGCCGCGGAGGGGAGTGCTCCGCGGGCGCCCGCACGCTGTCCCGTTTCGGCGACCACGTCTACCCGGACACCGGCAACGGCGGATACACCAGCCTGCATACCGACGTGGACCTGGTCTACGACGCCACGACCAACCGGTTCCTGCCCGGCAACCACGTCGTGCTCACCGACCGGGCCACGCAGTGCCTGACCAGCTTCAGCCTGGATTTCGAGCGCCGGTCCACGGCAAACGTGTCGATCGGCCCGGACATGACCGTCCACTCGGTCGTGGTCAGCGGCCAGCCGGCCGCGTTCTCGTTCGCGCAGCCGACCTACCCTGGTGACCCGAACGGCCCCGGCGACCCCAGCCCGCTCGCCCACGAGGCATCCCAGAATGATCCGGTCGGCGGGCCAGACCATAATCCGCTGCCGCCTGCCTGCTCGCCGGAGCTGAAATCCACCAGCTTCGCGCGACGGAACTCCCAGAACGGCCAGCAGTGCCCGGCCAACAAGCTGGTGATTACGCCGTCCGCGCCGATCACCGACGGGTCAGTCTTTACCGTCACGGTCAGCTACACGGGCCGGCCGGGCGTGCACACCGACGGAGACGGCACGACCGAAGGCTGGTTCAGGTCCGACAAGCCGCGCGGCGATGGCGGCTTCGTCACCACCGAGCCGGTCGGCACTGAGGACTGGATGCCGCTGAACGACCATCCCAGCGCCAAGCCGACCTATGACTTCGACGACACGGTCAACGCCGGGAAGACCGTACTCGCCAACGGCATCCTGATCTCGCGGACCAGCCATCCGCCGGACGCCGAGTTTCCTGGCGGCTCGGTGACCTGGCGCTGGCACTCGGCCGCGCCAGTCGCCAGCTACCTGGTCGAGGACAGTGTCGGCAGCTATCACCTGACGAAGCGGATCTCCGGCGGCATCCCGTACTACGAGGCCCAGGCCAGCTCGCTCAGCCCGGCGCAGCGGAGGAAGAACCTCGCCATCATGAACAAGCAGCCCGATATCAGCAACTTCGAGAGCGAGTTCAACGGGCCGTTCCCCTTTACCTCGGACGGGGTCGTGGTCGGCAGGCCGTCGGCCTCCTTCGAGGAGGAGATGCAAACCATGATCACCTTCTCCGGCGGAGAGATCGATACCGACACCCTGTACCACGAGAACATGCACCAGTGGTGGGGCGACCACGTCACCGAGGCAAACTACAACCTGACCTTCTACAAGGAAGGGCTCGCGACCCTCGGCGAGTATCTCTTCCACGCCAGGGTCGCCCGGCAGGCCGCGGGCGGGCCCGGCACCGCGGCCGGCCGGCGCGCGTTCCAGCGCAGCCTGGCCAGGCAGTTCAACCGGGTCTACCAGAGCAAGGGCAGTTTCTGGACCCTCCCGCCGTCAGACCCGACGCCGTACAGCCTGTTCGATACCGATTCCACCTACGCGCGTCCCGGCATCACCTACGTCGCGCTGCGGCAGATCCTCGGCCACCGGAATTTCGATGGCGCCCTGCAGCAGATGCAGCGGCAGTATGGCGGCGGGACCATCACCGAGGCGCAGCTTGAGGCCGGCTTCCGGCAGTGGCTGCCGGACCGGAGCCCGGCGTGCGGCGCCAGGCTCGGTCAGTTCTTCGGCCAGTGGTTCGACACTGCCTACCCGGCGGGCGGCGGAGCCAGCCGGCCGCGGATCACCGGGCCGGGCCTGGCCGGGCCGGCCTTTTACGGCCGGGGCGGCTGCAGCCGCTAGCCGCGTAATTCGATTGGTCTGACCGAGGCCATTACCACCGGGAGTTCGCCCTGCGCCACCTGGCCGGGCAGCCCATGACGCGGGATGAGGCTCTGGCGATGCGCGGCGCTCACGCCATCGCCGAGATCCCCGAAGACACCGATCCCCAGGGTGCCACGTGATTCTGGCGGACACCTCAGCGTGGGTCGAATACGACCAGGCGACCGGCAGCGCAACCGACCAGCGCATCTCGGAACTCATAGCGACCGGGGAGCCAAGGATCGCCGCAGTTGCCTGACGGGAGCGAGCCGCCATCCTCGCCCGCGACGTAGATCTCGACCGTGGTGGCACGAGTTGTCGGGATCGACCTGGACGAGCCGTCACAGGCCGGGTAGCAGCTGCAGCTCGCCGGAGTTGATCCGGGCGGTGATGGTCCGGGCTGCGCCCGCGGCCCGCGGGATCCCCACATCGACGTATCCCGACGTGACCCGCTGCCTGACCGCGTAGGCCGCGCCGGGCGGCAGCCGGAGGGTGGCCTGCGCGGATAGCAGCGTGATGCTGACCCGGCGGGGCGCGGCGTCGAAGGCCGCGCTCAGGTGCCCGGACGTGATCCAAGCTGCCAGCGAGGGCGAGCGCAGCGCGGTCGCGCTGACGTCGACGCTGCGGGCGGTGATGCGCAACGGCCCGGCCAGGCCGGTAATGATCACGTGGCCCGATGGTTCGTGCAGGACGACGGCGGTGCGCCGGGGCACGACGAGCCGGTAATTCCCGCCGCACGGGCTCGCCGCGGCGCACCGGTAGGACAGCCGGAGTATCCCGGCGGCGCGGTTGAGCCGGGTGCTGGCGATCGGGGCGTGGCCGGTCCAGTGCAGCTGGCCGGTCAGTGTTACCAGGCCGGTGGCCGAGCCGACGATCGTCAGCTGCCCCTGGGTCGCCAGCAGCTCGACCGTGTCGGCCGGCCCGGTGACCACGGAGACCGCGCGCGTCATCGTGCCGGTGGCCGGCCCGCCGCCGGCGGCCGGGATGCTGCCAGTGGCGGGACCGCCGCCGTCTCGCGGCGGGCCGCCGGATCCCGCCAGGGCGGCGCTGACCGCGACCACGGCAACCACGGCGGCCGCAGCCGCCGCGATCAGCACGGCGCGGCCGCGTCGGCCTGGCGGGAGTCGCGGGTTCATGGGGCACAGCTTGCCGTAGAACGCCGGGACAAACCGGATCAAGGGAAATGCGACGCGCCGGGCGGGCTACCGGGTCGCGCCTGAGCCGGTCCAGCCCCCGGGTAACGACGGCTGCATCCGGGCTACCGGGTCGCGCGCCTGAGCCGGTCCAGGGCCCGGGTAAAGACGGCGGCGTCGCTGCCCAGTGCCGCGAAGAAGGTCTTGTCGCAGGTCTCCGCGGCGGCAACCGCCCGGTTGGCCAGGGCCCGGCCGCCGCTGGTCACCGTGAGAGCCAGGGCCCGGCGGTCACCTGGATAAGGCAATCGCCGCACTAGGCCCCGTTCTTCCAGTGCACGTAGTACCTGCGAGGTCATCATCGGGTCGGTGGCCGCGTGGTCCGCGAGCTGGCGCTGCGTAACCGGCCCCTCGGCCGCCAGCCAGGTCAGCGAGGCCAGCAGGACGAACTGGACGTGCGTCAGGCCGAACGGCCTGAGCGCCGCGCGCTGCGCCGCCTGCCAGCGGTTGGTCACCTGCCACAGCAGCAGGCCGGTGCTGTCGTCCGCGCTGGCGAACGACGTCGCGAGCCGGTCCTCGCTCGTCACGCGGGCGCGGCGGCGTCGGCCAGGGCCGCGGCGGCCAGCCGGTCGAGGTCCGGCTGCATGCTGGTCCGCAGGCCCTTGCCGAGGACGATCTTCCAGAACCAGCCGAGCGGGCCGCTCAGGGTCACCGTGACCCTGACCCGGCTGCCGCCTTGCTGGCTGACCTCGACGGCATGCCGGAACGTCAGCCGGGCGCCCGCCAGCAGCGAGACGTCGGTGAACTCCCGGTCAGGAACGAGCGAGCCGATGACGAATTTCACCCGGGGGCCGCCCCGGGGCTTCAGCACGCCGGTCGACCCGGTGGCGAACGGGCCGTCCAGGCGGGCCCATTCGGTGTCGGTGTTCCACTCCGGCCACGTGGCTATGTCCGCCCAGCGGGCGAAGAAGGCTGACGGGGGAGCACTGCAGGAGGTCTCCGCCTCGGCGATGGTGATCATGCCAGATAGTATGCGCGCATACTATCTGGCGGTCAAGTGGCCGGCGCGATCTCGTCCGCGCACCGGTAGCCGCTGCGCAGCGCGCCTTCCATGTAACCCTGGAAGTTCACCGACGTGTGCTCGCCCGCGAAGTGCAGGTTCCCGTTCTGCAGGCCCTGGATTCCGTTGAAATCGGTGTACTGGCCCACCTTGAGGTAGGAGTAAGCGCCGCCGACGTGCGGGTCGCCGGAGGACCATGCGTAGTACGCCTTGCCGTTGAACGCGGCGCTGGCGCCGGGGAAGTTGACCTCGAAGCAGTCGAGGTAGTCCGCCGCCATGGCGGCCGGCGCCGGGCCGTAGTACGAGGTCAGCCGGTATCGCTGGCCGATGTCCGCGCCGACGGCGCCGCCCGGCAGCGCGATCAGGATGCCGGGCGTGCCGCGCTGGTCGATCGTGGTTTCCCAGCCGCCCTGGACGATCTGGTCGGTGTACATGTTGCCGGTCCAGCCGTCGGCGTTCCACGCCCGGCTGGAGAACTGCAGCTGGATCTTCGAGTTCGAGCCAAGCGGCTCGCTGCGGATCGCCTGTAGCTGGCGCGGCGGCAGTTCGATGCCGCGCAGTTCGACCTCGCGGAGCCTGGTGAACGGCAGCGCGAGCACGACGTGATCCGCGTTCACCTCGTGCGTGGCGTGGCCGCCGGACAAGGTGCAGGTGTAGCGCCCGTGGCCGCGTGCGCGCAGCGCGACGAGCCGCTCGCCTAGGCGGACCGACCCGGCCGGCAGTCGCCGGACGAGGCCGGCGACGAGCTGGTCGTTGCCGCCCCGGACATGCCACTTCTCGTCGGTACCGGAGAGCTGGGGCGAGCGCCTGGGCTGGATGCCGCTCGGCGAGCTGTCGTACAGGCCGAGCAGGTAGATCAGGTTCAGCGCGGACTGCTGCTCGGCCGGACCGCCGTACTCGTCCAGCAGCACGGAGACGCACAGGCGGCCGAAGTCAGACCGCAGGCCGCCGGGGATGTTCTCCTCGATCCACTGCGTGGCCGGCGTGTGGTCCCAGCGCCACCCCCACGTGGTGTAGTGATCCAGCAGGGTCGGCCAGGGCGCCTTCCTGTTGGCCGCGTCGAAGAACAGCTCGAACGCCCAGTCCTGCCATTCGCGGTTCAGCGCCGCCTGCGGCCAGAAGCGGCCGCCAAACCGCATCCGCTGATCGCGCGGATGGGTATGCGGGGGATACCTGTTGACGTTGTCCAGCGTCAGGCCGAAGCTCGCAGCGAGCCGCCGCATGGCCGTGTGCTCGCTGGAGATGAACTCGCCGTGCTGCTCGGCGTACTGGCCGGCGTCGAAGAAGCCGCGCAGGGTGAAGACCCGGCCGCCGGGCCGGTCGGGGTTGTACTCGTAGATCTCGCTGCGGATGCCGTGCCGCCGCCACAGCCGGTAAGCGCAGCCGAGGCCGGCCAGGCCCGACCCGATGATCACGACGCGCGGACGGTGGCCGGAGCCGGCTGCCGCGCCCGCCCGCCCGAAGGCCGCGGGGAGCGCTGCCGCCGCGGCCGCGCCGCCCGCGCCGCCGAGCACCGCCCGCCGCGAGATCGGCACGCCGCCAGGCGCCGGTCCGTCGCCATCGGCCGACGATCCCTTGCCGTGCGCCTGCGGTCCCTTGCCGCGGGCCGCCGACGTCAGGCTGGCTGGCGAGAATCTGGCTGTCATCGTGACCCCCGGTTGG
>Ga0302326_10009780_pt1 | contig 20872 bp, 15 predicted proteins | sample Palsa_T0_3_FD_202264 | JGI IMG/M metagenome (GOLD analysis project Ga0302326, IMG submission 202264) | Peat permafrost microbial communities from Stordalen Mire near Abisko, Sweden - Palsa_T0_3 | ecosystem: Environmental > Terrestrial > Soil > Palsa > Peat permafrost | place: Sweden: Abisko...
CAATTCCAGCGGCATCCACCAGATCAGATCGCCCTGCTGGAGTTTGGCGAAGGCGGTGCGATGGCCGGGCAATCCGCCGGCGATGGCGTCGAGAGATGATTGGGATTTTTCGGCGGAGCCGAGGATTTTTTGTGGATCGAAAAGATCGCTGAGATTCGCTGGCGCGAAATCGAAATGGATTTTGTCGCCCAATGAAACCGTCTGTTCAGATGACATCGCTGCTGGGGCATCGCCGGAGTAGCCAATAATCACATCGAACCTTTCCGCCGGCGGGGCGACGATTTGGACTCGCGGGACGCCGACGGCATCGGGGACATTCTCCCACGTGGCCGGCTGGCCGTTGATTTGCACGGTGACGTGATCCGTCCGAGCGGGCCAGATCAATTTGAGCGACATCGGTTTGGGGAATTTCGGTTGGATCACGAAACGATCCTCATCGCCATTGCGCTCATAGGAATATTCCACATCCGCCATTTGGATCGAGACATGTTGCCAATCGGCCGGAAAACCCGGGCGAATCGTGAGCTCGCCGGCAATGGCATCGGGGACGATTCCGAAGAGGCCCTGAATGAATGCGCGGGAGACGCTGCCGGTGGTGTCGCCGAAGTCGCGGTAGGATTCGCCACGGTTGACATCATAGAAAGACAAGTTGGGCAGATCGCCGGGGCAGAGGCCCATGTACATGGCGTCGAGGATCGAGCCTCTGAAGAGTTTGTACGCCTCGGCGTTTTCGCCGGATTGCCAGTAGGCCAAAGCTGTGTGGGCGCTTTCGGCCAGGCAGACATTATTCAGCGACCATTGATATGGTTGCCAGTCACTGGTGGCAATGGTGCAGCCGTCCCCGACGTTCACGTGAGGAATTTCCGTAGTGACATAGCGGAGCATTTGAAATGCCTGGAATGGATCGGGGACTTGCGAGTCGATCGGATGATAGATGGACCACACGGCCGCGTCGGGGTGGACGCGCTGCAGGCCGAGCAAATCCTGATACTCGCCGTACCAGCCGCGCTGGGGCATCCAGAGGCGTTTGTTCATCGCATCGAGAATTCGCGCGGATTCTTTTTCATACGGAGTGGGATCCTCGCCGATCACCTTGGCCATTTTCGCTGCCAGAAGATTGTGGAGATAGTTGTAAGCAGTCGAATGCGCCGCGCCACCGCCGTTGTATTCCAGGGCGTCGCTGGCCCAGATGCAGGCGTAGGCTTCGTAGAGTCCGTCGCGGTCGAAGCAGCGTTTTTCCCACGCGAGGTGGCGGACGATGGTCGGCCACATTTTTTTGAGGAAATCGACGTCGCCGGTCCAGAGAAAATGCCAATAGAGTTCGTCGATGAAGGCGAGGTCCATGTCGTAATGGATCTGGGGGATGTTGCCGAAGCTGTGGAGCATCTTCCAGTCGTTGGCGGCAAGATTCTTTGCGGGATCGGCGTGGGCGACGGTGGGAACATCCGTGGCATCGACGTTTTGTCGCGAAGCCCAGTACGTGAATTGCGTCGCGGCGCGGTCGTGCCAGCCGAGAACGTCCAGCGCGTACGGCCCGCGCCATCCAAGCAGCGGCGTGCGCCAGGCGTTGGCGCCGTGCATGAAGGTCGGCGGTTGCCAGATGTCGTCGGCGGCGATGCACATCGCGCCGGGGATGGCGTTGATGAATTCATCGGGCGTGTCGATGGTGACTTGGCTGGCGATTGCTGCACGATATTTTTCGGATTCGGCGAAGAGCGCCGGTGGATCGAGCGATGCATCTTTGGAATGTTCGATGGCGATGAATTGTTCGCCGGACAATTTGATTTGGCCGATGGCGATCGGCTCGTTTCCGGCGGTTGATTTCAATAATTGATCGGGAGAACCCCAGAGATTTGCATCGCCTGTGGATAACTGCGAACCATTTGGTCCAGTGCAAATCATTGACCCCACTTTGGCGGTGTAGATGAAAGTTGGCTGGTGCAGATCGACGGTTGCGCCGTCGCAATCGGAGGGATGGAGATTCCAGATTGGGCCGAGGTCTTTTGAGCCGCCGAGATCGAAGTGATTGCGGTTGTTTTCGCCGGTGCCGCCGCCGTATGCCCAGAATAATTCGGCATCGGTTTGTCCGTCGAATTTTGCGCGTAGGACGAGGCCGGCGGTGGTTTGCGTGGGGAGCGCAGTGATTTCCAATTTGGCGGTTCCCAAAATGGAATCGGTGATTTCATAAATCTGTGAGCCGGCACGATAACGCGTGGTGATGTCGTCGGCGTGGATGAGCCATTTTGCACCTGCGCTCGATTGAATTCCCAATCGCAGGACGCCGCCTTTTTGGGGGAAGCAGAAGGCGAATTCCGGACGGTCGCCGGCATCGACGCGGCCGGGAGTGTGGGCGGTGTAGAGGGGGCGATTGAAGTTGGCGGTGCCGTTGTCGATGACGAAGTCGCCGACGTCGGGGTGGTAGCGCAATGGGCGATCCTGGGCGAAGGAGATTGATGAGATGATCAGGGCGAGCGCGAAGATGCGTGAGAGCATTCGGGTAATTTAACAGTTTTCGGCGATCGCGGATGGATTTTCCCGCTCTCCCGGTATTCCGGGAGAGGGCAGGGGTGAGGGCCGAATTGAAAAATCACTCGAATACTTCGAGCGAAATCGCCCTCACCCTAACCCTCTCCCGGAGTACCGAGAGAGGGGACAAGACGCGTCGGCAGAGAATTTCACTCGCAGTATTTTCTGACGCTCTATAAACATGGAATGTCAGATGCCGTATTTTTTGCGGCGGCGCCATAGGGTGGCCGGGTCCATCTTTAGAATCCTCGCCGCCTCTTCCAACGATTTGGATCTTGCCAGCACTCGGCGGATGTGGACTTCTTCCAGCTTGTCCATCGGAACGGCGTCACCGAGTTCCAAATCCGGCGTGGCGTTGGGGAGGAATGTGCCGGGGAGATGTTGCAGGCCGATCTGGTTGGTCTGGCAGAAAATGACGGCCCGCTCGATCACATTTCGCAGCTCGCGGACGTTGCCGGGCCAACTGTAATTTCGCAAAGCGGAGATGGCCTCATCGGTGAATCCGCTGATGGGACGCTCAGATCGCATCTCACGTGCGAATCGCTCGGCCAGGGGCATGATGTCCTCGGGCCGATCGCGCAGCGGGGGAACATCAATGGGAATCACGTTGATGCGATAGAGCAAATCCTCACGGAATCGGCCGGCGCGAACGGCTTCTTCGAGATTGATGTTCGTGGCGGTGATGATTCGCACATCGGCATGGCGGGTGACCGATTCACCGACGGATTCGTATTGTTTGTCCTGAACGAATCTCAGAATTTTCGGCTGCAATTCCAGGGGGAGATCGCCGATCTCATCGAGGAAAAGCGTGCCGCCGTCGGATTTGGCGATTCGTCCGGGGTTGTCACGCACCGCGCCGGTGAAAGCGCCTTTGACGTGGCCGAAAAGTTCGCTCTCGAGCAATTGCGGAGAGAGCGCGGGACAGGAGACGGTGGAAAATGGTTTGGACGCGCGGCTGCTCCAATCATGAATCGCCCGCGCCAGCACACCCTTGCCGGAGCCGCTTTCGCCGCGGAGAAGAACCGTGGTATTGCTGTTGGCGACCTGGCGGACAACGCTGATCACGCGCTGCATGAGGGGGCTTTGGCTATCCAGGCCTATGGAAGGGGTTGCTTCGGAATCATCGGAGCGGCTCACGCCGTTGGCATTGCGCAGGGAATCGGTGATCTGCTTGATCTGTTTCGGGGTGAACGGCTTGGCGATGTAATCGACGGCTCCGCGCTTCATGGTTTCGACGGCGCTGTCGATAGTGCCATAGGCGGTGATCACGACGATGCGCATCCAGGGGCTTTTGGCGATGAGCTGGGGGATGAGATCGGAGCCGGACTCGTGCCTGAGCCGCAGATCGACGAACGCGACATCGAAGTGGTTGCGCGAGGCCTCGGAGATGGCGTCATCGGGGTTGCTGACTGAGACGACATTGTGGCCATCGGTTTCGAGGCAGATGGTCAGCGCCTTGCGGATGTTGATTTCATCATCCACGACCAGAACGCGCAACGCTGAATTTGCATCTTCTGTTGCCATATCGATTTCGCCCGGACCAATGAGTTGAGCCGCTTGCATGGCCCACACAGGAACAAACAACATGCCAACGGCTGGGTTGGGGCATATCCGGCGCTGAGCGAAGAAAGGCGCGCCGGGACCAAGCCTCCATCTTGCAGTTTGCAATGGATTGTGTCCACAGGTCGGATGCGATTTATTGGAACAGCATGGGTGAAATCCCACAAACCTCAAATATTACGATGAAAGGCGGGGTTGGATCGGCGGCATTGCAGGCTAGCAAAGGGAGTCGGGCAAATTGCAATACTCCACGGACCATTTCTCTCGCGCCGGGCTGGAAATTCGGATGTGAACGCTTGGACCTCGGCGAAATGCGGGTTGGCATCCGGTTTGCCTTTGGTCATTCCGATGGTGCTGCGATGGATACCAACCTTGCAATGTCGATTGGCCACAGAGGGCCACGGATGAAACCTGCTTCCGTTCTCATCACCGACGATGAAAGCAACATCCGTCTGACGGTTCGGACGGCGCTGGAATCGGATGGTTATGAGGTGAGCGAGGCTTCCAATGGAATCGAAGCGCTGGATGCGATGGAGCGGCAGACGCCGGATTTGATCGTGCTGGATTTGAATATGCCGGGCATGGATGGAATGGCAGTTCTTGAGCACATGAAGACTTTGGCTTCGGTGAAGAAGCCGAGGGTGATCATCCTCACCGCATACGGTTCGATTTCGACAGCGGTGCGGGCGACGCGCCTGGGCGCGGTGGATTTTTTGGAAAAGCCGGTGACGCCGACGGAGTTGCGTCAAACGGTGCGCAGCGTTCTGACCGAGCCGGAATTGGACGTGATGCCGCCGGAGGTGACCAGTCCTCCGGGTGGATACGAAGAAGCGTTGAGCCGGATTCGCAAGGCGCTGCGGCTGGCGGATTACAGCAGCGCCGAGATTTTGCTGGAGAAAGCCGCGGAACGAAAGAACAAGCACAAGGCCGAGTATTTCAATCTGCTGGGCGTGCTGTACGAGGCGCATCGCAAATGGCGATTGGCGCGCAAGTGCTACAACAAGGCGTTGTCGGCTGACAGAAAATTTGAGCCGGCCCAGGCGAATATGCGGCGGCTGTATGAAATGCAGACTTACGGTCGATCGACCCAGGCCGTGATGCTCGGCGATGAGAGCGGCGATCTTTGGTACGCCCGGCTGCCGGATGTGCGGGAATAAATCATGATGGCCACGCCGACAATTTTGGTGGTCGATGACGAGGCGAACATTCGCACATCGGTTCGGCTCTGCCTGGAGAACGAAGGATACATCGTTCGGCAGGCGGCCAACGGGAGCGAAGCGCTCGAGCAGGTCGTGCACGATCCGCCGGACCTGATGCTGCTGGACCTCTCGATGCCGGTGATGGATGGAATGATGGTGCTGGCCGAGATGCGAAGCCTTTGGGCGCGGTATCCGACGCGCGTGATCGTGGTGACGGCATACGGCTCGGTAAAGACGGCGATTCAGGCGATTCGGCTGGGCGCCAGCGATTTTCTGGAGAAGCCGTTTGTGCCGGATGATTTGCGGCTAAGTGTCGCCAGCGTGTTGCGTGAATCGCCGCTGGATCATGCCGCGACCGGCGAGGATTACGCGGATGTGCTGGAGCATGTTCGCCAGGCGTTGCGGGCGCATCGGTTTCGCGAGGCCGAATTGGAACTGATGAAGGCCGGGACCATTACGCCGGAGGATCCGGCATTTTTGAATCTGGCAGGCGTTTTGCATGAGTCGCACGGACGCGTGGAGTCGGCGCGAAAATTTTATGAGCGCGCTTCGGCGCGGGACCGGGCGTATCGGCCGGCCCAGGAAAATTTGCGACGACTCGGAGATTTGCGCAGCAATGGCAAAACCAGTCGCAAGGTGGCATTCGGCGATGACGACGTGGCTTGCGTGGATACCCAAAACACGACAGGAGTTTAGCAATGCAGGACGTTTTATTTTCGTTCGGAATTCTGGCGTTCTTCGTGCTTTGCGTGGTTTACACCTACGCATTCGGGAGTCTTTGAATCATGGAAAACATACTTGTTGGAATCGTTGCAGTGGGCCTGATGATTTATCTCTTCGCGGCGATGCTCCGCCCCGAAAAATTCTAAGTGGAAAAGTTCTAAGTGGAGAAGTTCTAATGTTCAAAGTCCTGGTCGAACGCGGAGGCGCTGGAAATGGCGCCTCATAACCACCGCGTTCTTTCGGGACAGTAGCGGCAGACAGGGTTGCGGGGCAACGGCACACTGCCACATGCCGACCCCGCGGCCCTAGGTCTGCAAACCAGTTGGGTGACCACCCCGTGCATGTCTCGCGAATTTGAAAGGAGCGTTTGAAATGAACGCCAGCGGATGGATTCAATTGATTATCTTCCTCATCGGCTTGACGCTGATCACCAAGCCGATGGGCATCTACCTGATCCGCGTGTTCGACCCGGAGGTGGAAGGTGGAATGGGCATCCTGCAGAAAATCCTGGGGCCATTCGAGCACCTGTGCTATCGCATCGGCGGCATCGACCCCAAGAAACAGCAGAACTGGAAGCAATACTGCATCGCCCTGCTGGTGTTTGGCGCGGTCGCCACAATGTTCAGCTACGGCTGCTACCGGCTGCAGGATGTGTTGCCGCTCAAGCAGAATATCGGCAACCTGACGAACACCGTCGACAAGGATCCGAACACGATCACCGGTGTCACGCTCGACGCCAACAACAAGGTCACCGCCGGCGGCAAGATTTCCCCGGTCATCGCCTTTATTCAGGCGATCAGCTTTGCGACCAATACCGATTGGCAGAGTTATGAGCCGGAGGTGACGTTCACCTATTTCTCGCAGACGGTGCCGACGCTGATCCACTTTTTCTTCTCATCCATCGTGGGCATTGCGGTGGCGTGCGCACTGGTGCGCGGCGTGGTTCGAAAGCAAACGAATCTGCTTGGCAATTTCTGGGTGGATTTGACCCGCGGCACTCTCTATTTGTTCCTCCCGATTTGCATTGTGTTCGCCTTGCTGGATGTGTGGCAAGGCATCCCAATGAACTTCCGGCCGTACACGACGGCAAATGTTCTGGATCAATCCGGCGCGGCATCAACGACACAGCCGAGCACGCAGACGATTCTTCAAGGCCCGATGGCGGCGTATTGCGCGCCGAAGGTTTTGGGCCTCAACGGCCCGGGATTCACCGGCGCCGACTGCGCCCATCCATTTGAAAATCCAACCGGACTTTCTGAATTCCTGCAACTCATGCTGTTCTTCTCAGTCATCTCCGGCCTGACCTACTACTACGGAAGAATGATCAAGAACACGCTGCATGGGTGGAACATCTGGTTGGTGATGCTGATCATGTTACTCTCCACGCTGCTCATCACTTGGTATTCCGAATCCACGCCCAACCCCCGCTTGGCGGATCTGGGTATCAGCCAGACCAATACCAATATGGAGGGCAAGGAAGTCCGCATCGGAATTTACAACTCAGCCGCATGGTCCAACGACGTGACCGACACGGCGGAAGGCGCTAACAACTGTGCGCACGATTCGCTCACCCCGTTGGCCGGCTTCATGCTCATGTTCAACATGCACATGGATGAAGTGATCTTCGGCGGCATCGGCAGCGGATTATTCGGAATCCTGGTTTTTATCTTCTGCGCGGTGTTCCTGGCCGGCCTGATGATCGGTCGAACGCCGGAATATCTGGGCAAGAAGATCGAGGCCTTCGATGTGAAATGTTCGCTGCTTTATTTGCTGGTGATGGCGTTCGGATCGCTGGGCTTCACCGCCTGGGCAGTCGTCACTAACTGGGGCACATCCAGCACCGGCAACGGCGGGCCGCACGGATTCAGCGAAATCTTCTACGCCTATAGCTCCGGTTGCGCCAACAACGGCACGGCGTTTGGCGGCTACACCTGCACCCCGACCGTGACCAAGACCCTCCCCAACGGAACATCGGCGACGGTTTACGGATTCACCGACTCCAACGGAAACCAGGTCACCGGCGCCACGGCCAAGATGTTCAACATCACGCAGGGCTACTGCATGTTGTTTGGCCGGTATTTCGAGATCGTTCCGATTCTGGCACTGGCCGGGGCTTTGGCCAGGAAGAAGCCTTCGCCCGTCAACATCGGAAGTTTCCCCGTGGTAGGACCGACGTTTGTCTTGCTGATCATCGGTGTGATTGTGATTGTGGGTGCTCTGACGTTCTTACCCGGCTTGGCCATGGGGCCATTGCTTGAGCATTTCATCATGACCGGCTCCAAGATTCTCTATTGAACGAAAGATTTTCGAGGAATTTATGGCAGCGAAATCAAGACGACTTTTCGATCCGGAAATCGTGGGACCGGCAATCCGCGAGAGCTTTAAAAAGCTCAACCCGTTTTACATCTGGAAGAACCCGGTGATGTTCGTCACCGAGGTCGGCGCGGCGGTGACGACGGTGGACTTCTTCTGCACGCACGATTCTCGCTCGTTTGTCGCGCAAATTTCCATTTGGCTCTGGTTCACTGTGGTCTTTGCCAATTTTGCCGAGGCCATGGCCGAAGGACGCGGCAAGGCCCAAGCGGACACGTTGCGCAAGAGCCGCACCAAGAGCGTCGGCCGCAAGCTGATGCCGGATGGTTCCATCCAGACCGTGCCGGCTGAATCACTTCGCAAGGGCGACATTTTCGTCTGTGAGGCCAACGAACTGATTGCCGCCGATGGCGAAATCATCGAGGGCGCGGCCAGCGTCAACGAATCGGCCATCACCGGCGAATCCGCCCCGGTCATCCGCGAGGCCGGCGGCGATCGCTCGGCGGTCACGGGCGGCACGACCGTGCTCTCCGACATCCTCAAGATTCGCGTCACCGCCGACCCCGGCGAAAGTTTCATGGACCGCATGATCATGCTGATCGAAGGCGCCAAGCGGCAAAAGACGCCCAATGAAATTGCGCTTTCGATCCTCCTCGCCGGTCTGACGATTATCTTCCTGATCGTCTGCGTCACGCTGATGCCGTTCGTGATGTACACGCAGAATTATCTGAGCGCTGATGATTACACCAAGGTCCGGCTTGCGGTATCCGTGACGGTGCTGGTGGCGCTGCTGGTTTGCCTGATACCCACAACGATCGGCGGGCTTCTCAGCGCCATCGGCATCGCCGGAATTGACCGCATGGTGCAGCACAACGTGCTGGCCATGAGCGGAAAGGCCGTCGAGGCGGCCGGCGATGTCGGCGTGCTTCTGCTCGACAAAACCGGCACCATCACGCTGGGCAATCGCCAGGCAACGGAGTTCATCCCCGCCCCCGGCGTCACGCCGGCCGAGTTGGCGGACGCTGCACAACTCTCATCTCTCGCGGATGAAACGCCCGAGGGCCGCAGCATCGTGGTGCTGGCCAAGGAAAAATATGGAATTCGCGGCCGTGAGATCGGCGAGATCCCCCATGCCGAATTCGTTCCCTTCACCGCCCAGACGCGCATGAGCGGCCTGAACGTGAATGGCGACATGATCCGCAAAGGCGCTTCCGAAAGCGTTCGGAAATTCATTGCCGCCAGCGGCGCGAGTTTTGCCAAAGAAGTGGACGAATCGGTGGCCACGATCAGCCGCGCCGGCGGCACCCCGCTGGTGGTTGCCACGCAGAAAAAGGCACTGGGCGTCATTTATCTGAAAGACATCGTCAAGGGCGGATTACCCGAACGATTCCAGCGGTTCCGCGCGATGGGAATCAAGACCATCATGATCACGGGCGACAATCCGCTGACCGCAGCCGCCATCGCCAAGGAAGCGGGCGTGGATGATTTCCTTGCACAGGCCACGCCCGAGGACAAGCTGGCGTTGCTGAAACGCGAGCAGGCCGCGGGATTGATGGTGGCGATGACCGGCGATGGAACCAACGACGCACCGGCATTGGCTCAAGCGGATGTTGGAGTGGCGATGAACACGGGCACGCAAGCCGCCAAAGAAGCCGGAAACATGGTCGATCTGGACAGCAATCCAACCAAGCTCATTGAAGTGGTGGAGATCGGCAAACAGTTGCTGATGACCCGCGGAGCGCTGACGACGTTCAGCGTGGCCAACGACGTGGCGAAATATTTTGCCATCATCCCCGCGATGTTGATGGGTGCGTTTCCGCAGGTGCGGCCGCTGAACATCATGGGCCTGGCCACGCCGCACAGTGCGGTGCTCAGTGCCGTGATCTTCAACGCGGTGATCATCATCCTGCTGATTCCGCTGGCGCTGAAGGGCGTGAAATTCCGCCCGGCGTCGGCGGCGATCATCCTGCGGCGAAATCTGCTGGTCTACGGCCTGGGCGGAATCATCTGCCCATTCCCAGGGATTTGGCTGATCGATCTCGTCGTCCGCCACATTGTCTGATTGAGTTGAGATTGACTGGAGACAAACATGAAAAGCGAAAAGAACACAGGTCTGACGGTCGTCGCCCCAAAGGGACAGGAGCCCGCGGGATCGTTTCTGGGCCATCTCTGGGCGTCGATCGCATTCACCATCACGCTGGGCATCGTCGCCTGCGTGGTTTATCCCGCCATCGTCTGGGCAGTCGCGCACGTTGTTTTCCCCAATCAGGCGAATGGATCGTTGGTGAAGAAGGATGGCACCCCAACCACCGATGACACACAGGCCGTCGGCTCGTATCTGTTGGGCCAGCCTTTTTCCGCCCCCGGATATTTCACGCCGCGTCCCAGCGCCGCTGGCGCGGGCTATGATCCGACTTCATCCGGAGGAAGCAATCTTGGGCCACTGAGCGATAAGCTCATCAACGGCGCGACCAACGCCGCCACCACGCAACCGACGACGCAACCGGAATCGCTGGCCTATGACGGCGTTCGGTTGCGGACCATTGAATACGCCATGAACAATGGAATCTCGTTCAAGCTCTATACGGTTTCGCCCGATGGATCGACGCGAACTGAAGTGCCGCTCTCGAAATATCAGAATGCCGATGGTTCGCTGAATGATGTGGCGCTGGTGGATGCTTTTCCCCATCCTGAATCCGATCCGTCGGACAAATCTCCGCTGATCGCCGCCGATTTTTCTACACCGATTCCGGCGGATGCGGTGACGGCTTCCGGATCGGGATTGGACCCGCACATCAGTCCAGAGAATGCGAAATTGCAGATAGCGCGCGTCGCCAAGACGCGCGGCATCACGCCGGATCAGGTGCAGGCGTTGATCGATGCGCACACCGATCAGCCGGGCCTGGGAATTTTGGGCGATCCGGGCGTGAACGTGCTGATGCTGAACCTCGCCTTGGATGCGAAGTATCCCGTCCCCGCCCCGCCGGCCACGCAGCCCGCGGCGACTCCGGCGACGATGCCGACGACGCAGCCGTAATCATGAAACAACCCATGGGCCGTGATGACCGACACGCCACATGCCGATCTCACGGCCCATTTCGTCAACTGAGGTTTCGATTTGATTGAACGTCTGACAGCACTGGTTCACATGGATCGCTTAACCGCATTCGGCCTGATCGCCGTCAGCCTGATGCTGATCTTCTACGCCCTGGAAAAACGATCCTCGCTGTTCGTGCTCGCCTTCGCGGCGGCCTGCGTGATGGGATCGGTCTATGGATTCCTTCAGGGGGCTTGGCCGTTTGGATTGGTCGAGGGCGTTTGGTCGCTGGTGGCGCTGCGGCGGTGGTGGGGATTGCGATATAGGAGGGAGCCAACGACTGGCGACGATCGGAATGTCGCCAATTTTCTCGAGGACCTCAGCACCATCGCCCCGCGCGCTGGAATGGGGGCTTATGTGTTCGTGAAACCCGAGGGCAGCAACCACGGATTTGTGCAATTCATTGTCGAATCGCCGCGGCGATTGACCATCCACCGCATCTGGACCCACGAGCCGTTGCAGGGGAGCGGATCATTGATGCTGGGTCAACTTTGCGATCTGGCCGATCGGCATGGGGTGGATCTGGAATTGAAAGTGATTCCCATCGGCCGCAAGCCATACCCGATGACACGCGATCAGTTGAAGAACTGGTATGAGCAATACGGCTTCGAGGGGACACACAAGAAGATGATCCGCAAGCCGCGAAATCCGGTTTCGGCCCCGGTTGCGGACGTGGCGTGAGGCGGGGTCAGGCAGCCAATAGAACGGGAACCGGCGGGGCCACCGGCAGTGCTTGGGAAATCGGCCGCAGGCCGCGACGGATCAGCAGTGCTGACGCCGTCGCCAACAATGGGATCGTCAGCAACATGTGAATGTGCTCGGCCAGCGAGGTTGCGAAATACAGGACGACCATCAGCGTGAGGAACGTCCGCATGAGCCAGATATCTTCCCAATTGTTTGTTGTGGGATTTCGCATTCGATCGGCGGCGTAAACCACGGCGCCCACGCCGACCAGCAGCAGGTCGTAATCAAAATAAAACGGCATGACCAGCGGCATGGTGACAATGGTGGCGGCGATCAGCCGGTCGCGGCTTGAGGCGGTGCGCGGAGAGCGGATGGTTTTTAGTATCACCATTCCGAGCCCGCCGAGGAATAGCGCTTCGGTCAGTCCCCAGAGGATTTTGACGCTCCAGGCGGTTGGGCCGTTGTCGCGGCCCTGGATGGCCAGGTGCCACATGCCTTTAAATGTGACGTGCCGCTCCCACTGGTAATGCGTGGCTTCCTGCATGTAGGCGAGATTCACCGGCATCTGGAAGAACCAATCGTGCAACGTGCCGGGAAGAACGAGAATGTTCACAAGCGTCAGAACGGTTCCAGTGATGGCGACGCCAAGGATCGCGCGGCGGCCTTCGCTTATGCAAAGCCCCGCTGCGGCAAGTGCGCCGAGTTGCGGTTTGTAAAACAGCAGGCCGCAAACCAATCCTGCCAGCAGCGGTTTTTGCGATCGCCACAGAAATACCGCGCCGGCGAGCAGCAGCAGCGATAAAAATGTGTTCTGCCCATGCCCGAATGCCATGATGAACGGCATGCTCACGAGAAAATAGAGCGGCACCAGCCAGCGATTTTTTCCCGATTCCGGCAACATCCGGCACATCAGCACAAGGGCGAGCACCAAACAGCACAAACTGAAATCCCACCAGATTGCCAGTGCCAGCGGATACTCAAAATGCGCCAACGGCGAGAAGAAGAGCGCGACGAACGGCGGATTCCAGTAAGGTCCGAATGCGGGGCCTATGTCCAGTTCATTGAGTTTGCCCTGTTGCCGCTCGAATTTTCGGCTTTCGTTCAGATCGTAAAGCCGCTCGGAATGCCCGGTGACGACGCAATTACCGGCGTAATAAAAAACCAGAAAGTCGTTGCCCAGGGCGTGGAGCGAGACACTTTTGTCGGTTGGGATGAACGAATTGCCGATGGCCATGGTGCCGACCCAGACGGCCAGCAGTCCGCCGAATTTCCAGAGCGTTCGCGCGGGACTGGCGACGGTTCTGGCGGGGGCGGCGGCATTGTCGCGGCTGATGAACATCGTGCTATCGCTATCGGCCCGATCCCCAGCGCGTCTTGCCAAAGTGATCTTTGCGAGGCGATGCGGTTTATCGGACGGTCGGAAAATGCAAATGCAACCGCCGAGGGCGCCGAGAGCGCCGAGGCAGACGCCGAGAAATTCAAATTCAATATTGCCACGGATGAAAAATCAGATGGACACGGATAAATGCGGTATGGAAGAAATTCGGAACAGAGTTTGGTCTTATCTGTGTATATCTGATTTTATATCTGTGGCAATACTGCATTTTCTCGGCGTCTGCCTCGGCGCTCTCGGCGTCCTCGGCGGTTGCATTTATTTCAGCCCGGGATGACATCCGGCATACAATCCTGTAAAAGAATCGGCCCTAAACTGAAATTGGAGGAGTTTGCGATGGCAGAGATTACCGCGAAATTGGTCAACGAACTTCGGAGCAAGACCGGCCAGCCCATGATGGACTGTAAGAAGATGCTGGAAAAAACCAGCGGTGACATGGGCTTGGCCGTGGATGAATTCCGCAAGAAAGGCGTCAAAGCGTCGCTGACCGAGCGGGCGGCGACCGAAGGCCGGATCGGCAGCGCGAGCGCGCCGGACGGCAAATCGGCCGCGCTCGTGGAGATCAACTGCAATACCGACTTTACCGCCAAGAGCGAACCGTTTTTGGCGCTGGGCGCGCGGGCGGCGACACTTTTGTTGCAAAATCCCGGGGCGGACGTTTCGCAGAATAAGGAAATCTCTGACGCGGCTACTGAAGTCTCGCAAAAAACGGGTGAGAATGTTCGCATCGGTCGAACAGCATCAGTCACCAGCCCCGCCGGTCGCGCTGGGCTGTACATCTATTCCATCACGGGAAAAATCGGCGTGCTCATGCAATTCACGGGCAATCCGAGCGACGATCTCATCAAACAGATCGGCGGGCACATTGCCTTCGCCCGGCCCATCGGCCTGAACCGCGCGGATGTACCGGCGGAGATCGTCGCCAAGGAAAAGGAGATCGCGGTTGAGCAGGCCAAGGCGACCGGCAAGCCGCAGCAGATCGCGGAGAAAATCGCCGAGGGCAAACTCAATTCGTTCTTCGCCGAGCGGGTGTTGCTCGATCAGGAATTCTTCAACGCCCAGGTGTTTAAGGGCAGCGTGGGAAATTTCCTGAAGGCCAATGGCGTCGGATTGGAAAAATACATCCGGCTGGAAGTCGGCCAGGGGTGAAGAAGGGTTTAGGGTTTAGGGTTTGGGGTTTAGGGTTTAGGGTGAAAAATAACACAGAGGTTTCATTGCATTTACCCTAAACCCCATACCCTCGACCCCAAACCCTTCTTATTCAATCAATCCCATTGACACCAGCACGGCTTCCTGGCGGGTGGTCAGTAATTGCAGCAGATCGTCGGTGTCCGCCTGAATTTCCTGGCGGACACGAGCGTGGGTCATGCGGAAGGAAGCGACCTTGGAGGCGAGTTCGGCATCGGTGGTGTTCGGATCGTCAACAGCGGTTTGCAACTCAGTGGCGGCTTTCTGCATTTCGCCGGGGCCTTTTCCGAAGAGATTGATTCCACCGGGCATTCCTCCAGCCAATCCGGGGATTCCGCGCATCAGAAGCCGGCCGTTGGTGGCGGCGATTTCATCGAATCGGAGTGCCATGATAGCCTGGACTTTGGGTCCGATGACGGCGAATTCGTCGTCGGTGCAGCCGAGTTGCGTTTTGACATTGTCCAGCATTCGCTGATTCATCTGATCGACGATTTGCTGGATCATCGCGGGGCTGATTTGGCCGCCGGCAAATCCGCCGGGGCCGCCCTGGCCCCCGCCACCGCCGAAACCGCCGCCCTGACCGCCAGGCCCACCGGGTCCACCCTGCTGGCCACCGGGGCCGGCCTGGGCGAATGCGCCGGCTGATGTCGCTAAGATGGCAATGAGTGCGATGCAGATTGAACGCTTGATGGACATATTCATTTTCCCTTTTATTCCACGATGTCGGCGGTTGGCCGCGACAACATTATACGCATTCTGGAGGCGGGGTATTTCAGATTTTTTCTGAATCGGGGATTTTTTGGGGTCGGGCGCAACTTGGCTAACGACTGAAGTCGTTAGCCCGGTGGCGGGGTTAGTATCGCATTAATTTTACGCGGATCATGGCGCCGTCGGCGGGGAAGATCAGGCCGCGACTGGTTAGGTCGCCGTTGAGGATTTGTTTTGGCGTCCATTGGCCATCCTCGTAGGCGCCTTGCTCGGCATGTAAGAATTGGACGGCGGTGAAATCCGAGCCTTGCGAGGGCTTGAAATCCACTGCGGAATCGAAGCCGGCGATTAGAAATTCATCCGGACCGAGTTGGCCAACCAACACTCTTCCCGATGGCTCCGGCGAGGGATTCGGCTGCAGCGGGACACCCGAAGCAACTCGCACCGGCGGGCGGAAACGCACCAGAATGTCGTATCCGTCAAAGTACAGCATCTTGCCGGGAATCGATTCTTCTTCCACCGCCGCCTTGAGCTTGCCTTGGCTTTGTAACGTGGCGATCTCGCCGGCGGATGGTGCAAGCAAACGGAAGTTGGCGGAGACGGGATCAAACTCGCGGTTGGCTTCGCCCGGCGCGCCGCCGTCGATACCGAAGGGTGTGAAGCCGATCGCATTAAAATCCGCCAGGGCATAGAAACAATACCGCGCAAACGGCATCGCTCCGCCGGTTTCGACGACCATCAATGGATTGTCCGCTCGGGTGTAACGTGAGAGGATCGTGCGATAAATCATCGGCGAGCGGTGATAGATATCCGGGCCGATGATGTCGATGTTGGGGGCGGCGGCTTTCCACATGTCGATCATGTGCGTGACCGGCCCGCCGCTGGGATAACTATCGCCGGGGCGGTCGAATTCGGTGTAGCGGTCGTTGGTGCCATCGCCGCCCATCCAGCAATTACAATACATCAGCAGCGGATATTCCTTCTTCCCCGCGCCGGCGACGGTGCTGATATAGCTGGAAAGGTAATAGGCGGTGAAACTTTCCTCGGCGAGGGCGGGGCCGAAGACTTCTTTCCATGTTCCGGGCTGTTTGTGCAGTGCGGTGACGATTTCATCAGGAACCTGGTCAGCGAAAAGTTTGTTGGCCCTTTCCGAATAATCGCGCACCGAGCCGAGCAGGCCGGATTCATTTTCCACCTGGATCATGATGACGGTGTGATCGCTGCCGTCGAATTCCTTGAGATGCTTCATCAGCGCGGCGAATGCAGTGCAATCGGCTTGCAGCGTTTTTTGGCCATGTGGCGAGAGCACATCCAGCGGCTTGCCGCCCGAGTCGATGACGCGCGGATAATCGGCCAGATCGGTCTTGATCCAATCCGGCGTGTAATCCATCGCGCCGTTTTTCCAAGTTCCGAACCATAGGGGAATCAGATGCAACTGATGCTGGCGCGCAGCCAGGATGATTTGATCGAGCCCGCTGAAATCGAAGGCGCCTTCGTGCGGCTCAATGGTATCCCAATAAATAGGAAATTCGACGGTGTTGGCATGCAATGCCGCGATTTTAGGCCAGGCGCGATCCATCGCATCGGGAAATCCGCTGGCGTTGGCGACCTGGCCGCCGAAGATAATGTAGGGCTTGCCATCCACGAAAAGCTGCGTGACATCGCCGACTTTTTGCAGATGGGGGAGTGTGTCATCCGCGAGAAGTGCCGAGGGAATCAGCAGCAGTGCGGCCAGTATCGGACGAGAGAAATTCATGGGCGATTCTCCTATTTGACCGCGACATCCCAGACCTTGGATCGCCGCGCGGGTCCCGCAGGGCCGTCCACGTCCAGAATGACGGTGTAGTGGTTGGGATTTTTGTATTGGTGGATGGGATTTTGTTCCGTCGAGGTTTGCCCGTCGCCGAAATCCCATTTCCAACTGGTGAAGTTTCCAACCGACAAATCCTTGAACGCCACCAGCCGGCGGTCCATGTCGATGACTTTGAAGCTCCAGTCGGCATCGAATGTTTTGCGGAACTGCGGCTCCAGCGGCATGAGTTTGAAGGCGCACAGTTCCGAAGCGTTGCCGAACATTTCGTGGTGGCGGGAGAGGTTCCAGAAGGCCGTGAATTGCTGCTGTTTGAGGTTCACATCCCCGTAATCCAGAAACGCCCAGGAGAGACCGATGATTTTATTTTCGGTCAGCTTGCTCATGATCGAATGATCCGGGCCATCGGCGCTGCAGTAATCGAACGGTGTGATCCAACATTCCAGCGTGAGCTTCCCCGATTGGCCCGGCTTGAAATTGAAATTGGTGGCGCAGTTGGAATAGGGAAGCTGCTTAATCCACGGCGCCTGGGGGCCCCAGAACATGCACCAGTCTTTGCCTTGCGCGGGGGTGAAGATGTGATAATTCTGCGCGTGTACGCCGTGCATGGAAAAATAGGAATCCCATCGGTCCACCACCTCGGCGTTGAAGCGCTGTTCGTCGATGAACGGGCCTCCCGAGGTGTCGCCGTTGACGACCACCTCAAAAATGTCGTTGTGCAGGGTGGGGAGTGAAAAATCCCAATAGCTCTTGGTGGCTTCGTAGAGAAAATAAAGTTGGTTCATTCCCTTGACCCAGCCAACTTTCACCGTGGCATTAAAGCGCTTCAGGTCGGGCGTTTTGTAATGCCCCATGTCATCGACCATCTGATCGATGCCGATGGCGTAGTCATCGGGGACGATCTTCCAGTCATCGTCATTGCCGTCGATGCGCGGAATCATGTTGGGAGGAAACTGAAATATCTTGAACACCGTCCCCGGCCGATCCAGACCAAACACGCGGGCAGTGGGCAAAAGCATCAGCAGCAACGCGATGAGAAAACAACGGCCAGGCATGGGCAACCCTCCAGAATTGCGAGAATTGTTTTTAGCAGGCCCAATTGTCCTATTTCCTTGTGACATTTCCAATTCCGAACGATTTTGCGCCGTGAATCGAGCTGTGCCACTACTAAATGTATCGCCCGGCATATCCCCACCCGACATTCGGTATTTCCCGCCAAAACAGCGGCCGGTTTTTCGTGGATTGAGCGAATTTCCAAACCTGAAATGGACGAAAGAGTCCAAGATGCCAAGCGCAGAAGCTGCGTTAATCGCTTGACGCAACACCCATTACCGCTTGCTTCGCAAAGGGAGTTGGGCTAGATTGCGTCGCTTGGCTGCCAAGAGCCTCCCGCGGTGGGAGCCCGATTGACGGGCGCGGACGATTGTTGTCCGACCACGCGGGTCTTATTTTCAACCGCTTTAGCTTAAGCCTCATGGCGGTAAAAGCAGTGCTTGGCCATCGCTTCGTCGCTCGGGCTGCCGGCCGGAAAAATTGTTTTCGCGCGCCGTGAATTTTGGAGTCGCTCACATGGCACAGTCGCAGGCAGAGTTGGTCAAATCGCTCGTGGACGCCGGCGTCCATTTCGGACATCGCGTGTCACGTTGGAATCCCAAGATGCAGCCGTACATCCGCGGCAAGCGCAACATGATCCACATCATCGATGTGCGCGAAACCATCAAGGGATTGCTGCTGGCCAAGCGGCTCATTCAGCAGACCGTCGCCTCGGGGAAAGATATTCTGTTCGTGGGCACCAAGCGGCAGGCGCGACACGCCATCGAAGAGGAAGCACGACGTTGTGGAATGCACTATGTATCCGAACGCTGGCTGGGCGGCACGCTCACCAATTTCCGCACCATCCGCGCACGTCTGAATCGCCTTGAAGAACTCGAAAAATTGTGGGAAACCGGCCAGATCGAATCCTATTCCAAAAAAATGAAATCGACGCTCTCGCGCGAACGGGAAAAAATTCACGCCAATCTTGAAGGTATCCGCAAGATGGACCGCATGCCCGGCGTGATGTTTATCGTGGACACCCGCCGCGAGCATATCGCGGTGAAGGAAGCGCGCAAGCTGGGTGTCAAATCCGTCGCGCTGATCGACACTGACAGTGATCCGGATTTGATCGACCTGCCCATTCCCGGCAATGACGATGCGATGCGGGCGATTGAAATTATTCTCAAGGAAATGGCTGATTCGGTTATTGAGGGCAAGACCGGCCGGGGCGAGAGCAAAGGGGATGAGCCGGCGCAAGCGCAACCCGCGCGTCGCCGCAGCAGCCGAACGGCTTTCCGCGCCGAGGAGAATAAGCCGGCGGAGGCAGTTCCTGCCGAGACTAATCCCGATGCCAACGCATCGCCAGCGCCGGCCGAACCAAATCTTCGAGCCGAGCCGTTGGCGGCGCATTCCGTTTGATATCCGGGCGTACTGAGGCTGGTCACTGAAGTGACGCAGCCCCGACATTTCCGTCGCGCAGCGCGATCAGAACAGGATCGGTTTGCCGAGCTTGCGCCGGATCACCTGAAACTGTCCGATATGCATAGTCGCATGGACCGGCATCATGACCAGCAAGTGTCCCACCGTCGGCACAAATCGCTGCATTTTTTCGGGAGCCGGCCGGTCCAGGTCCGCTTGGTTCAGCGTCTTGGCCCAGGCGATGACGCCGGCGCGAGTTTTGGCCCATAGATCGAGTAGCTGCGCCTTGGTCGGAAAAAACGCCGCATCATCTTTGCTACAAGTTTCCTTGCTGAATTTGTCGGCAAATCCGGCAGGCAATTCCGGCATGGCGCCGGGCTTGACGCCATTGACCATGCCCGTCTCGGCGACGATCAGATGCCCAAGCTGCCAGGCCGCATGATTCGCCCCGGGGCACGGCCGTGCCAGCATGTCCGCATCGGAGAAATCTGCCAACGTCATCGCCAGAAACTCCTGATTCCGCTTCAGTCCGTCAATTCCAAGTTCCACAGTGTTCATGGGAACCTCCTTTGGTTGCGATTATAGCCGGCTCAACCATGTCCGCGAGAAGATTCCACAAATTCGCGCCACATTGTTCGATAGACTGATTCCAGGTTCGCCACGAACCGGGACGTATCGCACAGCGGCGATTGCAGCATCCGATCGCGCAACGTGTGGCGAAGCGTGGACAAACGATCTCGGTCACCCACCAGATTCGTCGCGATGGCCACAAATTCATCCGGGGTCTTAGCCACCAGCTCGGTGAGATGCAGATTATTCAACTGGCTCCATCCCGCCCGGCCGACGACGGTTTGCCCCACCAATGTCACGACCGGCACGCCCATCCACATCGCATCCAGGCTCGTGACATGGCCGTTGTAGGGAAATGTATCCAGCGCCAGGTCGATGCGCTCATAGGTTTTCAGGTATTCCCGCCGGCGTTGATAGGAAACGAATTCCAACCGAGAGGAATCGATCCCCGCCTTCCCCATGATCTCGATCACCCGCTGCCGGCCCGCATTTCCAAAAGCCAACATCAGCAAATGCGATCCCGGCGTCGTCTGCATAATTCTTGCCCATGTTTCAAGCACGCCTTGATTCACCTTGGTCATGTTGTTCAGACATCCGAAGGTAATGTGCCCGCGCTCGATCGCCGGCAGGGGATTGACCGGCTCGCG
>Ga0302326_10009781_pt1 | contig 20870 bp, 12 predicted proteins | sample Palsa_T0_3_FD_202264 | JGI IMG/M metagenome (GOLD analysis project Ga0302326, IMG submission 202264) | Peat permafrost microbial communities from Stordalen Mire near Abisko, Sweden - Palsa_T0_3 | ecosystem: Environmental > Terrestrial > Soil > Palsa > Peat permafrost | place: Sweden: Abisko...
AGGCGAGTTGAGGCGCGCACGGTACCGCGTCTATCGGAACGCCATCTACGAGAACGATCTTCAGTACGTCAGGACTGATGTTTGACCTTCAAGTGACGCCCCCTTCGACGAAACAGCTGGAACACTTAGTTATTGTGGTCAATCGAATGCGGCCTGATGCGATATTTGAGATGCCGACTCGCCTTGACTATTGAACTTAGCTTAAGCCTATCCCGCTACATATGTCTACACGCACATTGTCACAGCAACTCCGGTAGATGCTTGTGTACTTTGACGCAAAGCATTCTGTCGCTCTCACGAAGCGAAATTATTGAAGCGTTTTTCCTATTCTTCTGGTCGCGCGCGCGACATTTCGGTCGAACGATTGAAGTCGGTTCGACCGCGCGTATCACGATCAATCTGTGCGCACCGCACTTTGATCGCGTGCCACGTGTTTCGGCTTTGCACTTCTTCTACTGCCGACCCGGCAGCTTCGCCCCACACCCCCCCTCGCAGCATTACAAGCGCCCCTACTACCTTGTCAGTAGCAGAGCAAGATTGGTCGTTTTTAGTAGCCGGCGCGCTCCTCAGATCGCCTTATGCGCGCGGAACTTGGCAATGTCCTGCGCCCCGTAGCCAAGTTCTGCGAGCACTTCATCAGTGTGCTCCCCCAATAGCGGCGCGCGCGTCACATCGGTCGCGCTGTCGCTCATCTTGATCGGATTGCCAACCGTGAGGTGCTTCCCGCGGGTAGGGTGGTCAACCTCGACGATTGTGCCGCTCGCCCGTAACGATGGTTCCTCGGCGAGCTCCTTCATCGAAAGAATCGGGCCGCATGGGATGTCATGCTCGTTGAGCAGCTCCATGGCCTCGAACTTTGTTTTTGTGACCGTCCACGCCTCGACAGCGGCAAATACTTCATCGAGCCTGGGCAAGCGTGCCGATGGTGTTGCGTAGTCATGGTGGGTAATCCACTCTTCTTTACCTATCACCTTGCAGATCTCCTTCCACACCGGCGCTTGGGTGATGAAGTATAGATAGGCATTGGGATCGTTCTCCCATCCCTTGCACTTGACGATGGAGCCAGGCTGGCCTCCTCCGGATGCGTTCGCCGCGCGCGGCACGGCGTCGCCGAATCGCCCGTTCGGATACTGTGGGTATTCATGCATGACGCCGGTCCGCGCGAGTCGCTGCTGGTCGCGCAACTTGACGCGGCACAGGTTCAGCACCCCGTCCTGCATTGCCGCCAGTACCTTTTGCCCACGGCCGCTGCTGTTGCGCTGAAATAGCGCGGCAACGATTCCGAGCGCAAGGTGCAAGCCAGTCCCGCTGTCGCCAATCTGCGCACCTGTGACAAGAGGCGGTCCGTCGTCGAAGCCCGTAGTCGACGCAGAGCCGCCTGCACACTGCGCAACGTTTTCGTACACCTTGCAGTCCTCATATGGGCCTGGGCCGAAGCCTTTCACGGACGCGACGATCATCCGGGGATTGAGTTGCTGGATGCGCTCCCAGGTAAAGCCCATGCGGTCGAGTGCGCCGGGAGCGAAGTTCTCCACCAACACGTCGCAGCTCTTGACGAGTTTTACCAGCACCTCCTTGCCGGATGCGCTCTTGGTATCGAGCGTGATCGACCGTTTGTTGTGGTTCAGCATGGTGAAGTAGAGACTGTCGACGCCGGGTATATCGCGCAGCTGCTCGCGCGTCACGTCGCCGTGGCCGGCGCGCTCAACTTTAATGACGTCCGCGCCAAGCCACGCCAGTAGCTGGGTGCAGGTCGGGCCCGATTGCACGTGTGTGAAATCTAGAATGCGGACCCCATCTAATGCCTTCGCCATACAACACTCCCAACGTCCATCACTTGTACATCGTCTGATTTTTGGTGCCCGGCGCGTATTCGCGCGGGTCGACCCAGATGTTAATAACCGCCGAGCGTCGCAGGCGCCGCACAGACTCACGCGCACGCTGCAGGGCCGGCGCGATCTGCGCTGGGTCACGCACTTCCTCGCCGTAGCCTCCCAACATTTCTGCAAACTTGCCAAACGGCACGTCGCCCAGGAGATTGCCGACATTGCCACGCTGTTCGCCGTATTTTGACAGCTGGCCGTAGCGAATCTGATTCATCGCTGAGTTGTTGCCGACGACCGCAATGTAAGGGACGCCAAAGCGGTTGGCGGTCTCCATGTCGAAGGCGGTCATGCCGAATGAACCATCGCCGTAATAGCACAGGACCTCCTTCGAGGGATGCGCAAGTCCGGCCGCGATCGCAAAGCCGGTGCCGACGCCGAGTGAGCCAAGCGCCCCCGGATCCATCCATTGCCCGGGGCGTCGCGGGCGCACCGCCTGCGCCGAGATCGTTACCACGTCGCCGCCGTCACCGATGTAAATCGTATCGTCGTTCAGGAACTCGTTGAGCTCCCAGGCGACGCGATAGGGATGAATCGGTGTGGCATTCGACTTGAACAGCGGCATCAGCTTTTCGGTAGCAGTCTTCTCGGCGTCCCCAAGCTGCTTCAGCCATTGCTGACGTGCCTGGCGCTTGGCGGTCTTGATGCGACCCGACGCCGCCTGCAGGACCGCGCCCAAAATCACGCCCGGATCGCCGACCAGGCCCAAGTCAATATCGCGGTTCTTACCGACGGTCTCGTAATCCATATCGATCTGCACCAGCGTCAACTCCTTGCTGATGCGCTTGCCGTAACCCATGCGAAAGTCGAATGGCGTGCCGACGATGACGAGCACGTCGGCATTGGCAAAGGCTTGGGTTCGCGTGCGGTCAAAGTGGTGCGGATCTCCCGGGGGCAGAAGACCGCGGCTCGCGCCGTTGAAATAGCCGGGAATATCCAGGGTACGCAGCAGCGCAACAGCCTGCTCGTGAGCGCGTGCCGTCCACACCTGCTGCCCGAAAAGGACGGCGGGTCGCTCCGCTTCGACGAGTATATCGGCGAGCTTCTCGATGTCGCGCGGATCTCCGAGCGAACGGGTCGATGCACGGTACTTGCCTGGCTGGGGAATGATCGCCTTGGTGAGGTCGATCTCGCGGTCAAGCACGTCGCGCGGAATTTCCAAGTACGCCGGGCCCGGAGCTCCGCTGAATGCGGCACGCGCGGCCATGGCTATCATGTCTGCAATACGCTCGGTGCTGGAAACCGTGGCCGCGAATTTGGTGATGGGCGTCATCAACTCGACATGAGGCAAATCCTGCAGTGATCCCATCTTGTGTTGCGTCAAAGCTCCCTGGCCGCCGATGTGCAGGATCGGACTTTCGGAGCGAAAAGCGGTGGCGATTCCCGTCACAGCATTCGTACAGCCCGGACCTGCGGTCGTGACGACGCAGCCGAGCTTGCCGGTCTGGCGCGCGTAGCCGTCCGCCGCATGCGCAGCGACCTGTTCGTGGCGCACATCGATGACGCGAATACCCTCGTCGACGCAGCCATCATAGATATCAATAATGTGGCCGCCGCACAACGTAAAGATCGTATCAACGCCTTCGCTCTTAAGCGCCTTGGCCACCAGATGACCGCCGGATGCCACGTTGGCGTCGCGGCTTTTCCTCTGCAACGTGTCTTCAGCAGTCGTGGACTTACCCTGAAGCGGCACAGGGTTTACGCTCGCCATATCGCCTCCAACTTCGTGAATGCATTCGCCATGTCATTCCCCAAGGGCCACCCCGCAGCACCGGCGGCATCAACTGCTGCAGAGCCCGAAGTCACGTCGTTCGCGGGCCGCCGATGCCGACCACCGGTAATGGAGCTGCGGCAGGGCCTGCAGCGAAGTGCCGCGCGCGCATGGGCTTCAAGACCGCGACTCCCAGAAACGCCGCGATCAGATTGAAGGTCATCGCAATCATGAACACCGAACCCCAGCCGCGAGATTTTGCGAGAGCGGCGGCTATGGAAACAAAAAGCGCGCCTGCCCCCTTAGCCGTGTAGAGCATGCCGGCGTTCGCCGCGGCGTATTTGGCCCCGAAGGTATCGCCCTGCGTTGCCGGAAAGAGACTGAAGATTTCACCGTAAACCCCAAAGTAGAGCGCGGTAACGAGCACGAACACCGTCGGGTTCGCGCCCATTTGGCTGAGGGTGAAAAGGGCTGCGGCGCCAAGCGTGAACGCGAGGGCCATCGTGTACTCCCGCCCGATCCGATCCGACAGCCAGCCGAAGAACGGGCGGCCTACGCCGTCGAAAATCCGGTTGAGCGCGATCGCAAAGACCAGCGCGGGCATCGCCAGGCCAAAGAGCTCGACCGGGATATTATCTATCTTGAAGTCCTTGGCGATCGGGGCTATCGACGCGGTCATCGTCAGGCCGCCTGCGGCGACCAGGACGAACATCACGTACATCACCCAGAACACCGGGCTGCGCAGCACTTCCGTGGGTGAATAACCGTGCGCGGTCTGATTGGCCTTTACCTTCATCGCTACGAGGTGCAGCGGCGCGACCAGCATGCCCCAGGCCATGACGAACACGATTGCGCCTTGGATCAATCCAAAAACCAGGAACGCCTGCTCATAACCTGCCGAGTTGATCATTTTGGAGATCGGACCGATGGTAATTGCGGCACCGGCGCCGAACCCCGCGGCGGTGATGCCGGCGGCGAGACCTCGACGACCGGGGAACCACTTGAGCGCATTGCCGACGCAAGTGCCATAAACACACCCGGTACCGATACCGCCGAGCGCAGCGCCGAAGTAGAGAGCCGGGAGCGAACTTGCGCCTGAATTGATGGTCCACGCGATTGCGACGAGGAGTGCCCCAGCAATGACGACCCAGCGCGGACCGAAGCGGTCGACAAGATAGCCTTCGATTGGAATAAGCCAGGTCTCAATCAACACGAAGATGGTGAAAGCGACCTGGATCGCGGCGCGCCCCCAATGAAATTTGGCATCAATGGGATTAACAAACAGCGTCCACCCGTACTGCAGGTTGGCAACGCAAGCCATGCAGATGACCCCGATCGTCAACTGCGCCCACGGATTGGCCAGCGCCGAGCTCTTGACTTGTATTGAATTCGGATCCGCGCTCATGTCATGTCTCCTTATTCTTTTATCTTATAGACGCGGCGGATTGATCTTGGCTGATGCAGAGAATGCGCAGCCTCAGGTGATCGCGCAGCATTCGCGGCGCCGTCGCTGGGCGCGGGCGATGTGCAGCGCAACATCAGCGGCGTCTGCGCGATCCTCGAGGCATACTTCGGCCGCGCGCATGAGCGGCGTCAACGACGCCTTGGAGTCGCAGATAGTCCGCGTAGACATCAATAGAGACAAAGGCGGTTTGATCGGGGGCACAGCAGGGACATAGCCGGTTCGCAGAAAATGCGAAGGCACGCAGACTGAATCACCGGACTTCCCCCTCAACTAACAGCAAACTCGTCAGTTCAGACGTGCACCAACCACCTGTAGATGTCCTCTTGGTATACCATATATTTTTAATTCTTTGCCTGTCAAGCCACGGCGAATGCTCAGGGCTGGCAGTTCATCGCTGCGTGACATAGGCAGAAACGGTACCATGGAAATAGCGCTATTGAGCCGTAAAATCAATAAGAAACAATTGTTTGCGCCATTCGCGGCACGCCGTGAAATTGGAGGTCCGACCATGGCCAGAGCACAAGGCGATCCGGATCGCATGAAAAATGACCTGCGGATGCTTGATCATCTAATATATCTCCAATAACTCAATGCCCCCGAAGCTGCTTGTCGTTTCTGCTCCCCATGCACTGCTCCCTATACATCGCTCTGTGCGGGGCGGCTGATGACTCGCCCTCGGCCGGCGCCGAGCGTCGCGGAGGGATCGGCGATGCATGACGCGCGAGGGCCCGCCTACGGACACCTGCCGGTACCGCGCCGAATTCCGACACCTAAGGATCAACGACTGAAGAGGCGCAGTGCTGCATAAACTGAGCACGGGGGTAAGTTCATGAACACCATCGCGAGAACTTTTCAGCGCGCTGCGCATACGACTCCACTGGTACTCGCACCGCTCAACGCGAAGAGTCTGCGTGACCAGGCCTATGTGCGCCTGAAGGCCGCGATCGCCGACACCGACATTTACGATCCGCAGCAGGAACTGAGGTTGGACGAGCGGCAGCTGACGACGGCCCTGGGCGTCAGTCGCACGCCGATTCGTGAAGCGCTGTCCCTGCTCGAGCAAGAAGGGTTCATTCGCACCATACCGCGGCGCGGCATCTACATCATTCGCAAGTCAAAGCGCGAGATCATCGAAATGATCCAGGTCTGGGCTGCGCTTGAATCCATGGCGGCGAGACTGGCCACGCTGACCGCCCCGGATGCGGAAATTGCCAAGCTGCGTCATCTGTTCGACGAGTTCCAGAACTCTCCTCCGTCCGAACATTTGGACGAATACTCCGACGCCAATATCGCCTTTCACACCGAGGTGATCCGGCTTGGCGGCTCGCAGATGATCATCGAAGAGACGCGTAACCTTCTGCTGCATGTCCGCGCCATCCGTCGAGCTACGATCACACAGAGCGATCGCGCCTCGCGCTCAATCATCGACCACTTGAAAATCATCGAAGCTCTGGAACGACGCGACACCGAGCTTGCAGAGCGCTTAGCACGCCAGCACACCCTTGACCTCGCCTCGCACGTCGACCGTTACTGCGACTTCCTCGGTTAGCACGATTGGCGATACGTCAGCGCGCCGTACAGACTCAAAGAGAGGCAATTCCCGCAGCGCCGCTTAAGGAAACGGAGCTGGGGTCCTCTCCTGCGGCGACTTCCCTGCCGAGCTTGGCACTGCGGGGGTACATTCTGAGCTCCGGCACTTCGCCGCGCTGCAGCTTGTGCTGCACCTGCAGCCAGTAATCAACGCTCAGAAGATCGCCATTCACCCTGCGAAAGCAGCGGCGGGCATAATCGTTCTTCAGCTGCAATCCGTACTCCAACTCCTCGGGCAAGAAAATCACGCCGTCTTCAAAAACCCAAATAGGCAAATTTTCCTCTCCGGGCTCACGATCTGAGTTCGTGCGGATCTTGACGTCAGTCAGCTTTTCTACAGCATCATAGTCAAATAGGAACACGCGGCCGTATCGACCGACTCCATAATTTCTGCAGTCAAGGTCCTTGTTGAAAATATTGGTGGCGGCGTTGTTGCGGATGCAGTGCCCCAAGCTGACGATCACTGCCTGCACTTCTGTCTCGCTCGCTGTCTCGAGGTATACGGGTAACGGGGCGATCTTCAATTGCGCGATCAACGAGCGCATGAAAACCCCGCCGGCTTCCAATTGGACGCTGCCTGCTGCCTGCTGACAGATCTCCGCCAGCAGTTCGGGTTCAAACATGCTGCGATCAAGTCTGAGATTAAAATACATCACATTGTCGAGCATGCTGCCGGCCCGGTTGATCTCGTGGACCACCCGATACTTGTCCAATACCGCGGCGACTCCCGGAAAGACGCCCCACTTGTATGTCGAAGTAGGCTGGTCGCGAATGACCTTCAGATGATAGGAACAGGCCTCAAAGGTAAAGCCGAGCGCGACCGTACCGGGCATCCCTGGTGAGCGCCGCAGCTTTTGACCACTCTGCTGCATCTGCTCGGCGATCTCGTTCAGAATAGCGACCTTGCCGACATGGTTGAAGCCGATGGTTGAATAATGGTGTCCCAAAGGGCGCCGCGGCATCAGGCTGAAAAGAAACACACACGTCTGATAGTAAAGCCGGGTCGTGACGTGAAAATTTGCGAGCGCCGAGCTGAATAGATTGTGAATGTCCGAGACCTGATGCAGCACGGCGTCCACGTAGATACCTGCGGGACTGTTGAGCAGCGCGACGACGAAGGGCACAAGGCAGCCGTCGCTCATCACCCAGCGGGCGACCAGGACGGCAGTGCGGTCGCGATAAAAACCCGCTTCCACGACGTCGAGCCAGACGGGCGTAGCGGAGGCAGCCGCGTTGCCGTAAAGCAGCTGCGCGACTCGCTCACGAACTTTCTCCGCATCGCCTTTTAGGTCTCGGAACGCCACCGAGAAGCCGGGCACCTGTAAGACGGTGCACAGCAGGGCGACGTCGATTCGACCCGGCACCGGCAGCCGCCGATGCACCGCGGCCATCGAGTAGGCACGACGTTTGCTCGGAGGTGGAAACGAATAGGCAACCGGCCGCCAGATTCCATGGTCGATATTCCGGCGCAGCGAGTGGGCGAAGCTAAATGCCGTGTCGGCCTCGTAACGATCGACGATCATCGAAACAAACCGCAGATCCAGCTCATCCCAATAGGCCGCGTTGTTGGAAAGTGCGGGGAAAGCGGCGAGTATCTTTGGACCATGTTCGGCAATGTAGCGACTATAGAGTCCCAGGCGCTCGCTGCTGATCCGGATTGAAGCGTGCGTGTCCATGGTCTCGAATGCACGCTTGGCCCGATACGGGTATTCGCAGAGCTGCCCGTAGAATTCATCGAAGATGGCCAAAATGAGATCTGCGGCCGCGGCGATACGCTCGTGCTCCCCGGCACATGCCGCAAGCCGAGCGTAGGCACGCACCACAAAGTCACTTGCCGCCGCCGGTTCGGCCGAGGCGGCGCCTGAGGATGCGGTCGCCGGATCGCCGTTGTGGGGGCTTGTCTTGGTCATGGCGTCGAGAAGACTGGTCCCCGTGCTGATGGCGTGCCCGCAGCGGGCCGGTGGTGCATAAAGCTTATGCGATCGCGCTGACTTGCTCCCGGTAAGTCTTTTACTGGCCGACCGGCACGCCCGGTCGCTGCGATGCCAGGCAGGTCGGAGGCTCAGCCGCTGCGCCTGCGACTGAATAATATGCTGCGGCGCACTCGAAGTGACCTCCTGTTGGGGAAAATCACAACGCTGCCTATAATCGAGATCAGGGAGAAGCGGCGGGTCAATGGTCGAAGGCCGCCGCATCCTCCGGGTACGCTCCAGCGGCGGTACATAATATCTACCACGCCGCGGCGCGTGGACTGGCGCGCCGCATCCAATCAGGAAAACCTTCCATGCCACAGCTCACCGATCGGGAGTATCGATTACAGCTGCGTCGCGCGGTGCTCGCGAGCACGGTCGGGACTGCGATCGAATGGTACGACTTCCTTCTGTACAGTTCGGTGACGGGGCTGGTGTTTGCAAAGCTCTTTTTCCCGCAATCCGTGCCACTGGTGGGTACGCTGCAGGCGTTTGCCATCTACTTCGTCGGCTTTCTCGCGCGGCCGATCGGCGCTGCGATCTTCGGTCACTACGGCGACCGTGTCGGCCGCAAGTCGACATTGATCGTTACTCTGGTCGTCATGGGCGTCGCGACCTTTCTCGTCGGCGTGGTGCCGTCCTATGCGGTGATTGGGATCTGGGGGGCGATCACGCTGACGGTACTGCGCTTCGTTCAGGGCATTGGGGTCGGCGGCGAGTGGGGAGGCTCGGTGCTGCTCGCCATGGAGTGGGGCCGCACCGATAAGCATCGCGGCTTCATCGCGGCGATGCCACAGCTCGGTCTGCCGGTGGGTCTGTTCCTCGCGACCCTTGCGGTGCTGCTCTTCAGCAGGATGTCAGGGGAGTCATTTTTGGCGTGGGGCTGGCGGATTCCCTTCCTGATCAGCATCGTCCTGGTTGGCGTTGGGCTGTATATCCGTATCGGCATTCTCGAGACGCCAAAATTCGCGGCCCTGTCTGAGGGTAAGAAGCTGGCGCGCCAGCCGGTTCTGGAAGTGCTTCGCAAGCACCCGAAGGACATACTGCTCTCAGCGCTGGCGCGGACCGGGCAACAGGCGCCGTTCTACATTTTCACGGCGTTCGTGTTTTCGTACGGCACAACCGTGCTCGGCATGTCACGCGATTTTCTATTGATGGCGCTGCTCGTTGCATCGGCGATTTCGTGTATCACGAATCCGCTGTTCGGCCATTTGTCCGATCTTTTCGGTCGCAAGCGCACGTATCTGACTGGGGTAGTACTGACCGCTCTTTACGCATTCGGGTACTTTGCTCTGCTCGACACTCGCTCACCGCTGCTGGTGTTTCTCGCGATCGCCGTGTCACTCATTCCACATGATCTGATGTACGGCCCACAAGCAGCGCTCATCGCCGAGACCTTCCAAGGCCGGTTGCGCTACTCGGGAGCATCGCTCGGATATCAGCTGGCTTCTGTTTTCGCCGGCGGCCCCGCGCCGCTCATCGCGACCGCGCTGCTGGCGCGCTATCACTCCGGCTACGCGATAGCGCTTTATCTGGCGGCCTGCGGCGTCGTCAGCTTCATTTCAACAGTCTGCATGACCGACCGCACGAACCGCGGGATCGAGGATCGCGACTACGTGAACGCCTCCGTCTGAACCGAATCAGGCAGTGCCGTCGGCACGGCACCTTCTCCGACGGTCAGTGCTGCAGCGCGAAAACGCCTGGACCTACGCGGATTCGCGTGATTTTTGCATGCCGACCGGATCCGGCTACTGCTTGAGCTCCACCAGAATGGCTTCCACGTCGTCGAGCGCCTCGTCCGAATGCGTGACCGGCGCCCTTAATATGACCTCGCCAGTCTTGAATTCCGTAACTTTTGTGCTGCCGTCAGGCATCGTAAATTTGACCCTTCCTCCTTTGACTACATACACCACCATCTGTGGGTGGGAATGGATCGGCGTTTTGTCGCCCCTGCTCGGCGCATAGCGTACGACGCGGACTCTCTGGTCCTCAGCGAGCACCTTCAAATGCTTAAGCCCATATTGCATCGCGTCTTGCCCGAAAACAGCCGGACAGGAGAGCAATACGAGCATTAAGGCTGACGCAGCTACTCTAATTGTCATGTCGGCAACCCCTCTAAGTGCGTGAGGCGCATCAATGGCAGGGCCGCAGCGCGCCCGGCCCAATTGGCCATCAATGCGCGATGTAACGGTCGATCCAGACGGACATGCGCTCGGCAAGATCCTTCAAAAACGTCGGTCGCGAGAACACGTGATGCTCGCCCGGGTAAATCACGAGTTCAGTCGGCACACCCAGGGCCCGCAGCGCCTGGTACATCTGCTCACTGCCAATGAGCGGCACGTTGAAGTCCTTGTCACCGCCTACGAATAGGGCCGGCGTATGAATCCGGTCTGCGTGGAAAAACGGATATGACACCTTGAGCCACAATGCGGTGTTACGCCATGGCGCACCCAGCTCATTGGTGTACTGGAGAATGTAGTCATCTACTCCATAACCTGATAGCTCATTGCCGCTGCCTGCGCCGCTGACCGCAACCTTGAAGCGGTGGTCCGCCGCTATCGTGAAGTCGGTAAGTATGGCTCCATAGCTCCAGCCGCCGATCGCAAGCCGTTCCTTATCCGCGATGCCCACTGCGACCAGATGGTCAATTCCGGCGAGCAGGTCCTCAACCTCCTTGTGGCCCCAGTCAGCGAATATCGCTTTCGCGAAATCGGCTCCGCGACCGGTGCCGCCGCGATAATTCACCTGCACCACGACGAAGCCCCTGGCCGCAAACATCTGCGGCTCGGATTGATAACAATCCAGGACCAAGCCGTGCTCATCCTGTCCATTGGGTCCGCCGTGGATCCACAGCAGTGTCGGGTACCTGCGCCCCGGCACATAGAGCGGAGGTTTGACGATGAGACCGTGAATTTCGGTGCCGTCCCTGCTCTTGAATTGAAAGTCCTCGACAGCTCCGAGGGTGAGCTCGGAGAGAAATCCGTCGTTCTGCGCGGTGAGCTTGCGCAATTGCCGCCCCTCCAATGCATACACCTCGGCAAGTGTGTTGTCCGTCGACTCGAGCAGTGCCGTATGACCTCCTGCCGAGGCAAGCGCGGAGCCCACAGATGCGCCTGCCGGAACTGCACGCGTAATCGCGCCGCTCTTGAGATCCACCCGCGCCGGATACACCGTGCGGTCATCTTCCACGGTGATCGCCACTGCCGAAGATTCGGTAAAGGCGAAAGACGTGACTGCCCGGTCAAGCTTGTCTGTCAGTGCGCGAGGCGCGCCGCCGCCGGCGGGCACTACGAAAAGACGGTCCTGCATATACGCGGTCAGCTTGGGCTCGAGACCCTGTAGATACGCGAGCAGCGTCCCGTCGGGACTCCAGGCAAGCGCCTGCTTGTTTGGAGCGTAGGGACGCACGACGAAGCGCGCGGTTGCGCCGGGTCTGGCGTCAATGACATCAATATCCTCTCGGCCATCCTGATCTGACCCTTCTTCGCGCGTCCTGATGAACGCAATCTGCCGGCCATCGGGAGACCAAGCCGGAAGATCGTCGTCAAATTCCGGATTGCTGGTCAGCGCATCCATGCGCTTGGTATCCATATCGAACAAATACAAATACCGCCCGGCGCCGGCACGCAAGTATCCGCCCTCCTCCCGCTTGAAGTGCCACGCGTGGATCACAATGGGTTTGGTCAGTTTCGCGTCGACGCCGTGCTCGAGCGCGATGGCGAGGTGCTTGCTGTCGGGCGCCCAGGCGTAGGCGCTGATGTCTCCGGAGACTTTGGTCAATTGGCGAGCCTCGCCACCGCGGCGGTCGAGCAGCATGATCTGACCCTGATCCGAGCCGGCCGGCGTCGCGACGAATGCCAGATACCGTCCGTCAGGACTCCATCTGGGTTTGTCCGTACCGTCAGCAGAAGCTGTCAGCGCAATGCGCTCTTTGCCATCCCAGCTCGCCATCCAGATCGCGCTGCGAGCCTCGTCGGCGTCGCGATCGTTTGAAGTGACAACGTAGGCAACCCAAAGGCCGTCCGGAGAAACCTGCGGCTCGCTCACATCCTGGACGCGGAAGAAGTCGTCGGGGCTGAGCAAGCGGCGCGCGGCCGCGGCCGCGGCGACGCCCTGGACGCAGTATGCCGCGAGCAGCAAACCCGCAACGAACGTTTGCATCGCGCCCATGGGTCGCCGATGGATGACTATTGCTTGCCCCAGCGGTAATTCAGACGAATCCCAAACACCCGCGGCTCATTGGTGGTCTCCCGGTGGTCGTAGTTGCCGGTGTTGGTGAAGATGATCGCATCCTTGTTGAAGAGGTTACTGATGTAGGCTTCCGCCCCCCAGCGGTCGCTCGCCGAATCGATTCCAAATCGGAAATTGGAGATATCGTAGGCGGGTTGCAGGGAGCGTGCGAAACCGTGCGGATCAACGGCGCGCAGATCGCTCCACATGTCGCCCTTGTGTGCGATGTCGTATTGCAGATATCCCTTCAAAGCGGCATTCAGGTTCTTCTCGTAGCGCGCATTCGCGCTGTAGCTGAAGTACGGAACGTACGGCAGCCTCTCGCCAGGGGTCACGATGAATTCCGGGTTGAAAAAGGTGTTGGTGATCAGATGCGAATCGTTGTAGCTCGCCGAGAGCTGCACGGTGAGTCCGTCAACGATGGTGTAGTCAAGGTTCGACTCGGCGCCGTAGATGCGTGCGTTGCCGAGGTTGGCGTTGAAACCGATCGGACAGATGGCAAGATCGAAGACCGGCGCCTGATAGTTCTTCCATGGCATGTAGTAGAGCGCACCGTTCCAGGTCATGCGCCCGCCCATCATCGTCGACTTCCAGCCGACCTCGAAATTATTGAGGGTGTCGGGCGTGAAATTCTGCGGTGCGCCGTTGGCGTAGCACGACGCGCCGAGACCCGGATTCGAGCCACCGTCACGAAAGCCCTGACCGAAAGTGGCGTACAACAGTAGATTCTTGTTCACCTTGAAGTTGACGCCGGCCTTGGAGTTCACCTTGTGAGATCCGCCGGAGTCGGCGAAGGGAACTTTGGGATCCCAGAAATAACCTGCGTACGGCCCGTCGTCCGTGAACCAGGATCTGAAGTGCTGAATCCCCGCCTCGACGCTCCAGCGGTCAGTGAGCGGCAGTGTGACGTCGGCGAACTCGGTGGTCTGCCAGTAATCGCTGCGCTCTTTGTAGCTGTACCACTCCTGGGGCAGTGGAGACGCCTTCTGCGGCGCGTAGTAGTAGTTGTAGTAGGAAATCTGGCTCTGGTAAGCCTCGCCGCCCGGCTGGATATTCGGCATGTGATAGAAATCGGAATAGGTGTCCTTGGTATGCTCCCAGTAAAGGCCTGCCAGCCACTGGACGCGGCTGTCGGGCTTGGACTGCAGGCGCACCTCGTCAGACCAGCGCTGCGTGTTATTCACGTAGGCGTAATATTCCGTCGGCACTTTGCAGCCACTGAAGTGGTCGTTGCCGGGTGGGTTGATCGTCGGACCGGTCAGGCAGGAGAAGCTTTGGATGTTGGCGGCCGTAAAAGGCGATACCGGTGAATACTGGACGTATTCGGAGTACTCGTCGTTCTTCTGGGTGGGCAGCGCCCAATAGGTGCTAGCAAACACGAGGTTACCGATGCCGACGTCTCCCTCCACGTGCAGGTCGAGGGATTTGAAGAAGTTGTCGCCATTCTCCGGCCCGAACCGCGACACTTTGCGCTCACCGTATTTCGGGTCCTGGTCCCACGCGCCCTTCTGGCGCTCGCCCTGATAGTTGTAAGTCAGGACCGCGTTCCAGCCGTCGGTGAACTGCTGCTTGATCGCCGCGCGCATGCCGTCGACATATTGCGTGTTGTAGTCGTTGCCGGCCCACGCCGCATTCGTCGACGTGACCCCGTTCACCCAATGCCGCGTCGTAAGCAGGTTATCGATGAAGCCGCCGTTATACATGGAGTAGCCGGACAGGCGGATTGCCGTCTTGCCATCGATGAGCGGCAGGTTGACGAAGCCCTCGTAGGTATCGTTGTAGCCGCCGCGCTCGATCTTGCCGTTGTCGGTATCGATGCCGGCGCTGAATGCGCGCAGATCGGGCGTGGCCGTCACCAGGCGGATGGCGCCCGACATGGATCCCGCGCCGAATAGCGTGCCCTGCGGACCGTTCAGAACTTCGATGCGCTCCATGTCGTAGTTGTGCAGATCGGGAATGCTGCCGTAATAGCTGAGGGACATATCGTCGAGGAAGAAGCCGGTCGAGGAGGTGTTCACAACGTTCGGGTTACTGCCGTCGGAAACGCCGCGCATGAAAAACATCTGCGTGGCGGGCCCGATGCTGATGAAGGACACCGAAGGCGTCTTGGTGGCGTAATCCTCGAACTGCGAGATCGCCAGGTTCTTGAGATCCTTGGACGTGAACACATCGATGCTCTGTGGCACGTCCTGCAGATTCTCGGTGCGCTTGCGCGCCGTGACGACGATTTCCTGCAGGCCTTCCGAACTCGCCGCGCTGTCCGCGGCAAGCGCCGCTCCACCGGGCATGGCGGTCGCGCCGTACAGCGCCGCGGCCACGGCGAGGCTGATGGGAGATCGGTTAAGACCAGGAGCGGCCCGGCCCGGGCGCTGTGGTACAGCTGCCTTTCGAAGCTTCATGGTTCTTCTCATGGAATCCCCCACGGCGCCTTCGTCGTCGCGAACTCCCGCCGATCAATTGCTCAAGCCCGCCCCGGGTGACTCCCCGTCATCCCGGAAAGATCGCAACCGAAGGACTTCTGCTTGACCCCCTGAGCAAAATCGACGCTCGCGGATCGCTGGCGCTTATCGACGCGCGCGGCGAGCACAAGAGCCCTCTTCGCTATAGTGCGATTTCCAGTGCGATCATCTCGTGCGATTCCCGCCGCGTCAACTGATCGACCGTTCAAGAAGCAATTAACGCATCACTCGAGGTGCGCGAAGCGCTCAAGGCAGTCCCCAAGAGCGTCTCTCAAGGGCTCGAGACCCTTGGCAAAGTGCTTCCAATGGCCGACTCCGGAGGCATAAAGCGGCTGACGCACCTGCTCCGAACTCGCCGTGCGCACGGGCCGTTGGGTCTCATGGAACCTTAAGCACGCGCTCTCGAACGGCAGGCCGCAGTGCGCGAGGAGGCGCCGGATGAGCACATCCGGGTCGCGAATAAGCTCTTCGTATTGCAGATGCAGGATCTTGCCGGGCAACACCTCGTCCCAGTGATCCATGAGCGCGAGGTAGCAGCGGTAGTAGCGTCCGAGAACGTCGAGGTCGTAACTGAAGGACTGACCTTCAGCAAAGTATTGTTTATAGGTGCTGAAGCAGGAATCCATCGGGTGCCGTCGCACATCGACGATGGTGGCCTGCGGCAGAATGGCCCGGATGAGACCGACGTGGCTGAAGTTGTTGGGCATCTTGTCGATGAAATGCGCACGGCCCGCGCGTATGGGGCGTGTCTCATCGAGGTAGCGTCGGCCCAGCCGAACGAGGTTCTCCATCGAGACCGCGCGAACGGTTTCGGGATAGCCATCGTCGCGGCCATCGCGATGATCGAACTCGCGCACCATCGTCACAATATTGGGCAGTTCCATGGTGCCTTCGACCAGAGAATGGCTCGCGAGTATCTGCTCGATGAGTGTCGAGCCGGAACGCGGCAGGCCGACGATAAAGATGGGCGCGGGATCCGGGCACCCGGCGGCTTGCCGCTCGCGAAAAAACGCGGCGTCGAAGCAAGCGGCAACGCGCTGCGACTTGGCCTCGAATTTCGCGATATCGAAGGGCGATGTGGCACGACGCAGCGCATTGCCCGCGGCGTAATGGGCGAATGCGTCCCCGTACTGCCGCCGCTGTTCGAGCGCGCGCCCGAGCGCGAATTGCAGCTGGGCTTTGTTGCTCTCATCCGCGGATGAGCCCGCGAGCAGCGCCTGCATGGAGGCGATTTCATCTTCGGTGAACACATAAGTTTTGAGATCGGCAAGACTCCAGTAAGCCTCACCAGAGCCGGGCTCCATCCGCAGGCACTCGTGGTACGCCTGCTCGCACTGCACGCGCTGTCCCAGGGTTTTGTAGATGTGGCCGATCGAAAGACGCAGCCGCATCTCAGTTGGATTAAGCCGCGCCGCCTCCTCATAAGCCGTCAGCGCGTCGTTTTGGCGCAGCAGGCGCGTGTACACCGATCCCAGCGCAACCCAGTTCTGCGGATTTTCAGGTTCAATTTTTAGAAGCTCGCGAATCGCAGCTTCTGCCTCAGGCAGCCGCCCGGCGGCAAGCAACGTATGACTCAGGCCGCGCCGCGCAAGAGGCAAGTGCGCCGTCTGCTTCAGGGCATGACGCAGCAGGCGTTCGGAGTCTTGTGTATTGCCTCCCCCAAGCGCCAGCGCAGCAAGGCCGCAGAGGGCCGCGACATGGCTTGCATCGCCCTTCAGGATATCGCGAAAGATACTCTCAGCCGACTGACGGTCGCCGGCAACGAACGCGGCAGTCGCCTTCTCGATGCGATTGCAGTGGGAATCAAGCAGGCGCGCCTGTTCGAATGCAAACTTCGCGTCTGCATACTTCTCAAGGTCGACGAGCACGTCGGCGTAGGCAAGCCAGGCGGCGTCGAGCGACGGTGCCTGCTTCACGACGCGCTGCAGTTCACTGCGTGCAGCCTGCAGGCGCCCAGCCTCACGGTAAGCGCGCGCAAGATCGGTGCGCGCATGCGCGAAGTCCGGCGCGGTGGCGACCGCTCGTTCAAGCGCTTGGATGGCGCTCTCGAGCTTGCCCTGCGCAAGCAGCGCAACCCCCAAGAGCCGCAGACTATTGACGTCGCCGGGAGCGGCCGCCTGGATCGCGCGCAGCTGCCGTTCGGCGCTCTCAGCCCGCCCGGTGCGCAGCGCCGCCAGAGCCTGCGTGTATGCGGCGCGCAGTCCGGCTTGTGACCACTCCTCCACGGATACACCGCAAATAATTCTCGTTGGAAAATAGAGTATGCACGAACTTCACGTAAAATTAGCCGGGGGGGCGACGCTCGGTGCCTTGGGGACCGCGGGTGCGGATTTCAACGCAGCATTGATGCCGCCCACCCCATCGAGGCTCGCATGGACTTCAAACTCACTTATTCGACGATGTTCAATCCCCCGGTAGAGCTCCATGAGCGCTTCGAGGCCGCGTTGGCTCGGGTGCGCAGCGAGCTCGGCCGCGTACATGCGAACTTCATCGATGGGACAGACCGCGCTGCAGAGGTCACGCGGGAGCTACGCTCGCCCATCAATCGCAACGAGGTCCTCGGACGCTTTCCAGAGGCGACGGTTGACGAAGCAAGCCTGGCAATGACTGCTGCGCAGGCTGCCTTTCCCCTGTGGAGCCGCACTTCAGTCGCGGACCGCAACCGCATTCTGCGCCGCGCGGCCGAGCTCATCGAAGAGCGTGTCTACGATATTGCCGCGGCGGTCGCGCTTGAAGTCGGCAAGAACCGCATGGAGGCGCTTGGGGAAGTGCAGGAGACCGCGGACTTCTTCACGGTGTACCGCGCCGACTATGAACGGCAGAACTTCGATCACGCGCTGCCGGATGACCCGCTTCCGGACTACCGCAGCCGCAATCGTTCAGTGATGAAACCCTACGGTGTGTGGGTGGTGATCACGCCATTCAATTTTCCGTTCGCTCTTGCAGGCGGCCCAGTCGCCGCGGCGCTCGTCACCGGCAACACGGTCGTATTGAAGGGCGCGACGGACACTCCCTGGGCGGGCCGCCTGCTCGCCGACTGCCTGCGAGACGCAGGTCTGCCGCACGGCGTGTTCAACTATATCTGCGGTCGCGGTGACGGCGCCGGGGCGGCATTGGTGAATCATCCGGATACGGCAGGGATCACCTTCACCGGTTCGCATGAAGTTGGCATGCAGATTTATCACCACATGGGTGCAGGAGCGTGGCCGCGACCGTGCATCGCGGAGATGGGTGGCAAGAATCCGGTCATCGTCAGTGCGCGGGCGGACCTGGAGCGCGCTGTGGTCGGCATTGTTCGTTCGGCCTTCGGCCTAAGCGGCCAGAAATGCTCGGCCGCATCGCGCATCTACGTGCATGAGAGCGTCGCAGATGAACTGAGTGAGCGCCTGGTTGCAGCCATTGCACGCCTGAGCGTCGGCGATCCCACACGCCGTGAGAACTGGATGGGACCCGTCGTTAACGAACGCGCGCAGCGGAACTACGTACGCTACTGCGAGGAGCTCAGATCAGGCGGTGCCAGGATCCTAAGTGGTGGCCGGTCACTTACCGACGGTGCTCTTGCCAATGGCTTCTTCTGCGCGCCCACCCTCGCCGAAGCGCCGCCGGCACATCCCCTGTGGCGCCAGGAGATGTTCCTGCCGATCACCATGATCACGCGTGTGGCGGGTCGCGACGCTGCGATGTCGCTCGCGAATGAAACATCCTTGGGACTTACGGCCGGCTTTTACGGCGGCCCCGAAGAGGTCCCATGGTTCTTCGAAAACATCCAAGCCGGAGTTGCCTATGCGAACCGCCCGCAGGGCGCCACGACCGGCGCATGGCCGGGATACCAGGCCTTTGGCGGCTGGAAAGGATCGGGCAGCACGGGTAAGGGAATTGGTTCATCCTATTACCTGGCCCTCTATCAACGCGAGCAGTCCCAGACGCTCGTCGAGTGACCCGGATACCCTGCGATGAACGGGATTTATATACTTAACTCCCATGTGTGAAAATTAGCCCATGATCCTGACGTACCGCTATCGTTTGCTGCCGCTCAAGAGCCAGCACCGCGCACTGGAGAGTCTGTTGCACTCGCAACGTGAGCTGTACAACGCAGCGCTAGAGGAGCGCATCTACTGTTACCGTAAGACCGGCAAGACGCGCACCTATATCGATCAGTGCAAGGCGTTGACCGAATGCCGACGTGAGTTACCCGACATGGCCGAGCTGCCAGCGAACCTGCAGCGCTGGACGCTTAAACGGCTGGAGGATGCGTTTCAAGGGTTCTTTCGACGCCTGAAGGCGCGTAGCGGCAAGGCTGGCTTCCCCCGATTCCGTGGCAAGGGGCGCTGGGAAGCCTTCGGTTTCGCTGAGTTTAGCGGCATTCGGTTCGATGGTACGCGGCTGCGTTTTACCGGCATGCCCGGAGGGCTCAAAGTGCATCTGCATCGGGAGTTGCCAGAGAATTCGGATATTCGATCCTGCGTATTTCGTCAGGACGGATCGGGATGGTTTGTTTGCCTGCAAATCGCCCTCCCCACTCCCGAGAAGCGCGCTATAGGGTCTGTAATCGGCGTGGATCTGGGACTCGAGGTATTCGCCTATTGCAGTGACGACGTGCCGATCCCGAATCCGCGCATCGCACGGCGAGCGGAGAAAGAGCTGCGCCGCCGGCAACGCGCGCTGTCCCGCTGCCAGCGAGGCAGTCATCGCCGCCGTAAAGTGCGTGCGCAAGTGGCAAGAGTGCACCGTAAGATCACCCATACCCGCAATAGCTGGCCTCATAAGGAGTCGGCCGGGCTCGTCAAGCGAGCCGATCTTATCGTCGTAGAGGATTTGAAAGTCTCGAACATGATTCGTCATCCGACCCTGGCGCGTTCGATTGCGGATGCGTCCTGGTCGCGGTTCATCTCGATGCTCGGCTACAAAGTTGAAAAGACTGGTGGCCATCTCATTCGAGTCGATCCGAGAAATACCAGTCAGGAATGCTCACGCTGCCATGAACTCGTACCAAAGTCGCTCGCCGTCCGCATACATCAGTGTCCGTCGTGCGGCTTGGCTATCGACCGGGATTACAACGCGAGCTTGAACATTCTCCGCGCCGGGATTGGCGCAGGGGCGCTTAATGTGATCGGTTGCGATGAGCGTGCGCCCGGAAACATGTGCTGACTCCCGCGAGGGAGTGAAGTATATAAATCCCCGATGAACGACATCCATACGAAGACTCGTCTACCTGGCCCGAAGGCACGCGCCCTGATTGAGCGCGACCGCGAGGTCGTTTCGCCCAGTTACGGCCGCGATTATCCGTTCGTCATGAGCCACGGGCGTGGCGCGGAGGTATGGGACGTAGACGGCAATCGCTTCGTGGATTTCGCCGCCGGAATTGCCGTGTGCTCGACGGGACACTCGCATCCGGCGGTCGTAAGCGCGATTCAGGAGGCGGCCACACGTTTTCTGCACATCTCCTCAGACTACTGGCATGAAGGCCAGGTGCGTGTTGCCGAAGCGATCCGCGAGCTTGATCCGGTGAGCGGGCCCGCCGTTTCGTTCTTCGCGAATTCGGGCGCGGAAGCGGTGGAAGCG
>Ga0302326_10009786_pt1 | contig 20863 bp, 17 predicted proteins | sample Palsa_T0_3_FD_202264 | JGI IMG/M metagenome (GOLD analysis project Ga0302326, IMG submission 202264) | Peat permafrost microbial communities from Stordalen Mire near Abisko, Sweden - Palsa_T0_3 | ecosystem: Environmental > Terrestrial > Soil > Palsa > Peat permafrost | place: Sweden: Abisko...
AAGCTAGCCGGCGATTGCCAGCGCCAGGGCGTGGCTTTCGTAGCCATCCAACCCAACGACCCCGACGCGGTGCGCCTCGACGAGCTGGGCTATACCGACGTCAGCGACAGCCTCGAGGACATGCAGATTCGAGCCGAGTACCGGCACTTCAATTTCACGTACCTCTATGACGGCGAGACCCAACGCGTGGCCGAAGCGTATGGCCCGAAAGCCACGCCGCACGTTTTCATTTTCGACAAGGATCGGAAGCTGCGCTACGAGGGCCGGGTGGACAACAGCCAGCGCGAATCGCTGGTGACCACGCGGGATGCCAGTAACGCGATCGAAGCTCTGCTTGCGGGTAAGCCTGTGCCGGTGGACCACACCGGCGTTTTCGGCTGCTCGACGAAATGGAAATCAAAACAGGCCAGCCGGCTAGAGGGGATCCGCAAGATCGAGGCCGAACCGGTGCGGCTGGAAATGGCCGCCGCCGGCGATCTACAAAAGCTGAGAGCCAATCCCACCGGCAAAGTGCTGCTCATCAATTTCTGGGCTACCTGGTGCGGCCCGTGCATGCACGAGTTTCCGGATCTGGAGACAACCTTTCGAATGTATCGCGGCCGTGACTTCGATTTCGTCACCGTGGCCGCGAATCTCCCCGATGAGAAGGATGGCGTGATGAAGGCGCTCGAGAAGCAGCACGCTAGCGGACGCAACCTGCAGTTTGCCTCCACCGACACCTACGCGATGCAGGCCGCGTTCGACAAGCAATGGGAGTCGGGTGTGCCCTTCACCGTGCTTCTCTCCCCCGCAGGCGAGGTTTTGTATCAAAAGCAGGGCGATCTCGACATCCTCGAACTGCGAAGGGTCATCCTGGCGAACCTGCCCGACTCAGATTATCTGGGACATCGCGCGTACTGGGCAACGCGGTAGCGGCTTGCGCCGCGGCTTGGCGCGCCCCGGCACGCCCATGTTCGCCCCGCGTTCGCACTCGCTACCCATCGGCGCTGGGTGCGCCGGACCCTAACAAATAAACTTGTGTTCCGCCCGAAACCGAGAGATACTTTTCAATTGGTGTGGCGCTTTCGCGCTGCCCCGAACCCTGAGGAAACCGTGGACCTCTGGCCATTTTGTGTTTACGCAGCCATTGTTGCATTGCTCGTCGTAGCCATGCTCGGGCTGTCCTATTTATTAGGCCAGCACCACAACGAAAGGGCAACCGGGTCTCCGTATGAGTCCGGCATTCTTTCAGAAGGTTCAGCGCGCGTACGCTTTTCCGCGAAGTTTTACCTGGTCGCGATGTTCTTTGTGATCTTCGATCTCGAGGCGGTTTTCATTTTCGCGTGGGCGGTGGCCGTCAAGGAAACGGGATGGATCGGATACGCCGAGGTGTTTGTTTTTATAGCTGTTTTGCTCGTAACGCTTGGCTATCTCTGGCGGGTGGGCGCGTTGGATTGGGGTACGGGAAGATACAAAAGGCCTCAATAAACAGGAGAGTATATAGATGTCCTGGTCAACAAGCAGCGTCCATGCGCCACCGCAGGCTAGCGGGTCTACGGACCCCAATCTGGAAGCGGCCGTCCGACGCAGCCTCGTTCTGTCGAAGCTCGAAGATCTGGCCGCCTGGGGCCGCAAGAACTCGGTATGGCCATTTCACTTCGGACTCTCGTGCTGTTTCGTCGAGATGGCCACCAGCATCACGAGCAAATACGATATCTCCCGATTCGGCGCCGAAGTGATTCGCGGCACTCCCAGAGAGGCCGACCTGATGGTGATTGCCGGAACCGTCTTCATCAAGATGGCGCCGGTCATACAACGGCTGTACGAACAAATGATGGAGCCGCGCTGGGTGATTTCCATGGGTTCGTGCGCGAACTCCGGCGGAATGTACGACATTTATAGCGTTGTTCAGGGAGTGGACAAATTCTTGCCGGTGGACGTTTACGTTCCAGGCTGCCCGCCGCGCCCGGATGCCTTTCTGGAAGGAGTCCTGCTGCTGCGCGACGCCGTGGGCAAAGAGAAGCGGCCGCTGAGCTGGGTGATCGGTCCCCAAGGCGTAGTGAAACCGCACATGCCGGCCATGCGCGACGAGAAGTACGCGGCGAGGCAGCAACTCACGGTGCTTCGAACCCCGGATCAGGTATAGCAATCGCTTATGGCAACCGCATTGGTGGCTGACCAGGAGTTACAGCGGGAACTGGGGACCGAAGCAACGCCGCAGGTGACCCGCGACGGCATTCCCACGTTCTGGTTGACTCGCGGACAAATTCGCGAAGCCGTCCGCCGGCTTCGGAACGTGGTTCCGCAGCCGTTCAAGACGCTCTTCGACCTCACGGCCATCGACGAGCGGGGACGCAAGCACCGCGACGGCCAACCCTCGAGCGACTTCACGGTTGTTTATCACTTGTTCTCCTATGAGCGCAACTCGTACGTCCGGCTGAAAGTTCCGTTGAGCGAGAGTGACCCAAAGCTCGAGTCGATTACCGAGGTCTACCCAGCGGCGAACTGGTACGAGCGTGAGGCCTGGGACATGTTCGGAATCGTTTTCGAAGGGCATCCCCATCTGGCCCGCATTCTGATGCCGCGGACGTGGGTGGGGCATCCGCTCCGTAAAGACCATCCGGCCAGGGCCACCGAGATGGGTCCGTTCACCTTGTCGGATGAAAAGCAGGACGCCGAACAGGAGGCGTTGCGATTTCGCCCCGAAGAGTGGGGTATGGCACTCGGGCGCGAGGGCAGCGATTATCTCTTCTTAAACGTAGGACCGCAGCATCCTGGAACGCACGGCGTGCTGCGTATCGTGCTCGAACTGGATGGCGAGGAGATTGTAAACGCCGTCCCCGACATTGGTTTTCATCACCGCGGCGCCGAGAAAATGGGCGAGCGTCAGACCTGGCACACTTACATCCCATACACCGACCGGGTGGATTATCTGGGCGGCGTGATGAACAATCTGGGCTATCTGACAGCCATGGAGAAACTGGCTGGCATTACGGTGCCGCCGCGCGGGCAGATGATCCGTGTGATGATGTCGGAGCTTTTCCGCATCATCAGCCACCTGGTCTGGTACGGAACCTTTGCGCAGGACGTGGGCCAGATGTCGCCGGTCTTCTACACCTTCAATGACCGCGAGAAGGCCTTTGGGATCGTGGAGGCGATTTGCGGCGCCCGAATGCACCCGAACTGGTTTCGGATTGGAGGCGTGGCCCAGGACCTGCCGGAGGGATGGGACCGGATGTTCCGCGACTTTCTGAAGTCCCAGCCCTCCCATATGGACGAATACGACCGGACAATCATGCGCAACATGCTCTTCAAGGCGCGCACGAAGGGCATTGGCGGGTGCACGATAGAAGAGGCCATCGAATGGGGCATGACCGGGCCCAACCTGCGGGCCTGCGGACTTGAGTGGGATCTGCGGAAAAAACAGCCGTACGCCTGCTACGACCAACTCGATTTCGACATACCGACAGGAACGTCAGGCGATTGTTACGATCGTGCAATCGTGCACGTCGAGGAGATTCGGCAGAGCCTGCGCATTATCCAGCAGTGTGTCGACAACATGCCGGGCGGGCCCTGTAATGCGGATCATCCGCTAACAACTCCTCCGCCCAAGGCGCGAACCATGCATGACATCGAGACGCTGATCAATCATTTTCTGGGCGTGAGCTGGGGGCCGGTGGTGCCGCCCGGCGAAGCGCTGGGAGTGATTGAAGCCACCAAGGGCCAGACCGGCTACTACCTGATCAGCGATGGCGGTAACGGTTCGTATCGAACCAGGATTCGCACGCCATCATTCGCGCATATGCAGATGCTGCCGCTGTTATGCCGGGGCCTGATGATCCCCGATCTGCTGGCAATTCTGGGAAGTCTGGATTATGTGTTGTCGGATATCGACCGCTGAGAACAAGAAAGGGAAGCGACTTTGTTAACGGCCGAAGTGCAAGCGGAAATCAACGCGGAAGCGGCGCATTACCCCCACCGGCAGGCAGTCGCGATTGACGCCATGCTGATTGTCCAGCGGCATCGCGGGTGGGTTTCCGACGAAGATATTCGCGATATTGCGGAGCTGCTGGGGATGTCGGCCGCCGACCTCGACGGAATCGCCACGTTCTACAACCTGATTCGCCGTAAAGCGGTGGGACGGCATGTGGCCCTGATCTGCGACAGCGTGAGCTGCTGGATCATGGGCTGTGACCGGGTGCGTGATCAATTATGCGCCAGATTGGGCACGACGCTCGGCGGTTCCACGGCCGACGGGCGGTTTACAGTGTTGCCTATTGTTTGTCTGGGAGTGTGCGATCACGCGCCCGCCATGATGATCGACGACGATCTGCATACCGATCTGGACGAGCAGGCTATCGATAAAATTCTGGAGAAGTATTCGTAAGCCGATGGAAAAACCGCTCACCAGCAGATTTCGTCCGGACGGCGAACCCGTGGACATAGCCGCATACGAGCACAGCGGCGGCTATGAGGCTCTGAGGAAGGCGCTGAAGATGCAGCCTCAGGCCGTCACCGAGATGGTGAAGCAGTCGAATTTGCGCGGCCGCGGGGGCGCCGGATTTCCTACTGGATCCAAGTGGAGCTTCGTTCCGATGGGCGAGGATGCGCCACGGCCAAAATACCTGGTCGCCAACGCCGACGAGATGGAGCCCGGAACCTTCAAAGACCGCGTTCTGATGGAGCTCGATCCGCATTCTTTCCTCGAAGGCATGGCCGTAGCGGCGTACGCAATTCAGGCGGATGTCGGGTACATTTTTCTGCGCGGCGAATACCGCTGTTCGGCGCGGCGATTAATTGCGGCACTGGCGGAAGCGCGCGAGCGCGGATATATCGGGAAGAATATACTCGGGTCCGGCTACAGCTTTGAACTTCATCTGCACGTGAGCGCCGGACGCTATATCTGCGGCGAAGAGACCGCTTTGTTGAATGCGCTCGAGGGCAAGCGGGCGCATCCGCGAACCAAGCCGCCGTTCCCGCAGGTTTCGGGCTTGTTCGGAAAGCCGACCATTGTGCAAAATGTCGAGACGCTGTGCAATGTGCCTCACATCGTCAGCAAAGGCCCGGAATGGTTTCGCGGGCTGAGCCGCACCGGGGACAGCGGCACGAAGCTGTACGGCGTCAGCGGAAAAGTCAAGCGACCGGGACTTTGGGAGCTTCCGATGGGCACGACCATGCGGGAAATCATCGAAGAACACGCCGGAGGCATGCGCGATGGGCTCCGCTTTCGCGGCTTGTTGCCTGGAGGCGCATCAACGGACTTTCTGGTTGAAAAGGACTACGACACGCCGATGGATTATACGCAGGTGCAAAAGGCCGGCAGTCGGCTGGGAACCGGGACCATGGTGGTTCTGGACGATAAGACCTGCCCGGTGGGAATGGTGCTGAACCTCGAGCATTTTTTCGCGCAGGAGTCCTGCGGCTGGTGTACGCCGTGTTGGAGCGGGCTGGCATGGATTGAAAGGATTCTGTCGGCGATGGAGCAAGGCAAAGGCAAGCCGAAGGACCTGGATGACTTGGCTTTTCAAACCAAATTTCTCGGTCCCGGAAATACGTTCTGTGCGTTGGCGCCCGGTGCAGCCGAGCCGCTGCAAAGCGCCATGAAGTATTTCGGCGACGACTTTCGCCGGCATATAGACGAAAAGCGCTGTCCGTGGAGATAAACGTGGCGACTATTTTCATCGAGAACGAACCGCGCGAAGCCGACAGCTCCCAAAATTTGCTGCATGCGCTTCTTTCGTTGGGCTACGACCTGCCGTATTTCTGCTGGCATCCGGCTTTGGGATCGGTGGGAGCGTGCCGCCAATGCGCGGTGAAGCAGTTTCGCGACGAGCGCGATTCAACCGGGAAAATGGTGATGGCTTGCATGACCCCGGCGGCGGATGGAACACGCGTTTCGATCAAAGATCCCGAAGCGGCCGAGTTCCGCGCCGGGGTGATTCAGGGCTTGATGCAGAACCACCCGCACGATTGCCCGGTGTGCGACGAGGGCGGCGAGTGTCACCTGCAGGATATGACCGTGATGACGGGGCATTGGTCGCGTGAATACCGATTCGACAAGCGCACGTTTCGGAATCAATACCTCGGCCCGTTGGTGAATCATGAGATGAACCGGTGCATTCAGTGCCAGCGCTGCGTGCGCTACTACCGAGAGTACGCCGGAGGGAGTGATTTGAACGCGTTCCGGCTGCGGGACACGGTCTATTTCGGCAGGTTTGAGGATGGCGTTCTCGAGAATGAGTTCAGCGGCAACCTGGTTGAAATCTGTCCTACGGGCGTATTCACAGATGCCACGCTCAAGCGCCACTATGCGAGAAAGTGGGACTTGCAGATGGCGCCGTCGATTTGCGTGCATTGCGCCGCCGGCTGCAACATCAGCATCGGAGAGCGCTATGGCACGGCGCGCAGAGTCATCAACCGGTACAACCACCAGGTGAACGGGTATTTTCTTTGCGACCGCGGACGTTTCGGGTATGAGTTTGTCTCGAGCGATCAACGCATCCGTGAGTGTCTGCTGAATGGCCAGCCGGCTGATTTGACCCGCGCGACCGGCAGCTTCGGCGAGATGCTCGAGAGCGGGAATTGCATCGGCATAGGGTCGCCCAGGGCATCGCTCGAAAGCAACTTCGCTCTGCGGCAACTGGTGGGCCCGGATCGTTTCTATGCCGGAGTGAGTGACGATGAGTGGACCGTCACCCTCGCAGCGCTGGATATTTTGAAAAATGGCCCGGCGAGGTCGCCGTCGCTGGATGAGATTGAGCATTCCGACGCCGTTTTCGTGCTCGGCGAAGACGTCACTAATGTGCTCCCCTTGATGGCGTTGCGTTTACGCCAAGCGGTGCGCCAGCAACCCATTCAAAAGGCGGACAAACTCAAAATCCCGCTTTGGCTCGATCACGCCGTTCGAGAGCTTCTTCAAGATGAAAAGGGACCGCTCTTCATCGCCGCGCCCTATGCCACAAAGCTCGATGACGTCGCCACGGATGTGCTTCACGCGGCGCCCGGGGAACTGGCCCGGCTCGGCTTCGCGGTGGCACACGCCATCGACCCGGGCGCCCCGCCGGTCGCGGACCTGTCGAGCGAACTCACTGCATTAGCCGAAAAAATTGCCGCGGCGCTACGCTCGGCTAAGTCTCCACTCGTAGTTTCGGGCAGCAGTTGCCGCAGCACGGCCATCGTCCAAGCGGCGGCGCAGGTAGCTTCGGCCCTCGCGAATGTGGGCAAGCCGGCGAAGTTGAGCTTTTGTTTCCCGGAATGCAATAGCGCCGGCCTAGGGCTGATGCGGCCCCGGTCTTTGTCGGAAGCATTCCAGGCGGCGCGAGAAGGAAAAGCCGACACCGTCATCATTCTCGAGAACGACCTCTTCCGCCGGGTCGCCAGCAGCGAAGCCGCGGCATTTCTCAAAGCAGCGCGGCATGTCGTGGCGCTGGATCAAGTGAAGACTTCCACAACCGCGGCGGCCGAACTCGTGTTGCCGGTGGGCACTTTTGCGGAGACCGACGGAACGCTGGTGAACCATGAGGGGCGCGCGCAGCGATTCTTCCAGACGCTTGTAGCCGAGGGCGATGTGCGGGCTGGCTGGAGGTGGCTGGGCGGCGATCCGCTTCCGAATTCCTCTGTGAAGGGCCGCAAGTGGCACACGCTCGACGAGATTGTGTTGGCGATTTCGAATGAAATGCCGGTTCTCGCCGGCATTGAACATGCCGCGCCTTCCCGAAAAGAGTTCGGGAAAGTGGCGCGCGAGCCGAGCCGCTACAGCGGCCGCACATCGATGCTGGCTAACATTGCCGTTAGCGAACCGAAGCCACCGGAGGATGTAGATTCCGCCCTGGCGTTCTCGATGGAGTCGGGTCCACAGGCTCCTCCTCCCGCACTCACGCCCTTCTTCTGGGCGCCGGGATGGAACTCCATTCAGTCGGTGAATAAGTTTCAGGCCGAGGTCGGCGGCCCGCTGCGCGGCGGAGATCCTGGCGTTCGGCTCATCGAGCCGCAACAACAAACCGCCTCGAGCTATTTCTCCGAAATTCCGGCGGTGTTTCGGTTGGAGGGCGACGCCTGGCTGCTGGTGCCCTGTTTCCACATATTCGGATCTGAGGAGCTGAGCCGACTGGCTCCGGGAATTTCTGAGCTCGAGCCGCGAGCCTTCATCGGACTCAACGCGGCCGACGCAGCTCGGATCGGGGTAAAAACCGGCGAGCAAATTACGGTGGCTGTTGGTAACTCGACTTACAACCTGGAGGCTTCCCTGCGGCCCGATGTTCCGCAAGGCGTGGCGCTCATTCCTTCGGGGATACCGCCAGTCGACGGGGCTTCTCTTCCCGCGCAAGGCAAGCTTGCGGCGTCAACAGTTCACGGAGTAACGCAGTAACTACGAAAATGAATCTCTACCCATTAGTGATCATCGCAGTGGTCTTATTCGTTATCCTGAATCTGGCTGCCGTACTCGTCTGGGTGGAACGTCGCCTGCTTGCCGTTTGGCAGGACCGCTATGGCCCCAATCGCGTCGGACCCTTCGGCCTTTTGCAGCCGCTGGCCGACTCGGTGAAACTCTTCTTAAAAGAAGACTGGATTCCGCCCTTCGCGGACAAGGCGGTATTTGTGCTGGCGCCGGCTATCATTGTGGCAACCGCGCTTCTCTCGTTTGCGGTCATACCGTTTGCGCCCGGCTTTGTGGTGGCCGATCTCAATGTCGGTCTTCTTTTCATTTTGGCTATGTCTTCGCTCGGCGTGTATAGCGTGGTTCTCGCAGGCTGGGCGTCCAACAATAAGTATTCCCTTCTGGGAGGCATTCGCGCCTCGGCGCAGATGCTCAGCTACGAAGTCTTCATGGGACTCTCCCTGGTTGGAGTTGTGATCCTCGCCGGGTCATTCAACCTGAGCGTGATTGTGGAGGCGCAACGCAAGGTCTGGTTCGTCATTCCGCAATTTCTGGGGTTTGTGCTGTTTCTGATTGCGGGTGTCGCGGAGGCGCGCCGCCTGCCGTTCGACCTGGCGGAATCCGAAAGCGAGCTGATTGCCGGCTTCCACTCGGAGTATTCGAGCATGAAGTTCGGGATGTTTTTTGTCGGCGAATACATCGGCGTGACGTTGATCTCGGCGGCTATTTCTCTCTTATATTTCGGTGGATGGCTCGGACCTTTTCTACCCCCTGCCGTTTGGTTCGCCATCAAGACTTTTGCGTTTATCTGCCTGTTTATATTGCTGCGCGCGGCACTGCCCCGCCCGCGCTTTGACCAACTGATGGCCTGGGGCTGGAAGTACATGCTTCCACTTGCTTTGCTGAATCTGCTTGTGACCGGCGCCGTTGTGCTGGCGCTTTCGTGATGCGGGAGGATTAAAGATGCTCAGTCTGGTGCGAAGCTTGTGGGAAGTTTTCAAGCATGGCTTTGCCCGTCGTTTGACGATTCAATATCCGGAGCAGAAGCCGTACCTGGCCCCGCGCTATCGCGGTCGAATTATTCTGACACGCGATCCGGATGGCGGCGAGCGCTGCGTGGCGTGCAATCTCTGCGCGGTGGCCTGCCCGGTGGATTGCATTTCGCTGCAGGCCACCGAGGATGAGCATGGCCGCCGCTTGCCGGAGTTTTTCCGGATCAACTTCTCGAGGTGTATCTTCTGCGGTTTCTGCGAGGAGGCTTGTCCGACATACGCCATTCAGCTCACCCCTGACTTTGAAATGGGTGAATATAACCGCCAAAATATGGTTTACGAGAAGAAAGATCTGCTGGTGAACGGACCCGGGAAATACCCCGATTACAATTTCTGGCGCGTGGCGGGAGTCGCCATCGGCGGCAAGGACAAAGGGCAAAGCGAAAACGAAGACCCGCCCGTGGATCTTCATAGTTTAATGCCCTGAAAGAGAAACTATGCTGATCGCATTCTACGTCGCCGCGGCGGTTGCCGTTCTAGCAACCATCCTTGCCATCACGCGCAAGAACGCCGTGCATGCGCTGCTGTATTTGATCCTTTCGCTCTTGGCGGTATCCGTCGTTTTCTACGTTGTGGGAGCGCCTTTTGTGGCCGCTCTCGAGGTGATCATTTACGCCGGGGCAATCATGGTGCTGTTTCTCTTCGTGGTCATGATGCTCAACATCGGCGAGCATGCGACCGAGGTGGAAATGGCCTGGCTCAAACCTGCCGTGTGGGCGTGGCCTTCCGCGCTCGCCGCGATTCTAATGGTCGAGTTGATCTATGTGGCAGTCCGCGCGCCGCGTCCGGCCGGAACCATACTCGTCATAACGCCTAAAGACATTGGCATTTCGTTGTTCGGACCTTACGCGATCGGGGTGGAACTCGCATCCCTGCTTTTGATGGCCGGATTGGTGGGCGCGTACCACCTGGGAAGACGTGCTTACAAGGAGGAGGATCGATATGGTGCCGATACCGACCGAAGACGTGTTGTATCTGGCGATGACGCTGTTCGCGCTGGGTCTGATCGGACTTCTCACGCGGCGTAATCTCATCTTCACGCTCATGTCGGTCGAGATCATGCTGAACGCAAGCGGTCTCGCATTCATAGCCGGGAGTTATCAATGGGGACAACCGGACGGACAAGTCATGTTCATGTTCATCCTGGCGATGGCGGCCGCTGAAGTGTCGGTGGGCCTCGCGCTGGTGCTGCAGTTTCAGAGGCGGATTCCCTCGTTGGATTCGGATAAAGCCAGCGAGATGAGGGGTTAAGATGCTGTCGTTGCTCTGGTTGATTCCGGCGTTGCCGCTCGCAAGCGCCGCCGTGCTGGCGCTGTTCGGTAGCAGGCTATCGCGCCGGCTTGCCGCCGTTCTGGGTGTTGGCTCGGTTGGATCGTCGGCGCTGGTCGCGATCTTAGTGGCCGCGGATTTTCTGGCATCTCAGCCGAGCGGAAATCACGTGGTCCAGCATTTATGGACCTGGATGAGCGTCGGCGGCCTCACGCCGGAGATAGGCTTTTACTTCGATCCAGTAACTCTGTTAATGGTACTGGTGATCACTTTCGTCGGCTTTCTTATTCATCTGTACTCCATCGAGTACATGCATGACGACAAGGGATTCTCGAGATTCTTCGCCTACATGAATCTTTTCGTGGCGGCGATGCTCACCCTCGTGCTGGCCAATAACTTCCTGCTTCTCTACCTGGGCTGGGAAGGCGTCGGCCTGTGCAGTTTCCTGCTCATCGGATTCTGGTATGAGGACCCGGCCAATGTGCGCGCGGCAAACAAGGCGTTTTTAGTGACGCGCGTGGGTGATACAGCCATGATTATTGGCTTGTTTCTTCTTGCGACCAAGTTGCACACCCTGGATATCCAGGAACTTATGCAGCGCGCGACCTCCGAGTGGCCGGTGGGAAGCGGGCTCGCGATCGCCGCGGCCGCGTTGTTATTGGGAGGCGCTGTGGGTAAATCGGCGCAGATTCCGCTGCAGACCTGGTTGCCCGACGCGATGGCAGGCCCCACACCGACCAGCGCACTGATCCACGCGGCAACCATGGTCACCGCGGGAGTCTACCTGATTGCCCGGACACATGTGTTGTTCAGCCTGGCGCCGCCCGTGCAGTTGGCCGTCGCAATCATCGGCGCGGCCACCATGCTGATGTCTGCGTTCAGCGCGGTCGCGCAGCACGATATCAAACGCGTGCTGGCGTACTCGACCATGAGCCAGATCGGCTACATGTTTATGGCGCTTGGGTTGGGAGCGTGGTCGGCTGCGATGTTCCATTTCATGACGCACGCTTTCTTTAAGGCGCTTCTCTTTCTTGCCGCCGGCGTCGTGATTCAAGCCATGCACCACGAACAGGATATGTTTCGCATGGGAGGGCTCCGCTCGCGGCTGCCACTGGCCTTCTGGTCTTTCGTCATCGGCGGATCAGCGTTGTCGGGCTTGCCCTTGCTTACAGCCGGTTTCTTCAGTAAGGACCTCATTATCTGGCAAGCTTGGGCCGGACCGAACGGAAATGGCTGGTTTTGGATCGCGGGGATTTTAGGCGCCGCGCTAACTTCCTTTTATACCTACAGGATGATCCTGCTGGTTTTTTATGGCCCTGAGAAGTCACACGCTTCGCACACGAAAAGTTTGGCGTTCGCCATCCCTCTCGTCACGCTGTGTGTGCTGTCGGTGGTTGGCGGCTATGTAAATATTCCGGCCGATTTCGGTGGAACTCCGTTTCTTTCGAAATTCCTGAGCGGAGTTTTGCCCTCGCTCGAGCGCGAGGGCGCCACGTCGATCACAGAGCTTGGCACCACACTGTGCGCCAGTGCCGCCTTCCTGATTGGATTGGCCGTCGCTTATCTTCTATACGCGCCGCAGCGGCCAAGAACACGCCGCGACGATCTCCTGATTCGACTATGGTATGCGGGCTGGGGCTTCGATTGGCTCTACGGCAAACTCCTTGTGGCGCCGGTTCAGTTTGTGGTGGGAAAAAGCGCGACCGACATGGTCGATTACATTTATACGGGAATTGCGAAGCTTGCGTATCTGGGTAATAGCGCGCTTGGGCTTAGCCAGAACGGCCGCCTGCGCTGGTATGCGATGGGAATCGCAGTGGGCTTCGTTGTTTTATTCGCGGTAGCGGTATTCATTCGGTGATGACGGGGCTTACATGATTCTGTTGTGGCTTATTCTCATACCGCTAGTCGGCGGCGCGATTTCACTCCTGGCGTCGCGGTGGAACGTCCAGGCTTCACGCTGGATCGCGCTTAGCGCGGCCAGCCTTGGTCTGGTGGTGACCGCCGGTCTCTGGTTTGGCGTTCGCGCGGCCGGCGCTCCAGTTCCCGGATCGCGGTGGATGTACGAGTGGGACCAGGCCTGGATCCCTCAGCTGGGAATCCGGTTTCATCTGGCGATGGACGGTCTGAGTCTTGTGCTCCTGCTGTTGACCTTCCTGCTTGGCGTGATGTCTGTTCTGGCCTCGTGGACGGAGATTACAGATCGCGTTGGTTTTTTTCATTTCAACCTTCTGTGGGTGCTGGCAGGGATCACGGGCGTATTCCTGGCTGTAGACCTTTTCCTCTTCTATCTGTTCTGGGAGTTGATGCTGGTTCCGATGTACTTCCTGATCGGGATTTGGGGACACGAACGGAGAATCTACGCCGCCATCAAGTTCTTCCTGTTTACTCAGCTAAGCGGCTTGCTGATGCTTTTCGCAATTGTTACGCTGGCGGTTCTTCATCAGAAGTCCACGGGATCTTACAGCTTTGACTACCAGGCGCTGATGAACCTCCCGCTCACGCCTGGAACGGCGCGCCTTCTCATGCTCGGCTTTTTCGCAGCCTTCGCTGTGAAGCTGCCGGTTTTCCCAGTTCACACGTGGCTTCCGGATGCCCATACGGAGGCGCCCACCGCGGGAAGCGTGATTCTGGCTGGGTTATTGCTCAAGACGGGCGCATACGGGTTGATTCGCTTCGTTCTTCCGCTCTTTCCAGGGCCGGTACACGAACTTGCTCCCATCATGATGACGCTCGGTGTGATCGGCGTCCTGTATGGCGCTTTTCTGGCCATCTCCCAGCGCGACTTAAAGCGCCTGGTTGCCTACACCAGCGTCAGCCATATGGGCTTTGTCCTGATTGGAATTTTTGCCGGGAATGAAACCGCGCTAACGGGCGCATTCATCGTGATGATCAGCCACGGCATCAGCACGGGCGCTTTGTTCGTACTGGCGGGCGCTCTGCAGCAACGCATGCACACCCGCGAGATCTCGCGAATGGGTGGCTTGTGGACAACCATGCCGGCCTTCAGCGGAGCCGGGCTCTTCTTTGTCATGGCTTCCGCCGGACTCCCCGGGCTTGGCGATTTCGTCGGTGAATTTCTGGTATTGCTCGGCGCGTATCGGACGAATGTCAGTATCACGGCTGTGGCGACCTTGGGAATCATAGCGGCAACTCTCTATGCCTTGAAGATCAGCAGCCAGGTATTTCAGGGACCGAATCGCAACAATTGGAGTCTCGCCGATCTTCTCCCCCGCGAATGGGTGATCGTCGGAAGCATGATGGCGTGCCTGTTGTGGGTGGGGCTCTATCCTCAGCCGTTTATCCGCCTTTTTCAGCCGATCTCCGAAAGCTCCGCGCAGACGGTGGCGTCAGTGCAGCGGGTGGCGAGATGAAAGCCCGGAAGACAAAACCCAGGAAATAAATCATGTCCAGCCCTGCCCTTACCGCCTCTTTACCGCTGCTAATCACAGCACTTACTTCGGTCGTGGTGATGATCGCCATCGCGATTAAGCGCAGCCATCGCGCGGCGGCTATCATAACCTTTGCTGGATTCACCGCATCATTTCTCAGCCTGTGGCCGGCATTTTCCGCAGCGCCCGTGCCGATTGCCTCCCTCTTGATCGTGGATCACTACGCCCTGGTGTACATGGCGCTCGTGCTGGCGGCGGGCGCCGCGGTGGTTCTGCTCGCCTTCCCCTATCTGGCGCGCCGCTCCGAGTATAAGGAGGAGTTCTATCTCCTGCTTGTCCTGGCCACGTTGGGTTCCATGGTTCTGGCGGCGTCGAGCCACGCCGTTTCCCTGTTCCTCGGGATCGAGTTATTGAGCATTTCGCTCTATGCGCTCGTCTCGTATCCGCGCGCCGAGGCTCTTCCTGTGGAAGCGGGTATCAAGTATCTGGTGTTGGCCGCTTCCTCATCGGCATTTCTGTTGTTCGGTCTAGCCCTTTTGTATGTGGACGGAGGAACCATGGACTTCAGCCGCATGGCCGCGCGATCGCTGGATCTTTCAGGCGGTTTCGTCCCACTTGCCGGGACAGTGATGGTGCTCACCGGTATCGGCTTCAAGCTGGCAGTAGTGCCGTTTCATCTTTGGACGCCCGACGTTTACCAAGGCGCGCCCCTGCCTGTAACCGCGTTCATAGCGACGGTGTCGAAAGGTGGGGTCTTTGCGTTCTTGCTGCGCTGGCTGGGGATGGGAGGCGGGCCAAGCCCAGCGCTGCTTCTCGTCCTGGGAGTCATTGCCATTGCTTCCATGCTGGCCGGAAACCTGCTGGCTTTGCGTCAGACCAACATTAAGCGGCTCCTGGCGTATTCATCTATAGCGCATATGGGTTATTTTTTCGTGGCGGTAATTGTGGGAGGCGCTCTGGGAAGAGCAGCCGCGACTTACTATCTCATTTGCTACATGGTGACCATTCTGGGGGCTTTCGGCTCCTTGATGGCGCTCAGCAGTGGCGCGCGCGATGCAGAGACATTCGAGGACGTTCGTGGCCTGTTCTGGCGGCGGCCTGTGCTGGCATCGGTGTTTACCGCGATGATACTGTCGCTGGCCGGGATACCCCTGACAGCCGGCTTCCTTGGAAAGTTCTATGTGCTCGCGACGGGTGCGTCCGCATCAGCTTGGACGCTCATTATCGTGCTCATCGTCAGCAGCACCATAGGATTGGTTTACTATTTGCGCATCATTGTCGCCATGTTCACGGCGGCGGAGCATGGCGAGCCTGAGCGTGTGGGAATGGCCACGCAGTCACCGGCAGTGGGTTTGACGCTAGGCGTTGTCCTCACTGTTCTTACGTCCGCCCTTTTGTTCCTGGGCGTCCATCCCGAACCCTTTTGGACAACCATCCGAGCGGCGACTGGCGCCCTGCAATGATGGTGGAACCACAGCGACACGAATACCAAGTTGCGGAAGTCCGCGTCCGGTCCCTGGCGCTTCGCTAACTACGGCCGCGGTTCGGTGCAAGCCCGCTGGCAGCACTGAACCGCGCGCGTCAGCAAGCGGACTGACACAGCAAGCGGACAGACGTTGTGCGCAAACTTCCACAACTTGACACTAGACAGCGTCCGAAATCGAGGGCAGCGGAAAATCCGTCGCGACCAACGCGGGCGCAATCATCATGCCGCCTTCCAGGCCCCGCACGCGCATGGCCGGCCCAAGACTTTTCGTGTTCTTGAGCAGCCGCACCGGGCTCTCGAGAAACCGGAAGTTCATCGCCGGAGTCGTGATCTTTCCGTTCTCGATCAGAAACACGCCATCCCGCGTCAGCCCGGTTTGCTGTAACGTCTGCGGATTCACGGTGCGGATGTACCAGAAGTGAGTAATCAACAGCCCGCGCTCCACTGAAGCGATTAGCTCATCGAGGGTTGCATTTCCACCTTCCATGAGCAGGCTGCCTCCGCCCCCGAAGCCGAACCCAAATCCAAACCCGCCGCCTCCACCGCCGGGTGTTGGCTGCTTGCCGGTCTTCATTGCCCAATACCGGTCATAGGCGAGATTGGCGACCGTACCTTTGTCGATCCAAGTGATGGCGCTGGTGGGAAGAAGGTCGCCGGTCCAAGGCGAGGAAGGCTGCCTGGGATCGAAGGGGTCCGTGCGAAGCGTCACGAAGTCAGGGAAGAGCTTTTCGCCCAGCAGGGTTCCCCCGCCGCGCTTGCTGAGGAAAGTGCGCCCTTCGTCGGTGCTCCTTGCGGAAAATGAGCCCGCCATCAACCGCACCAGGTCGCCGGCCGCGGTCGGCTCCAGGACCACGGTGTAATTGCCGGCGTCGAGCCGCTGCGGGTTCTTCCAGCGCGCGCACTTCTCGATGGCGGTACTGGCGAGTTTCGGGCTGTCGATGTCGGAAAGGCGCATCGAGGGCTGCCCCGCCCACCCGGAGCTAGAGCCGTCGGGAGCGCGGACGGTGGTGGTCATTTGGGAATCGCTGGCGTTGTGGAAGCCGAACAGGCCGGACTTGTTCGCGATGGCGGTCACCCGGTGCGTTCGCTCAATCAGACCCGCGGCTACCAATTTCCGCTCCAGCGCAGCGTCAATCACAGTCTTAACGTGCGGGATCATCTCGGGCGCGCGGGCCGCGGCTGTCCGTTCATCGAAGTCGTGAGTCGCCGGGAAATTTTGCGGCCCTAACGGCGGAAGCGCCTGGGGGTTGGGCGGCGCGATCGCCGCCAGTTCTTCAGCCTTTCGAACCGCTGCACGCAGCGAATCGTCATCCAGATCGCTGACCGCCATGTCGCCAGTGTGGCCGTCGCGCGTCAGGGCGATGGAAAGGTTGTGCCGAAGATTGAACGAAGCCGTAGTGATGCCGTTATTGGCAAACCGCGTATAAGCCTGCTCGGAGGCCGTGATCGTAACCTGGCATTCCGGGAACGTCGAAAATCCGATTACTTTCCGGGCCAGAGTCTGTGCTTCTTCGCGAGTCATCATGGCATTAGTCCGTGAGCATAACGTTGATCTGGCGGAACCGCGAGGGCGAGCACCCGTGACTGATCGAGTTAATCTGGGTTGGTTCGCCCTTCGCATCTCCCGTCAATCCGAACTGCAGCCAATAGGCCGGGCCGGCGGTGCCGTCGCACGCCTGCCAGAAATCGGGTGTTCGTCCCTGATACGCGGCCCTGGAAATCATATTGCCCTTCTTGCCGCCCTTGATTTCCCAGAAGGCGTCTCCGCCAAATTGGAAATTGTAGCGCTGCTGATCGATGGAATAGTTCCCCGTCCCGTCAATCAACACGCCATCGTCGATACCGGAGATCAGGTCCTCGAGCGGTGTGGCGGCTGGACCCGCTTTGAGCCAGACATTGGGCATGCGTTGAAAAGGAACCGTTGCCCAGGAATCGGCCTGGCAGCAGCCATGCGACTCCTTGTCGCCCACCAGGTGAGCCTGTTCACGCGTGGTCTGATAGTTGCGGAATATTCCCTGGTCGATGATCGTGAATTGCGTGGTCTTCACGCCGTCATCGTCATATCCCGCGGTGCCCAGCGCGCGGCGCGAAGTGCGGTCGCCGATAAACGTGCAGTGCTCGCTGGCAATCCGCGTACCGATTTTATCCATGGTGATGTAACTCGTGCCCGCATAATTGGCTTCGTAGCCCAGGGCCCGATCGAGCTCCGTGGGATGCGCCACGCTCTCGTGAATCGTCAGGCACAGGTGACTCGGCAGCAGCACCAGGTCCTTCTTCCCTGCCCTCACTGGCGGCGCGCTGAGATGCTCCACCACCTCTTCCCGAATGCGCTCCGCATTCTCGCCCAGGTTCATTTCCGGCACATATTCCCAGCCGGCCGACGCCTGCGTAGGCTGGTAACTGCGGCTCCGCGAAATCCCCTTTTCGCGATCCACCGCGGTGGCGTTGAGATTGCCATAGATCTGCAGGATGAGCTGTTGGATCGACGATCCCTCCGACGACGCAAAGTATTTGTCTTCGCTGTGCAAGCTCAGCGCGGCGCTGCCGCTGAAGACCCGCGCGTTCTTCTTGATGCTTTCGGCTGCGCTCCGAAGCTGGTCGATCTTTTCCGCAACCGGCACGGCAAATGGGTCCTGCTCGTGAGGCGTCTCCCACCGCACTCGATAAGCCTTGACGGGCGCAAGAATCACCGGCTTGGGCTGGATGGTCGCGTTCGCTTTGGCGATAGTTACCGCTTCGCCGGTAATTCGGGCGATCTCGGCCGGCGTAACAATCGGCGAGGCAGCAAAGCCCCAGGCGCCGTTCACGATCACGCGCACGCCGAATCCGAAGCTCGAATCCTCGGAAACATTCGGCACGGCCAGTGTTTTACCGGTTCCGCGCTCCGGAGACAGGCGCAGGCCGATGCGCTGATCGCGCAAACGAACGATACGGATGTCGCAGTACGTTGCATTGTGCTTCTTGGCCTCGCGCAGTGCTACATCGCCCAGTTTTTCAAGATCGGGGGAAGGGCTGCCGGAATCCTTGGGCACGGCGAACAGGTTCCCGGCCAAAGCCGCGGATGCCGCGAGGAAATGCCGTCGAGTGAGCATACGTCCGCTTATTGTATACGGAGAGGAGCCACGAGGCTTACCGCCAGCGGACGGTCTACGTACTCAAAGTGTCAGAGGCGGTCTTGTTCGGACGGCTCGACAGCAGGCGCTTTCGACAGGACGCGCAGGAATTTCTCGTAGCTTCCGCGGGACGCCTTCTCTTTGAGCCGCTCGAATTCGAGAATGCGTTCCTCAAAGGCCGCGGCGAACAAATCGTCGACTGAGACGTTTTCCGCTGCTGCGACTTCGGCGGCCCGGCGATACAACTCTTCGGGAACGCTCACACTCACATTCATCTCTGATCTCCTATGATGGCCAACAGCTCTGCAGGGCTCATCGTCCTGATGCCGAAACGCTCCGACCCACGGAAGTCCCTGACGTTGAACGTGACGATCGAGGATCCCATGCGAACCGCCACCTCCAGAATACGATCATCATCGGGGTCGGGCAACATCGGGCGCCAGCTGAAGTAAATCTGGACGAGGTTGGCCCGGCTGTACAGGTATTCCGTGAAGTCATCGATATGTCCGAGGCTCAGGCCCAGCTCGCCGCTGCAGCGCTTTAGCACCGACTCGTATTCGAGCGCGAGCGCTGGAGAAATCACAGGGCGCCACTTCCGGCGCTCAATCGTTTGTAAGAGCCGGTAAGAGGCCCCTAGACTGGACCGAAAGGCAGCCACGAGGACGTTCGTGTCTACCACAACGTCGATCATATTGAAATGCTCTCACGCTGCGGCCTCGTGCCGGACCTCCTGTGGGCTCTCGACTGAGCCCGCCGCGGAAGCGATTAGAAGGCGAAGCGACCACCGACTGTCGGAGCAAGGTTGCTGTCGTAGTCATAGGGGACGCCGGGGCCATGAGGAATGGCAATCGCCAGGCCGCCACTCACCCAGGAATACGCAATTCCGGCAAAAGCGTCGAAACGCGGGGTGAAGTGATGATCCGCATAGAGCGACACCTCGTTGAGATCGCCCGCGCAGGAAGCGCGGAAACCAGCTTCGGGCGAGCAGGTCGACGGAATACGGAAGTCGTTCTGCTGCTGATGATACCAGGCGAAAGTGATGTCGGTTTTGCTGTCGATAGCGTATTTCGCGCCCATCCACCAGATCTGCACGTGCTTGGGAGAATCAAGATTGTTGTCTTCGACGCCGCTCATGAGATAACCGCCCTGGTCCAAGGCGCCAACGCCCAACGGGTTCGACGGGTTAGCCTGCCGGATGTATTCGTAGCCGCCAAACAACTTGAAGCGGTCCCACGTATACTTGGCAGCGAACAAAATGGCGCGGTTGTCGGTGACGATGCCATATACGGTGTTGGTGGTTCCGATCAGATTGGCCCCGGTGATGGGGTTGGTATTGATGCTGTCGGTGGTCGACTGATAGGACGCCGCCGGACTCTGAGGCCCCAGCAAGGGGTTCAATACGCTGATGGCCTGGTTATAACGTTGGTAGACGACGTCGGCGAAGAACTTGCCGAAGCCTCCGCCGAGGTCGAATCCATAGGCGTTGTTATGCGCCTCTTCCGGCGTACAGGTGGCGGCACTCCAGGTTCCTGATGCCGAGTAGCAGCCGCCAGAACCATCGGCGAATTTGTACATCGCGCCGAAATGGACCGGGCCATAGGCGAGGCGATACTTCAAGGCGTCATCCCAACGGCTGTCCTCGGTGTCGCCGCCGCCGGCCATCGTGCCGTTATACCCGATGTAGGAAAAGGCATAGCTGCCACCGGCCGGATCGTAAAGAAGCATCGCATCGGTACCGAGAGAGCGCTGACGGCCGAAGGTCAGCGTGCCCAGAGACGTGGACGATATACCGGCATAGTATTCGTCATTGAAGGGTTGGCCCGCGCGCGCGCCGTCGATGGCTATCGAATAGCTGCTCCTGGGAAGGCCGTTGTTGCCGATGTCGGTGGCTGACGCGTTGGCGAGCTGGCCGGACTGCGGATTGATGCCGGTTGAAACGTTGAACACAACGGACCAGCCATGCAGAAACTTTTCCTTGCCCCGGATGCCCAGACCCGTCTGCTGCAGGTTGTTCGGCGCGACGAGGAATCGATGTTGATAGCCGTTTCGGTTCACCAGAGATTCGCCTTCATAGTTAGCGGCGTTTTCCGGTAAGCCGTGGCTGACCCAGCCGGCGCCGACGTCATACGCACCGTACGCCGTGATGCCGTGCCAGGTCAGCGCGCAATCGGTGGTGGCGAACTCGCGGCCGCTGG
>Ga0302326_10009790_pt1 | contig 20855 bp, 19 predicted proteins | sample Palsa_T0_3_FD_202264 | JGI IMG/M metagenome (GOLD analysis project Ga0302326, IMG submission 202264) | Peat permafrost microbial communities from Stordalen Mire near Abisko, Sweden - Palsa_T0_3 | ecosystem: Environmental > Terrestrial > Soil > Palsa > Peat permafrost | place: Sweden: Abisko...
GACTTCATGCAGCAGAGGAATTTTCCTCCAACGCGAAAATCCATCTCGCAAACGGGCGCAGTAAAGCCCTTCGGTCCCCACCACTGCATCACGTACTTCGGGTCTGTCCACGCCTTCCAAACCAACTCGCGTGGGGCATCAAAAACTCTTGTAACTACCATCCGCTCGATCTCATTCACCGTGCTTTTTGTCATGTCGAACCTCCGCTTTTTTCATTTGAGTCACAACCGCATCCAGCTTGTCGAAACTCTCTTCCCAGAATTGGCGATAACTAATCGCCCAGTCGCTGACCGTCTTTATCGCCTCGGGCCTAAGCCTGCAAACACTCTCTCGTCCACGCTTGGTCTTGATCACAATCTGTGCCCGCACCAGGTAGGCAATATGTTTTGAAATCATCTGCTGCGAGAGTGCAAACGGCTCCGTCAACCGATGCACAGAGGCAGGCCCATGGGAGAGCCGCTCGATCATCGCCCGCCGGGTTGGATCAGACAAAGCCGCAAATGTTGTGTCCAGGCGACCCACAACCATATGGTAGTGGATTATCTATCGGATGTCAAGTGTGAATTTCGCGATTCCTGATTTCTGAACCCTGACTCATTAATCTGACGATGAAAGTGCGTACCGCAAACTGCGCAGGAGCGCGATCCGCCACAGTTGGGGCGCTGGCATCAGCGGCCGGAGGAATGCGGATTGCGTCTGGAAACTGTTCTCGATGCGCCACCGGCTTGTCGGGCAATTGATCTTTGCAGTTGACTCTCTCCAGCGACTTTCGCGACGCGTGGTAAGTCGCCAATGCGCTCACCGGCACCGGTTTGCACCGATAAGTCGACAAGTGTTTACGAATCTGTTCGCACGAGAATCCGGCACGCAGAACACATGCCTCCAAACATCTGTTCAACGTCCTTTATCATTCACTACTTGGGCTGGCAAGCCCGCACAGGTTTCTGGGTTGCTTGTCGGAGGTGGCGACAATTCCCTCAAGAGAATTTCTCCCCAATGGCAGTCCTACACATTGTCCTGTTGGCGACCAGTCAGACTGTCAACTTACGGTGTCGGATGGCCTCCCTAATCACATCGGATGGCTACCATTGGGTCAACTTTGGTCGCTCGTCGCGCGGGCAGGAAAGCGGAGAGCAAGCTCATCGTACTGACGACGGTGACGGCCAGAACAAATGTTGTCAGATCCAATGCGTTCAGATCGAAGAGCTGCACCTTGATATATTGGGCCGCACCGACGGCGAGTGGCAAACCCAGGACCAAGCCGATCGAAAGCAGCAGCAGCGATTCGCGAAGAATCATCCAGAGCACGGTGCGCCCTGGTGCGCCCAGCGCAAAGCGAATGCCGATCTCATTGGTACGCCGAACGACGTTGTAGCTCATCACCCCATAGAGACCAATCGCGGCGAGCAGGAGCGCGAGCAACGAAAAGAGGCCAGTGAGTGCCGAAATGAGCTCGTCATGGGTCAGGAAGCTTGAAACCTGGTCGTGGATGGTTTTGACATTCAGCAGCGGAATATTAGGGTCAATGGAAGCGACTGCCGCGCGCAGGTTTGCGATGCTCCCTGAGGGGTCGCCAGTGGTGCGAAGGATAAGCGTGCCAGCGAAACAGTCGTCATTTTCCTGGGGCAGAGCTGGCGTGGCGGTTCCGCCGGCGGGCTGATTGGTAGGCAGGAACGGATCGATCTGCGCCAAGGGGATATAGGTCATCCTGACGGGGTCAGTGGCGCGAGGATCGTTCGATTTGCTGTTTCTGACTATGCCGACAATCTGCCACGGGCCTTTGACGTGGTCGATGCCGATGGTGAGCACGCGGCCAATGGCGTCGCCTTCGGGAAAGAAATGGTTCGCCAGGCTCTGGCTGACGACTGCGACCTTGAGGCTGCCAGCTGAGTCGGCAGGCGTGATGGGGCGGCCAGCGAGGATGGGCATGCCAACGGTCTCAAAATACTCGCCCGAAACGCGATTGAGAACCGAGTTCATGTTTTCTTTGGGCGCGGGAGTATAGCCGGTGAGGGTGATGTCGGAGCTCCAATTGCCCTCAGAGATTGGGGGTGCACTGGCAACTGCTACTGTGCGAACACCGGGAAGCGCGGAAAGCCGCTCGATGAGCCGCTGATGCAAAGCGGCGGCCTGGCTCGCCTTGTAGCCGGCAAGCTGGGCGTTGAAGTCCGCCACTAGCAGATGCGTGCGTTCAAAGCCAAAATCCTGATTCTGCAGGTTGCGGAGAGAGCGCAGGAAAAGGCCCGCGCCGACAAGCAGAAGCAGCGAGAGCGTGATCTGAGCTGTGACCAGAGTTTTTTGCCACGGACGGGAGGACCTGCCTCCGCTGGCTTGTGCAGTGCGTGCATTGGAAGCGAGCGTGGTTGCCGCTCCGGTGCGGGCAGCCACGAATGCGGGTGCAAGTCCAAAGAGCACGCCCGTGGAAAGGGCGACAGCCATGGTGAACAACAGAATCGCAGCGTCGGGCGTGGGACTGAGAGTGGTGGCACTGACGCCCTGCGTGACAAAGGCGATCAAGGCGCGGGTTGCGACGAAGGCGATCAATATGCCCAATGCGCCCCCGGCGATGGACAGTAACAGCGTCTCGATGAGGCTTTGGCGCACGATACGGGCGCGGCTGGAGCCGAGGGCGAGGCGGGTCGCAGTTTCTCGCTGTCGCGTGGCCGCGCGGGCCAGCAGGAAATTCGCCAGGTTGGCGCAGGCGATGAGGAGAACGAGAACGACGACAGCCATCAGAGTCTGCAGAGAATCGCCATACTGGCTGCGCATCTGCGAGATGCCGTGTTGTGCGGGGAGGAGCGGAATAGTGACATGGTTGATCTCCTGCTGGCGGGCAGCGGAGATCGTATTGCCTTCTATGGCGCGGATGCCGGTGCGGGCCTGTTGATCCAGCCATCGCTGGCTCTGCTGGAATGCCGCGTGGCTCGTCGCCGCCTGGGGGCTGAGGCGCCCGAAGACATGCAGGAAGTACGGCGCAAACGCAGGGGTGAGGTACGACTGGTCCTGAAAAACCACGGGCTGCATCATGATCGGCGCCCAGAGAGCGGCAGGCTCGACTTCCAGCTTAAAGCCTTGAAATTCCCTGGGCATGACGCCAATGACAGTGCAGGGCGTGCCGTTGATCGTGATTGCTTTGCTCAGGATCGCCGGGTCGCCCGACATTGATTGTTGCCAGAACTGGTAACTGAGGTCGGCGACAGCGCCGGCTCCGGGCGTCGAGTTGTCAGAGGGGCCAATGGCGCGACCCATGAGAGGCTGAACCCCAAGCAGACTAAAGTAATTGCCTGAGACGAGAGTTCCAGGGACCATGATGGCGGGCGTGTTGGAATCGGGGCTTGCGGTGGAAGAAGGGGGACGCACGCTGACCTTCGGGGAAAAGCTGCTGTAGGAAGCAATGCCCTGAAACGGGCCAGGGCCGGTTTCGAGCTGGTGTGCGAAATACCAGGGAAACATGCCGTAGGAGCCGAGATCGACGCCTCCGAAGATTCCACCGCCGATGGCCTTGTCAAAGGTGACCAACTGCTCGGGGTCGCGCACGGGAAGGTCGCGCAGCATGACCTGATGAATCAGCGTGAAGATTGCCGTGTTGCCGCCGATGCCGAGCGAGAGGGATAACAAGGCCACGACAGTGAACCTAGGACTCTTGCGCAGCGTGCGCCAGCCAAAGCGCAAATCCTGCCAGCAGGTTTCAACGAAAGATTCCCAGCGGGCGTCGCCCACGACTTCCTTCGTGACTTCCAGGCTGCCCCGCTCCAAGCGTACGGCGCGAAGCGCATCCTTGCGGGTCATCCCCAGCTTCACCTTTTCTTCGGCCGCCATCTCCAGGAAGCCGTTTAATTCTTCGTCCAGTTCCTGGTTGACCTGCTCCTTCCGGAACAGCGATCGCAGTCCGCTAGCAATGGTTCGCAGCAACCTTACGACGCCTCCAAGATTCTGGCGATCGCCGCCACTTGTCTACCCCATTCTCGTGTTTCGCTGTTGAGCCTCTTTCGTCCCTGGTCGGTCAAGACGTAATACTTTGCGCGCCTGCTATTCTCGGTGGCCTTCCATTCGCTTCGGATCAGCCCCGCTCGTTGCAGACGCTGAAAGGCGACAAACAGAGAACCGGCATTGAGGCGGAAAACGCTCTTGCTCATCTGTTCGAGCCGGACGGCGATCCCATATCCGTGCATGGGTTCGAGCTCCAGCGTTTTCAAAATGAGCATGTCCAGAGTGCCTTGAACGAGATCACTCGGCTTGTCTGTCATAAACCTGCTCCCCTTGAGCTTCAAGAGGAAGAATACACCTCTCCTACTGATTGTCAAGAGGAGCCTCAAACAAGGTCGCTTCACCTGGATGAAAAACCGGCACCTCGGGCAATTGCCCCCAAAACCTGTTGCAGGCTTGCCATTCCAAGTAGTGAATGATAAAGGACGTTGTTACTCGCGAAATAGGGTGACCATTGTCGACAGGCCTTAGCACTCATCAGAATGTAGCAGTCGGATAGTCGCCCACCTTGAGTCCGCCGCCGCGTTGTCCAATGCGCCATCAGTCGAAACGCGCCTCGGCCGGTACCTCTTCCAAATTAACAATTCTGTTGCATGATGGCAGGATTCGGATGGGATAGACTGACTGCCTAAAGCGAAATTGGACCCGAAGTGCACATGTCTTCGGCTCAGGGGAGGTGGTTTATGCGTGTTCCTGCTCCGTCGAATGATGGGATGGGAAGCCTGCTAGAGCCCACGGGCTGCCGCTTCCGAGTCTGGGCGCCGAATGCGAGCCGCGTCCAGGTCGTTCTCGACAGCATTGCGAATACTCCGGCGTTTGACCTGGGGCCAGAACCAGGAACAGGGAACTGGTCGGCAGATCAGGTGCCGGGAATCGGCGCCAGCAGGAAATACCAGTACATCATTACGAACCAAGGCGGACTGAACAACAATAATTCCCGGCCGTGGCACCGGACAGACGCCCGCGCGCAGCAAGTCGAGAGCTCCGAGTCGACATCGATGGGATACGTGATCGATCCATCGATCTTCACAACCTCGCGTCAGCTATTTACCACGCCAGCATTCCAGGATTTCCAGATCTATCAGCTGCACGTGGGATCGTATGCGGGCCGTGACGATGGCATCTCCGTGACTAATGACACGGCCACCTTTGTTGATGTGGTTGCGAAACTTGATTACATCAAAGGCCTCGGGTTCAATGCGATCGAGCTGCTTCCCATCACGGACTTCCTGTGCGACGTGGGAGGCGCAGGTGAGGGATACGGGCCGTCCGATCTATTTGCGTCCGAAGATGCCTACGCGACCAGTCCGGAAAAGGCGGCCTCGGAGCTGATCCGGCTGATCGACGCGGCGCATTCGATGGGGCTCGCAGTCATTTTGGATATCGTCTATAACCATGCGGCAATTCAAAACAACCGGTACTGGCGATACGACGGGAATAGTGCGGGAGATCCGGGACAGGGACAGGATGGAGGGATCTACTTTGTGGACGGACATCCGACACCGTGGGGTTCGGGTTTCGCTGTCTGGCAGCAGGAGGTGAAGGATCTGCTGCTGGATAATGCGCGCATGTATTTGAGGGATTATCTGGTGGATGGATTCCGTTTTGACGCAGTGCAGGCCATTCCCTCCGATGCGGTTCAGTACGTCGTGCAGGAATTGCGGAAGGAGTTCCCGGACAAGTATCTGATCGCCGAATATAACCCTTACGACGCGAGTTCCGCGGCATCGCCGCCTGCCGATCCCTACGGGACACTGGGATTCTGTGCAACGTGGGACATGAATAGTCCCTGGGATACCTTCTCCGCATTGAGCGGCAACAACGTTGTCAATGCGCTGCTGGCTCGGATCGGCAGCTTCAGCGATCCCAATCCATGGCACCAGGTGAGCTATCTTACCGGCTCGCACGATCAGATTTATGGTGGACAGAACGATTCGGGGGTGTACTTCACCCAGCGCTTTGGTGGCCGCGGCAATGGGTGGGCACAAGCAAAGGCCCGGCTCGCATGGGCTTTGAACGCAACACTAGCGGGCACACCGATGATGTTTATGGGTACCGAAGGACATTTCGATGGTTTCTGGGATCCGGTGGTTCAAGCAGCAAATGGATATGACCACCGCTTCGACTGGCAGCAGGTGGGTGATCCGACCGGAGCACCCATGCAGCAGATGGTGCGGGATATCAATCAGCTCCGCTGGAATCATGACGGACTGCGGTCGCCGGCTGGATTCGTCACACATACGGACTGGCAGAATCAGGTGGTTGCCTTCAAGCGCTACAACCTCGACGGCGATGTGCTGCTGGTCGTGGTCAATGCAGGAAATGGACAATGGGGCGAAAGCGAATACAAGGTCAGCTTGGCGGGCGATAATTCCGGGAGCTGGCAGGAGGTATTTAACTCGCAGGCCCCGGTTTATGGGGGAATCGGAACGGTTGGCAATTTCGGGGCTTTTCTGTCGCCAGTTCAGGGGGAACTCCCCATAAATCTGCCGAGTTGGGGAGTACTTGTATTCGAAAAGCAATAACACAGAGATGTACTCGTGCCTGCTCACTTCGGAGTCATGTCTGCGCAAATCATCTTAGTGCTGCTGCAGCAATCTCTAAACGGGTATCCGCACGAAACAGCGCCCGAGGGACTCTCGAGGTTGGTTGAGCTTGGACACGATAGCGGACGTCATCATTCACTAGAATCGACGGAGAGACAAAGAAAACTGCGGCAGCCGATAGCTTGCCCTCATCACCACCTTGCCACGAGAGAGGGGCGAGGATTGTTCGACACTTCCGGGAAGCCGACTTCGGGGTAATGTCCGTGTGAGAGTCCGTCTTCAGGCATAACATCCCGGTTGCCCGTGATCCAGACGGATCATCTACCAACCGAAGAGTTGTTCAATAAAGACCGGTGTCGGCAGTTTCTTAGACTCATTCACCCACGGTTGAGGACATTATCGTCGCTGAGAAATGGGGCATGATCTAAACTATGTCGTGACCGGATTGCTCCGGGCCGCAACGCTCAACGCCCATGTCTATACTATCGACCGTGGTCGACGAGACCGTGCGACATTGCCTGCGCGTTCAGATGTTGCAGAAATCACACGATTCTAAGCTTTTGTTTTCACATGGTGGCAAGGGCGACGTTTATGTTTCTGCCGCGCGCTCTACTTCTTCAGGGATTTCGCGTCAACCCTCACTCGAGGCCTTCCACGATATATAAGTTACTTAGGATTCTGCGAACGTTGTAGACGTAGGTTTTGCTTCGTTCCTCGTAGAGAGCTCTCATGTTCAAGCTTGAGCCAGCCTTGTCCTCCAGTTCGAATTTCTGGAGCAGATTTCGCTTCCCGGATCCAACTTCTACCCGGTAAATCTGAGCCTCCCAGGGTGTCGAAGCAGTCAGCAGCAGGGCTTGCCCATCGTCCGTCCAGCCTTGTACCGATTCCCCGGGTCCGATTCCGGGAATCGCTTGTAGTTTTTTGGTGCTCGTATCGAAGATCACCGCTTCCCCGGACGCCTTGATCCCTACAATTCTCATCCCGTCTTTCGCTACGCGGATCCCCCGGAAATCCGACGGCCCGACGGGCTGTGGTTTTCCTCCGTCGAGATCCATTTCGTATGTGCGCAACGGCTCGCCCTCCGCCGAGCCGACGAGCATCAGATGCTTGCCATCAGGAAACCATGCCAGATCCCTTAGACTCGCAAGGTTCCCTACTGCAAACCGCCGACTTTCGCCGGTGCCGATCGGATGCACCGCCACCTTGGGTGGCCTCGAAAGCACTGGCGCAGCAGCGGTTAATCCATCCGGAGAGAATCTCGGTGTGGTTCCTTCTCCCAACGCTGTAGGGGGCGATCCATCCAACTTGCGGTACACCACGAGATAGAGTGTTCCCGCCGGCCCTCCCCACTCTTCGTACAAAACCGCTTTGCCATCTGGCGCAACATCCGCCAAGCCGGATCCATTGAACCATTGCAGCCCCTTCCGCTCTTTTCCTGTCGCTGGATCGATCCCGCTGATCTCCGACCGCATGTCTTCAGCCGCAATCAGCAAACGCCCGTCCTGGGCAATGTCGAGCAGTCGCATTCCGAGTGGAATTGCCAGTATTCTTCGCTGCTTGCCTGAAAGTTCCACTCCCTGCAATTGCCGTTCGGTCCCCTCAGGGCTCGCGGTGTACCAGATCTCTTTTCCGGTTCGCGACCACGCGATTCCCTGCAACGTGGAATATTCACTCGTCAGTTGCTTGTGGTTGCCAAGTTCGTCGACTACGGCTACCCAGCCGCGATCGTCATCGTAGACGGGGTGTTCGGCGAAGGCCACGGTCTTCCCGTCCGGTGACACTCTTACGTAATCCAAATAGCCGCTGGTCGCATAGATTACCTTTCCTGCGGGATACTCCACCTGGACTTTCTGATTTGCGCTGCGGACAATGGCCAATGTCTTGCCATCGGGTGCGTAATCGGCCGCGATCACATCATTTGTCTGCGCGCGCGGCGCACCGCCGGCCATCAAGCTCTGCGACATGGTTCCGCTCAGGAAGTTGGTGTGATGCACCGGAGCAACGCCGATTTCCATCTCTCCGCTCGACGCAACTGCGAACAGGATCGCGCTCGGCACGTCCACTTTGGTCGATTGCGGGAACTCTGTGCGTACGGTGTAAATCCCAAAGGGTTCGCTCTCCCACTGCGCGCTGTACACCACCGTTCCTCCATCTTTCGCAAACCTCGCATTCGGAAGGTAGCCCTGCTGATAAGTAAGCCGCGTGAACTTTACCGGCGGAATAGAAGGCCTTCTGCCGGCCACGTACCAAACCAATACGGCAACAGCAATCACGGCCAGCGCTGCACCGACCCAAGGTCTGAAGTTTCTTGGGACCACAACCTGCGGAACGTGCGTTGCCGTGGCTGAACCGGTGTTGCCCGATATTCCTTCCAGGTTGAACGCCAGATCGCGCGCCGACTGAAATCGCTGCAATGGCTTTTTTTCCAGGCATCGCCGGACAATTCGCTCAACCGCGGGAGGAATGGGCTTCGTAAGCTCGGCTAGGTCCGGTGGATCCTCTTTCAAAATCGCGGTCATGGTCTCGGCCGAAGTATCCCGCCGGAACGCGCGCTGCCCGGACAGCATCTCGTACAAAATTGTTCCCAGCGCAAAAATGTCGGAGCGCGCATCGGCAGGCTCACCCCTCACCTGCTCGGGAGACATGTAGCCCGCCGTACCCAGCACAGCGCCTACAGAGGTGGGCTCCGCCTCGAGGGTCGCGCCCTGGTCTGCTGAGCCTTCAGGTTTGACCAGCTTGGCGAGACCAAAGTCGAGGATTTTTATTCGTCCGTCGCGCGTGACAAAAATGTTCTCAGGCTTCAGGTCACGATGAACAATGCCCTTGTCATGCGCGGCAGCCAATCCCTGGGCTACTTCTGTGCCGTACTCGACCGCACGCCGCAACGGCAAAGGCCCCCCAGCCAACTCCTGCCGCAGCGTCTGGCCCTCCAGACATTCCGAGACTAAAAAGGGCGTGCCCTCGTGCGTGCCGATGTCGTGGATTGAGAGAATGTTGGGATGGTTCAACGCTGCGACCGCACGCGCCTCGATCTCGAACCGCCGCAGCCTTTCCGCATCGCTCGCCAATGCCGCCGGGAGAACCTTAATGGCTACGTCGCGTCCCAATCGAGCGTCTCGCGCACGGTACACTTCGCCCATGCCGCCCGCCCCGAGGGGACCGACGATTTCATACGGACCTATGCGACTTCCAGGATTCAGTGTCATGAGGCCAGTTGATCTTACCCTAGCCGAGTATGCTTAGGAACGGCGCAGCTACTTCCGAGTCCTGGGAATTGATTTGAGCAATCTAGACGCCTAGAACTCGGGGACTTCGAGATTGGGCACTAGGTTGGCGATAAGTCGGCAAGTGTTTACGAATCTGTTCGCGGAGAATCCGGCACCTAGAACCCATGCCCCCAAACATCTGCAAACATCTGCAAACATCTGTTGAACGCTTGCCAATCCAATGAGTGAATGATAAAGGACGTGGTTCAACCTCCGGGTGGCTCGTCACTCGGGGACAATCTCTCCGTCTAGCTGAAAAGCTTTGGCGTAATTGAAGGCTGCGGCACCATGAGACGAAACATTTTGTTTGACACATCAAACCGTTTGTTACAATCTCGCGCCTATGGTGGACTCGCGGATCAGACGTCTCTTGGATGCCTATCCGGCTATCTTTCTCGCCTGCCATCGCCAACATGTGCGGGAGGACGAAACTGGAAAAGCCATCACTGAACGCCAAGCCAGCGTTCTAGATCATCTGCATGCAACGCGCCCGACGACTCTATCGAAGCTGGCAGAGCACATGGGGGTGGGCCGGTCGACGATGAGCATAACTGTGGCGCGATTGGTGCGCGCAGGATACATCACAGGCAGCCGAGACAAGAACGACGCGCGATGTATCGGCCTGACCTTGACGCCAGCTGGAGTGCGGGTGAAGGAACAAAACACAGTTCTTGAGCCAGAACTGGTAAGAGAGATGTTTCGCACGATGCGGCCCGGAGAATTAGAAACTGCACTGCAAGGCCTCGAGTGCATAGCAAAATACGCTAGGATCCTGCTTCGCCAACGAAAGAGAGGACGTGACGGGTGAGAATTCTGCTGGTTCTGGTCGCTAGTGTCGTCCTGCTGGTCATTTCCGTCATCGTGATCGGTTCATTGCTGCCGAAACGGCATGTTGTGTCGCGCAGCGCTTCTTACCGGGCGACGCCTGAACATCTTTTTGTCCTGATCGCGGGCCCGCAGGATTGGCGCCCAGATGTGCTGCGCTGCGAAGCTGTTCCGTCCGTCGATGGTCGAGAGTTGACGCGCGAAACCACGCGCAACGGTGAAACCATTACCTATGAACAGCTGGATCGCATGCCTCCCAAATCAGTAAAGCGCCGCATCGCCACCGAGAACCTGCCCTACTCCGGCGCATGGACTTACTCGCTCCAGGTCCACGACGGAATGACCGTCGTCCAAATCACGGAAGACGGTCAGGTCTACAATCCAGTGTTCCGCTTCGTGTCGCGTTTTGTTCTTGGTCATACGCGTACGATGGACATTTACCTCCGTGCTTTGGGCAAAGCGACTGGACAGGAGGTTGAGGTTAAAGATTAAGCTCGCAGTAGCCGAAAGGGTTCGCTGTCCCGCCTCGGCTGGAAATGGAGCAGTTCGCTATTGATAAGACAGCGGAGAGAACGTATGAGAAAGGAGCGCAAGCACTATACCGCCGAAGAGAAAGTAGCCATTCTGAGGCGACACCTTTTAGACAAGGTCCCCGTTTCCGATCTTTGTGAGGAAAATCGACTACAACCGACTATCTTCTCTCCCTGGCAGAAAGAGTTTTTTGAGAACGGAGCTTGCGCCTTCCAGGCGAAGGAGCGTCGCGCCCGTCAGATCGGAGGAGAAGCAGAAGCCGATCGGGTTCTGGGAGAAGAAAGTCCAGACCAAGGACGAACTCCTGGCCGGTAAATGGCCGAGCGTATCGCGCTGAAAAAAATCTTTGGGGAGCTTTGACCAAGAGTTGGGTGCCGTATGATGTGCGGGATCAGGTCGTGGATTTTTTCCGACGCAGGATTTATGCTCCAATCCTGGTCTCATTGTTCTTCTTTCATTTTCTTGCAAACTAGCGTGGAGCGTCCCGTCTTTGAATCGATCACGGTGGTCATGGGCAGACACCTGCAGGTCACCGTGTTGGCATTTTCCTGCTTGATTACCACACAGTGTTCGATGCGCTCAGCACTGGGTGGCGGCGTCTGACTCCGTATGGGAGGCGGGGTCGCGATCGGAGGCGGGGTCGGGGTCGCCGCCACCGGCTGCTTTTTCTCCGCACAACCGGCCAGAACCAGGCAAAACACCAGCGCAGTTTTCCTCATGTTCTCTGTTTTCGCTCGCGCGCGCCCGCTTGTCGATGGCAATCTTGGTTACCGCCTCGACGCGGACACCTTTGCGAAGGTGGGGCAGCTTGTCGTCGGCGGATACGAGGTGGCTGGCGGTGCTGGTGGAGGCGACGGGAGTCTGCAAATCGACGTGCACGAAGCTGGATTGAAGACAGAGAGCGTTTGGCCCGTGGCAGTAGATTTTCGAGAGCGTCTTGAGCCACTCCTCGACTGCCACAGGTTTAGGGCATTGTTAGGTTCGCATTAAGGGGGCTATATTTCATGAGCGCATCAGCCGACTTATATCTGGAGGGGTTGGAACGGCATGATCTTGCTGAGGAATTCAGCCGGATCGCCAGAAACAAGCCGATGGCTTCGTACGCAGCATGGTCAAAAAGCCCCAGCCCGAGGACTACATAAAGCGCATCATCGAAGCCTCCACCCAGGTCCCCGCCGACACCGCGGTCCTGCTGATCTACAACATGATCGCCGCAAGAGATTTCGCCCCCGGCCCCACCAGCGTGGCCAAAATGAAGATGAATCAGCCCGTTCTCTTCATGTACCAGCCCGAGTCGCAACCCAGCGCCGACTACCTGCAATCCAAGCTAGACGACAAGCTCCGCCTCGAAAAATTCGAAGGCGACGGCCACGCCCCATTCGTCGACAACCACGAAAAATTCAACCACGTGCTGAAAGACTTCCTGCAAACCAGCTGGTCGTCGCATTTGAGAGGAATCGAACCTTGCTTTCCCGACTCGGAAAAACACTGCTCGCAAGCACCCTGGCGTTGTACTTCCTGCTGCTGGCTTTCAACAACACGATCGACTATGGGACCAATTTCAAATTTGTCGAACATGTCCTGAGCATGGACTCGATCCCCGCCGATGCGCATGTGCAGTGGCGGGCCATACGCACCCCTCAACTGCACCACGTCGCATATTGGACGATCATCCTATGGGAACTCATGACCGGCTGCATCTGTGGGCTCGGCGCGAAACGCCTGTTTTTCGCGCTTCGCTCCAAACAGGAATTTGACGTTGCGAAAACACTGCCCATAGCCGGTCTTTGGCTGGGATTGCTGCTCTGGGCGCTTGGGTTCATCACGATTGGTGGAGAATGGTTCTTGATGTGGGAGTCCAGCGTATGGAACGGCGAACTCTCGGCCCTGCGCATGTTCATCCTGAACGCATTCGCATTATTATTTCTCTATTTGCCGGATACTGCCGAGAGCGAATCGAGCCTGATGACGTAGTAGCCACGTAGATACGAGCTGAGGGAACTGGTCGTCTCTATCGTAAAAGTGGTCTGTACTATTCTACGCATACACGAGAATTGTCCTAGTAAAAGGACGTCCGATCTGTTTATCGTCCCAGCGGCCCGCTGTAGATGCCAGCTACGAGAGACTGCGTTGTTATAAGAAAATCCGAAATAGGCGTCCGGAGTACGTGAACGTGATGGAGACTGAGCCAAGTGCTCGTTTCCAGAATTCAGCTCCCGCGCACGATAACTAGAATCGCGCCGGTTGAACCGCCGCCACCTCGCTGCCGTCGGGGACGATGAAGGCATCCACGCGCAGGCCGTCGGGCAGTTGCGCGCCGGGATCGAGCTCGACCAGCGTCTCGAGAATCTTCGTATCCACTCTTTCCGTCGGCTCGTCGGTGCGGACGTTCTTTGGGCCAAGTTGCTGACCCACGCGCACCACATATCCCCAGAACTTCTGCTTGCCGAATGCGTCCGCAGTTACGTAGGCCCTTTGTCCGGCCCGCACTTTGCTGACGTCGGTTTCATCCACATCCACGCGCACGCGCAAGGTCTTCCGATCGCCGATGGTCAGAACAGGATCGGGGACAGTGGATGAGTTTGAAACGCTCTCTCCGCTGCGATGATGCTTCCGCAGTACACTGCCGTCAATGGGTGAGCGAATGAAAGTCTTTTCGTAGCGCGCCTGCGCCTCTTCGAGCTGCGCTTTCGCCAGCTGCAAGTCAGCTTCCGCCAGAGAGCGGTCTTCCTCGCGAGCGTGATCGTCGACCAGCAAGTGTTGTTGAACCGCCGCTTCATATTTTGCCGTGGCGACGTCGGCCTCACTGGCGTAACGATCGAGTTCCTCGCGTGAAACTACTCCCGCGGCGTAAAGTTCCTCCCGGCGGTGCGATTCGGATTGTGCATTCTCCATCACCGCTTTGGCCTCATCCACCGAGGACCAAGCTTCGTTACGTTCCTGGCGGCGAGCGCCGTTGATCACTTTGCGCAAGGCCGCTTCTTTGGCAACCACACTAGCCTTGGCGGACTCGACTTCCGCAAGGTAGTCGGCGTTCTCCAGTTGGGCAAGGACCTGGCGGCGATGGATGGCGTCCCCTTCCTCAACGAGAACAGACTTCAACCGGCCGCTCAACTCAGACCCAATCTTGATATCTTCCGAGTACGGTTCTACACGCCCCGGACCGGCGATCAGCGCTCGTTCCTGCTTCGGCGGAACCGCACTCGCGGCCGCATTTTCATGAGCACGCCGCGATCGAAACACCAGCAAAACCGTCAGCAGGAAAGCTGCCAGGCCAATGAGAAATAGGGTTCTGTTCTTCGCGAAGGTTCCAGAAATGTTTGCCATGACAACTACCTCACAAATTCGGTTGCGCCTTCTCAGGCGATGTTTGCGGTTGATTGCGAAAAGGTGTGCGTCAGCATTCCCGCCGGAACCGGCTCCCGGCGCAGTGCCTCAGGTCTAGCAATGGCTCCATCTTCGATTTTCACGATGCGGTCGGCGAAACTCAGCACGCGAGAATCGTGCGTAACCAGCACCACCGCGCGGCCGCGCTTATGCGCCAGTTCGCTCATCATCTCCATTACGTTCTTGCCCGTGTGAGAATCCAACGCGGCAGTGGGCTCATCGGCAAGAATAATTTCGGGATCTCCGGCCAGCGCGCGCGCAATTGCGATTCGCTGCTTCTGTCCTCCACTCAGGTCCGAAGGAAAGCTCCCGTACTGGCCGCCCAGGCCAACCTGATCCAGCAATTCGGCCGCGCGCTTTTTTGCAGACTTCGCGTCCGCCCCCTTCAGGTCGAGCATCAGTTCGACGTTTTCGCCCGCGCTCAATGTGGGAAACAGGTTGAATCCCTGAAACACGAAGCCGATGTGCTTGAGACGGATACCAGGCAAGTGTTTTTCGGTCATCTGAGTGATCTCTTTCCCCGCTATCCGCACACTTCCCGAGCTCGCCGTGAGGATGCACCCCATAATCGAAAGGAGCGTAGTTTTGCCGCTTCCCGATGGACCCATCAACATGAGAAGTTCGCCGGCGTGAACGTCGAGGTCAACTCCGCGAAGAGCGAGTGTTCCCGTGTTGCCCTCAGCGTAGGTCTTCGTGAGTTGGCGAACTTCGATTGCAGGTTGCATTGCCATCCGATCCGCTCCTTAGCACAGCCACCGTGCTCTTAATTCAGTTGCGGCGACCGCAACAAGCCAACGCCGAGGGTGACGACTGCGACCGCCAGAACGAGCGCGCCCGCGTAAATCAGAGAGACGGCTCCATTGACCTGATGGGCGCCCGGTTGCAGGACCGAGAAAAAGAAACCAGACGAAATCAGGATCGCGGCAAGTGGCACTGCGATTCTGACGAGCCAGAGCAGAGACGAAGGAAGTGAGGCCCCGTCTGCCAACACCTGGCAAATCAACGAAAGAATCACAATCACCCCCGCGTGCGCATGCCCGGCGCGAAAGAAATTCTGGCGTAACGGGTTGTCCATGTAGCCGCTACCCTTGTTCATCAGCGACGTCAGTAGAAAATATCCACCGTACTGGATCGTAGGCACCGTAATGAGGATGATGCCCGACATTATTCTGGCTTCACGAGTCACAGTCCCTCCTTCACCACGCCAAATTGAACCTCCGGGGATCAGCCCTTAAACACCATCGCCGGATCGAGACGCGTCACCTTGTTGATCGAAACCAGCGCAGCTCCAATGCACATGGCCAGTGTCAAGAAAAACATTCCCACGGCCATCGACATGGGCATCAGAATCGCAGCGCCGCCTTCTTGGCTGGCCCGCACCACGAACACACTCACGATCATCCCCAGGACGTACCCGATCACCGCGCTGATGGCCGCCTGCTTCATGATGACTTTGTAGACGTAGCTGTTGGGCGCGCCCATCGCCTTCAACGTTCCGAATTCGCGGATGTGGTCCATTGTCGTGGCATAAATGGTCTGAGCCACGACGACGAATCCAACGACCAATCCCAGTACCGCGGCAATCAGCACGGCCACACCCGCACCGGTTGTGAACATCCAGTAGAAACGCGTCATGTGGCTAAATTCGGACGTTGTGAACACCTCGACATCTTTCACGCGATCCAGAAGTTCCAGCCGCACTTGCTCAAGATTCGCTCCCGGCGCCAGCTTTGCCAGGATGAAATAGGTTTGGTCCTCACCCAATCCCGTGTAGGTCTGAGCGTTCTTGAAGGTTGCAAAAACATAAGGAGAAGTCGTGAACGATCGAATGCCACGCGTGAAACCCACCACCCGCGCCCGATGGCCGTTGATCTCAAAAACCTCGCCCTCCCTGGTGACGCCGAGCTTCTTCTTATAGAGCTCGTCGAGGATGATCGCGTCCGGCGATTTCAAATCTTCAACCCGCCCCTCAACCAGATTCCATGGCCGCTCCATCGGATCGTCCACATTGAATCCGACGATCTGTACCGAACTCTCACCGCCGTCGTGCCGCTTCCATTGCGTGAAGTGGGCGACAAGTTTCTGCGCGTCAGCGACGCCCGGCACGGCTCGAACCTGATTCAGCTTCCGCTCGCTGAACGGGACGCCCTGCTCTATGTAAGGCACATTCTTGGATGTAATCCACAAGTCGGCGCCCGAATGATCGATCAGTCCTGACGTGGTCACCGTGAACCCGACAAACAATCCCAGTTCCACCACGATCAGCACCACAGCGAACACAATTCCTGTGAGCGTAACCGCGAGCCGCACTTTGTCGTGAAAAAGGTTTCGCTGCGCCAGAGGAGGCATGTCATTTCACCTCCCGCACCAGCCCGCGCAGGGTCACATCGAGCATCATCTCGGCCCGCTGCTCGAGCGGACGCCAGTCCACCCATGTATCCGAACATTTGGCAATATTCAGCGCAATCACGCCATGCACAGCCGCCCACAGCGTCTGTGAAATCAGCTCCGCATCCTGCAGCTCCTCGCGAAAACGCTCCGCGTCGATAGCCCGCTGCACCGCCCCCTTCAGGAAGGCGTAGGCGTCCACCTCCGGATTGCCCATGACCTCGCGATCTTCCTCGTCCGGCTCGTGCGGAGGATGCGGCGTCATGAACATGAACTTGTAATGATTCGGATAGCGCACACCAAACTCCGTGTAGGTTCTGCCGATCTGCTTGACCCGTTCAATAGGGTTTGAGGACATCGCCGAACTCTGAAAGACTTCGGCGAGACGGGCGTAGTCTTGCTGGCACAGTTCGTGGAACAGTTCCTGTTTGTCGGCAAAGTAAACGTAGATGGCAGTCGGCGAGTACTCGATCTTCTCCGCCACCCGGCGCATGGAGACCCCTTCGTAGCCCTCGGTCACAAACAGCTCACGCGCCGCGTCGAGGATCTTGTCGCGGGTCTCCGACTTCTCTCGCGCCCGTCTTTCCTTGACTCCCATAACATCGATTCCTTAGTTAACGGTGTTAAGTTAACAATGTTACGTTACTGCACAATGGTCATTATTGTCAAGAGGAAAGTTTGCGCGTGATCCGCCCATTAGCCCGAGGTGCGCTCCCAGCCGGTGATCCTCAGGAACTCGCGGCGATTCAGGTCCACTTCTCGACACTGGACGATTCCTATCTTCTTTGCTAGCAGTCGATGCCTACGTTTCCGGATTTGACTCGGGGTGAGCCTTCAAGGTCCGGTTCTCCCACCGGCACTCCGTCAGTCGTGCCACCAAGCGATCGCGGCCGCGAATCTGATCGCAGATGAAAATCGTTCGCGGCAGCGTCAACAAAATGCGGGATCGAGAAACCGTGGCGTCTCGCGCTGGACAAACGAAATAAAACGACGGAAGTATGTACTTTACGCAACCCGTTGGTAAACCCCCCGGTTCGTCCCCATGATCTGCAAGATTCCTAGAAAAGCAGCGTTGGGGCAATACTCCCGCATGCGTCAAGTGCGGCAGTGTGGATGTCTACCAGATGAAGGACGCCAAGACTGGCAAGCGCAGTGCACGCTACCTGTGGCGCTGCCACGATTGCAAAGAGCAATACACCGCTTAGGATTGGCACGGTTTACGAGGAGAGCCGAATTGAACTTCGGCATTGGTGCTATGCGTTCTGGCGTGCGGCGACTTCAAAGAAGGGTGTGTCCGCATTGGAGATTAAGAGACATTGCCAGATCAGTTATCGGTCGGCTCTGTTCCTGATGAACCGCATCAGGTTCGCTATGGCGCCAGAACCAGATGCGCCGAAATTGACAGGCACGGTCGAACTTGTCGAACTTGACGAAGTTTACGTCGGCCCACGACGGCCGCGCTATAAAGGCACCAGCGGGCCGGGACGTTCCACTACAAAGACTCCGGTATTCTGTGCTGTGGAACGGGGCGGCCAGCTTCGCCGTCGGATAGTGCTGATGTCACTGCCGCAACGTTGCGCGAAGCAATCCGTGAGGATGTCGATAGTCGTGCCCGTTTAATGACGGATGAATTCGCGGCCTATCGGTGGCTCAAAAAGGACTGGACAGGATCGCATGATACCGTGTGCCACGGGACAATGGAATACGCACGGTGGCGACGTAGGCGACGTTCACGTGAACACTGCGTAAAGCAGCCATGCCCTTATCCGTCGCGGCCTGATCGGCATCTATCACAACGTTAGCCGCGAATATCTGCATCGGTATCTCTGGCAGTTCGATTTCATGTGGAATCATCGCCAACTAAACGATGGCGAGCGCACAGTTGCCGTAATTCGCTCAACGGAAGGCAAACGGTTGATGTATAAAGATCCAAACGCAGAACGGGCATACACGAGGACCATTGACAAGAAACAAGGCGGCGAACAACTCGAACCACTCTAAGAAAAAGGCTACTCCCGGCCCAAAGGCAGACAGGTTTAAACTGAGCGGGAACTGGAAAGACCTCGTGAAGAAGTCCCTGTCCAAAAAGAAACCAGCGGAGGGCTGGCCGAAATAAGCAAAGCGGGGCGAAATCGAGCGGCAGCTTAGCGGTGAGCCAATTCAGACTCTTGCCCCTTGGGCGCTATGCTGCCTTCCGAGGGCGGACAGCGGCGGATGCGCGCTTACGCTTATCCCGCAATCCCCAGAAGAAAATCGCGCCAACTGCAACTCCAAACATCGCGAATGGGATAACGAAGCCCATTGTTCACCCTCTCTCCAAGAAAATTCCTGCGGCCACAAGACTCAATCCTACGAGTATGAGAATCCCCAAACAAACCACCGTGGCCAGCTTCAGTTCGCCCTGATAGAAGGTCGCATCCAGAGGAACGAATACGATGAGCAAGACTCCAATCTCTCGCAACGATTCCCCTGCCAATTCAGAAATGGTGCGCAAGCACTTGCCTTTCGGCATCTTCGGTGATTGGGAAGCACCGCTAAAGATACCCAACGTAACGTCGTGCCGTCAGGCCATACTTTTACACCAAAGCTATCTTGACAAACAACAAGAATTGTTCCCCCCAGTTCATCTTGTACACCTTTTCTGATGTACCGATTAAACTCAGTTGCCAAAATCAAGGTGCTGCTCCAAAATGGGACTCAAACTGGCCACTTCAGGTCTCAGGGCCTTGCGTAAAAGACATACTTCCGTAAAGCGATACAAATAGTAATTTCTCGATGCACCCTGAAAGATGTATCTCATCACGTTCGAGCTCCAGGAAGGTTTTGCTAAACGTAGTTGAACCACGAGTGAGGAGACCCCTTCAAATGCAGCGTAGAGATTTTCTAAAAAGCACTGTCGCGGTTGCGGTAGCTGCAGAACTTGGAATAGGTAAAGCGCGGGCGAAGGTTCCCGCCCACAATTGGGGAAACTACGACTTCGGCTCCGGTCCTAAGGTGACTGATCGGCTCAATCAGGGACCGTTCCCTCAATATCCACCGGATGCCGTAATCCCCAGCGACGACGTAGTGATGACCACTACTTCTTCCGACGACCCCGTGCCGAACTATGGCAAGGGACTGGTCACCTACATAACGGCCGATAGTGGCACGGAAGAAATCAAGTCGGACAATATTCCGCAGGCGATCGAGGACCTGGTTCGATTTCCCCTGGGCCAGCAGCTTTACATCCGCCCGACCTGGAGAGACGTGCAGCCGCGTCCCGGCCGACTGGATCTGCCCGACTACGTGAAACTGGTTTTTGAATTAGCGAAGAAAAACAACAAGCGGATCGGATTGCGGATACAGATGTGCGCACCAGATTACAAGCACGAAGCCGCCTTGCCAGATTTTGTCCTGGAAAAAGTGCCGAAAGTTGATCTGGTGGCGTTGAGCGATCAAGAGAGCATCGCGGCGGGAAAGAGATTTTTGGAGAACCCGCACTCGCGTTATCAGCCTCGGTACGACCATCCTTATTTTCAGCAAGCGTTCAAAGAGCTGGTTGGACATCTGGCTGCAGAAGTCGATGGCAATCCCCTCATCGAGTTTATTGACACCTTCATGTATGGCTTCTGGGGTGAAGGGCACACCTGGCCATTCGGCAACAACCCTTTCCCTGACTACTTGACTGCCGAGCGCACCTGGACCAACATGCTCGAAATCCAGCTCGAACACTTCAAGCGAACTCCTCTGCTGACCAACACCCAGCCAGATTACAGTCGGGTTGGTAATTCGGAATTGTTAGACCGCACGGTCCGCAGCAACAATTGGATTCGCAGCGACACCATCTTTATCGAGAACGAGCAGATTGAAGCGCTCAGCAACCGCCCGCCCTGGATCGCCGCATTGCTCGAGCAAGGGCTTCCGGGGAAACCTCCCGATCCGAACG
>Ga0302326_10009792_pt1 | contig 20852 bp, 12 predicted proteins | sample Palsa_T0_3_FD_202264 | JGI IMG/M metagenome (GOLD analysis project Ga0302326, IMG submission 202264) | Peat permafrost microbial communities from Stordalen Mire near Abisko, Sweden - Palsa_T0_3 | ecosystem: Environmental > Terrestrial > Soil > Palsa > Peat permafrost | place: Sweden: Abisko...
CACTACGGAATTCTTCGCCGATTATGGCGTCTACGACGTCTCCATCACCACGCCTTCCAACTACGTGGTCGGCGCAACCGGTGTCGAGCAGAGCGCCGTCGAAGACCCGCGCAGCCACCAAACCACCCGCCGCTTCCACCAGGAGGACGTACACGATTTCGCATGGACCGCTTCGCCCCATTACGTCCGCATCGAGCGGCTGTTCGAGCCTGCGCGCGTCGTCGCGGCCGCCGACAACGCCGCCACCGCGCAACTGCTCGGCGTACAGCCTGAGGACCTGCGGCTCAAGCCTGTGCGCATGATTCTGCTCATACAGCCGGAACACCGCGGGCAGGCCGACCGGCATTTTCGCGCGATTGAAAACGCGCTGAAATGGTGGGGCCTGTGGTATGGCGCTTATCCTTACCAGACCATCACGGTGGCCGATCCGCCCTACGGGGCGGACGGCGCGGGAGGGATGGAGTATCCGACGCTGATCACCGCCGGCACGAGTTGGTGGCCCGGAAGCCACGAATATCTGGTGGAGGCCGTGGTGGTCCACGAATTCGGCCACCAGTATTGGTATGGCATGGTGGGCACTAATGAGTTCGAAGAGTCATGGCTGGATGAGGGCTTCAACACTTACTCGACGGATAAGATACTGGATATGGTTTACGGCCCGGGCTACTTGCCGGTGACGGTCCTGGGCGTCCCTGTTTCGGAAACCTTGGGCCTGCCGAACTTCACTTGGGGCGAGATTGACCGGGCTGCCTACCTGCAATACGGCAAGCACGATCCGGTGGTGCGCAATGGCTGGCAATACTATGACAGCTTCCAGTACGGGCTCAATTCCTACATGCGTCCGGGCACGCTGCTGCGCACGCTCGAAAACTATCTCGGCCCGCCGCTGATGGCGCGCATCATGCGGACCTGGTTCGAGCGCTATCGTTTCCATCATCCGACTTCGGTGGATTTCGAAAAGCTGGTGAGCGAGCTAGCGGGCCGCGACATGAGCTGGTTTTTCGACCAATTCGTCTTCGGCACGAACTGGTTGAACTATAAGGTGGGCAGCGTGCAATGCGATCCTATCGAGGTGAAGCTCGGTTCCTATGCCGAAGGCGGCAAACGCATGACCATCGACCAGAAGGCCGCGGACCGCATCGAAAAGGAACGCAAGCGGAAAGGCGAGCCGAAGAGCTATCGGATCGTAGTGAAACTGGTGCGCGACGGCGAATCGGTGTTCCCGGTGGATATGCGGATGACGCTCGACGACGGCGAAATCGTGCGCGAGCAGTGGGGCGGCCGCGAGCGCTGGATCAAGTACGAATACACCAAGCCCGCGGAGGTAAAGTCCGTCGAGATCGACTCCGAACACAAGATCCTGCTGGACGGCAGTTTCGCGGACAACAGCTATGTGTCGCGGCCCGCGCCGCTGCCGTTTGTCAAATGGTTCGCGAACCTGGTGTTTTGGTTCCAGATGGTGCTGCCATGACCATCCGGCTGGCATTGCGGCGCGGGATGCATGTGGTGAAGCGGAGCCGGCGTCTTTGGTTCATCTTTTATGCCGCGTTGACGCTGGCCGCGATTTTGCCCGCGGCCGCGCTGACGACGATCGCTTTCCAGTTGCTGGGTCACAGCGCGTGGGCCGAGCAATTGGGGCGCAGACTGGATCTCGAATGGATCGGCGAGCTGATGGCAACCTATGGCGCAATTCCCATCGGGTCCGTAATGGCGGCCGCGATCGGCGTTCTCGCCATCTCCATTCTCGTGCATATCTTCCTAATGGGCGGCGCCATCGAAAGGTTCGCCCGGCGCCAGTGGTTCAGCGCGGCGTTGTTCTTCGGTGGGTGCGGCAGAAACTTCTGGCGGCTCTTCCGGCTGGCGCTCTATTGCCTGGTTTTGCTCGCCGCTGTGGTTGGCATCAACATGGGCCTCGCGGCCCTCGGCGAAAAGATCTGGGGTAAGGGCTCCGAAGCTACGCCGCTGATCCATTGGATTTGGTTTCGCGCGGCGGTCATGATAGCGCTGCTTGGATTATTGAATCTGATTTTCGATTATGCGGCCATCTATCTGGTGGCCGAAGACAACCGCAAGGCATTTCGTACTATTTGGCGAACGTGCCGATTCCTATGGCGCAACTTCGGCCGGACCGCCGGGCTGGCGGCGGTGCTGTGGGGCATTTGGGTCTTGTTAATAGCCGCCTATTTCGGGATCTCCCAGGTATTCCCGCAGCACACGCTGGTCGCCGTGCTAGTGTTGCTGCTCGTGCGGCAGGCGATGGTTCTGGGGCGGATCTGGTCGCGACTGCTGTTCTATTCCACCCAGTGCGAGATGTACGATGGGATTGCCCATGCCTTGGCTCTGGACACATAAAGCATTCTGGATGACGCCGCTCGCGATCGGCGTCATTTTGCTTCTATTTTCCGTGGCGCTGTCGCACGGACTGCTCCATCGGGTTTACCAGCGCCGTCTGGCCGAATCGCGCCGTGAGCGGCTTTTTCTGGCGTCAGTTGGATATTTCACCGCCGCGCTGGTGGTGCGCGCCATCACCTTCGCCATTCACAACAACATCGGGCCTTTCCACGATGTGTCGATGAACGGCAGGCACATCCATCACTTGGTATGGGGCATCGCCGTGCTGATAGGCGTCGGTTATGGATGGCTCCTGCAACTCGGCGGCGGCGCGGCGCAATCGAACGTTTGGGCCGGGCGCGCCATGTGCATGGCTTACGGAGTAGGCGCCGCGCTCACGCTCGATGAATTCGCGCTATGGCTGAATCTTCGGGACGTGTACTGGGAGCGGGAAGGGCGCCAAAGCTTCGAAGCCATGGGGCTGTTCGCGGCGCTGCTTTGCGTCGGAATCTTCGGCCATCCGTTCTTTCATGGGGTGGCGCGCGAGTTTGCCGCTATCGTGCGGCGGAAGCGCCCGCCAACCTGATGTGGGGCGGGCGTCCACGCCTGCGGCGGGTCTCGAACCGCCCGCCTGTCTTAAAGGGGCTGCAGTGAGTTTCGAACGTGCGCGGTTTTCCGGAGCCGCTCTTCGCCGGAGCAGGTGCGATATTCTGGATGATGTTTGGGAAGGCGCCCCTTCAGAGAGATGCGAAAGACTGAAATCCGGGTGGAACCGGCCGAAGCGTTCTTCGAGCGTGGGCGAAAGCTGGCGCGCTTGGCGGACCGCGGAGGCCGAATTCCGCCTAGCCGGGTCATTGCCTTCGACGACATTGAGTCGCTGCTGCAAGTCCTGACGGCGAAGCGCGTCCTTTTGCTCAAGCAAGTGAGAACGGCGCCCGGCTCCATCACCGATCTGGCGCGGACGCTGAAACGCGACCGCAGCGCGGTGACGCGCGATGTTCAAGCATTGGAGCGAGCGGGTGTGCTGCGCGTGACTGAAAAATCGCTGTCCGGCCATGGAAGGCGGAAGTGGATTGCCCCCGTCGCTCGGGATCTCCACTTGACCGCGCAGTTATGATGAAGAAAATGCGCGCCTGTGTCGCCTTACTCGCGCTCGCCCTCCCTCTCGCCGCCGAGGTCCGCGTCTGGCAGGCGACTCTTACTCTGCCCACCTACGAAGAAGGCGCGCCCGACCCCAACCCGCCCTTTGACGCGTTCTCCACGGGCCGCTTCAATTACCCCTACACGCTGCGCGAGAACCTCACCAACCAGCGCGTCCCGCACGACTGGCGCGCCGTCTATCTGGAGAACGAATATCTGAAGTGCTCCGTGCTGCCCGATCTCGGCGGCCACCTCTACACCTGCATCGACAAACTCAACGGCCAGCCCATGTTCTACGCCAATCCGTCGATCAAGAAAGCCAACATCGGCTATCGCGGCGCTTGGGCGGCATTCGGCATCGAGTTCAATTTCCCGGTCTCGCACAACTGGGTGTCCCTGTCGCCGGTCGAATTCGGTTTCGCCAAACATGCCGACGGGAGCGCCTCGGTCTGGGTGGGCAACGTCGACCGCGTGTACGGCATGGAGTGGCTCGTCGAATTGCAACTCCGGCCCGGCAGCACGGTTTTGGAAGAGCACGTCACGCTGAACAATCGCAGCGACGTGCGCCATCGCTACTACTGGTGGAACAACGCGGGCATCGAGGTGAAGGACGATTCGCGCATCTATTATCCGATGCGCTTCACGGCCGGCCACGGATTTACGGACGTCGACACCTGGCCGGTCGATTCCAGCGGCAAAGATCTCAGCCTGATTCGCAACGAGAAGAACGGCCCCGTTTCGCGCTTCGCCTACGGCAGCCGCGAGCCGTTCATGGGCGTGTGGCGGCCCGACACCGACTCCGGCACCGTACACTACGCCGCCTACGCCGAGTTGCCCGCCAAGAAGATCTGGTCGTGGGGCGTGGACCCCGATGGCCTCGACTGGCGGCGTGCGCTTTCGGACAATAACAGCGCTTACGTGGAAGTGCAGGCGGGACTCTTTCGCGACCAGGAGACTTACGCGTTCCTCGAGCCGCGCCAAACGATCCGCTTCGACGAATACTGGATGCCAGCGCACGCCATCGGGGGCATCGCGCGCGCGAACCTGGCGGGCGTGCTGAACCTGACCCGGCGCTCTGGCGCGCTGGCCGCGGCGTTCAATGCGAACTGCAAAATCGCGCTTGCCTCCATCCGCATTTTGCAAGGCACGCACGTGCTCGCCGAGGAGAAAATCAGTCTGACGCCGGAACATGCCTGGACGCGCGAAATTAAGAACGCCGCGGCCGATCATCCATGCACCTTCGAGCTGCGCGACGCCTCCGGCAAGGTGCTGCTGCGGCACACCGAAGGCGAATACGATTGGACGCCGGCATCGGAAATCAAGACTGGGCCGCAGCCGGATCCCGCCGACGGCGATGCGCTGCAGCGGGGCGCCGATCAAGAGCTGCAGGGCGACTTGCCGGCCGCGTCGCGTTCTTATCGGGATGGCCTGCAACATTCGCCCGGCGAATTTGCGCTGAGCCTGGCGGCCGGACGCCTGTGCGCCAGCCTGCAACGGTACGCGGAGGCCATCAAATATCTGGAGCCCGCGGAGGCGCGCGCCACGGAGGATCCGGCGGCCGCGTATTATTTGGGTCTGGCATACGATGGCGCGGGCGACACCGCCAAAGCGCGCGTGGCTTACGAGACGGCCGCGCGCACGCCGGCGTGGCGGGCGGCGGCCAGCTTGAAGTTGGGCGAACTGCTCGCGCGCGGTGGTGATCGCGAGGGCGCGCTGCGGTTCCTGCATGCCGCCAAGAGCGATCTGCGCGCCGAAGAAGAATTGCTCGCCCTGGAACATAGCAAGACGGCAGGCGAAAGCGCCTGCCCCACGTGTCCTCCGAGCGCCTTCCTGCAATGGGACGCCGGGCAGCACAGCGATCCCGCATTGTTGCGCTTCCTGGCAGCCGATCCCGCGCGCGTCCTGGATATCGCCGCCGAATACATGCGCTTGGGTCTGTACCGGCCGGCCGTGGAGATTCTGGCGCGCGATTTTCCGGCGGTACCGGCAGAAGAGACAGAGCCGGGCGCGGTCCTGCCGCAAGCGCATCCATTGGTCGCGTACTACCGCGGATATTGCCGCGCCAAACTGGGCGAATCCGCGGCAGCCGACTATGCGGCGGCGGAGAAGCTATCGACGCTATACGTCTTTCCCAGCCGCGCCGAGGATCTGCAAGTGTTGCGCGCCGCCGTCGCAGCCCGTCCCGACGACATGACTGCCCGGTACCTGCTCGGCACGCAGTTGTTTGCCCGCGGCATGGTCGACGATGCCCTAACGGAGTGGAGCATCGCGCGGAACAACAGGGCCGCCATACCGGTGCTGCATGCCGATATCGGGCGCGCCCTGCTGCGCGAGAAGCACGACTCCATCGGCGCGCTGAAGGTCTTCCGCGAGGGGCTAGCCGTGGACCCGCTGAACCGGAAACTCTACGAAGGCGTGGACGAGGCGCTCAGCATTATGTCGCGTCCCGCGCGCGAACGGGCGGTATCGCTGGAACACTATCCGGACCTGGGCAATATGCCCGTCGAACTGGTGTATGCGCTGGCGCTCGACCGCGCCGAAGCCCTGGAATTCGACGGCGCCCTGGCGCTGTTTCACAACCGCTTTTTCCCGCGCGAGGAAGGCGGCACCAATGTCCGCCAGGTCTGGGTGGAGGTGAATATCTTGCAAGCGCTGTCCGACGCGGCCAACAACCAGTGCGACGCCGCAAACCACGCAGCCGATGGTCTCGGCGGTGTGGTCGCCGGTCTGCCGTTTACCAATGATGGCCTGGCACCCTTCGTGGACGCGCCGCGCACGCAGTATCTGATCGGGCAGGTGGAAGCGCGCTGCGGCCGTGAGCCGCAAGCGAAGGAGCGTTGGCGCAGGGTGGCTGCCGCCACCGGGATAGGCGACATGGTCTGGGCGTGGGGCGCGGCCAGGAAATTCGACGGTTACGACAAAGCGGAGTGGGGCAAGCGCTTGGAAGCGGGTCTGGCGCAAGCGGCGCGGGCCGGTGAAGGACCATACACGGTCGGCGTGCTGGAAACGCTGCTCGGCAAGCAAGCCGCTTGGGCGCATTTCCACCAGGCGCTGATGCTTCCCGACCGCGGGATGTCGCATCACCTCGCGCGGCTGGCGATGGCCGGCACGGGCTTGCCGCAGTAACGTCGCGAAGCATGCGGCCGCACCCCCAATGCTACAATGACCCCAGCATGGCTGCGCGCCTAGAACCCGTTCCCACTGCGCCCAACCCCAGCCTCGTGGATTTGCGACATCTGCGTCCCGAAGATCTGAATCCCCTGCTCGACGAGGAAGTGGAAGCTTGGCGCCGGCTTCTGGACTGGGACTTCGGCAAGTCGGCCGAATTGGTGCGCCGCTTTGTGGCCATGCGCGCCCTAACCGGATTCGCCCTGGTCGAGGGCGGCGAGACCGCTGGATATGCCTACTATGTGCTGGAGGAACATAAGGGATTGATCGGCGATCTCTTCGTCCGAGACGCATACTGCACCGTCGAAAACGAAAACCGGCTGTTGGAGGCGATTCTGGGATCCCTGACCGTCACGCCGCAGGTGTGCCGCATCGAATCCCAGCTCATGATGTGGCATTCGACGGGCACTCTGCCGATGCCGCGGTGCCTGAGCGGCTTCGAGCGCAACTTCATGATGCTGGAGATGCCTCGCGCCGCGCTCGGTCCCGCACGGCGGTGGGGAGGCGGCTTCGTCCCAGCATTGGTTGGGCCGTCCAGCCGCGTTTACATCGACAGGTGGTCGGACCAATACCAGGAGCCGGCGGCCCACTTGATCGCGGCGGCCTACCAGGGCCACGTGGATAGCCTAATCAACGATCAATACCGCTCGGTGGCGGGCGCGCGGCGATTTCTGTTCAACATCGTGCAGTACCCGGGTTGCGGGACGTTCTTCAAGCCCGCGTCAGTGGCGGCTTTCAATCGTATGACCGGACGCCTCTGCGGCATCTGCCTGGCCAGCCTGGTGATGCCTTACTGCGGCCACATCACCCAGATCTGCGTGGCTCCTGGGGTGCGCGGGGCGGGTGTGGGATACGAGTTGTTGCGGCAATCGCTCGGATTGCTGCGGGAGGCCGGCTGCCGCAAAACCAGCCTCACCGTCACGGCCTCGAACCGGGAAGCCGTCAAGCTGTATGAGGATGTCGGGTTCACCACCACGCGCAAGTTCTCCGCGTACGTATGGGAGGGTTTTTGAATGCTCGACTGGTTCGACTGGCTCTTCTCGGATCCGCTGCCGGCAGGTTCCAAGGCTCCGGATTTCACGCTGCCTAAACAGGACGGAGGCGCAGTGCGGCTCTCCAGTCTGCGGGGCAAGAACGTGGTGCTGGTGTTCTATCCCGGCGACGATACGCCGGTCTGCCGAAAGCAACTGTGCGAGTTCCGCGACCAATGGGCGGAAGCCCGCAAGCGCAATACGGAGGTGTTCGGAGTGAATCCGGCGAGCGCCGGGAGTCACGCGAAGTTTCAGGAGAAATACCACCTGCCATTCCCCCTACTCGTGGATGCGGGGCAGAAAGTAGCCGCGCTCTATCATGCGAGTGGGATCTTTATCAAACGCACCGTCTATCTGATCGGACCGGACGGCGCGATCCGCTATGCCCAACGCGGCAAGCCCGATCCGAGGGAAGTGCTGGCCGCGGCGCGGTAAAACAGGCCCCCAAATACCGGTACTACCAGTCTTTCTGGGACTTTTTCGCCCTTGAGTTCAATACCGCCTTTAACTATACTTAAGCGGGCTGCACTCCGTAGGTTTGCACTCTGAACTTATCCTTGTCGAGGTTAACAACTGTGATTACTGGCCGGCATTTAGTCGATTTCATCCCGTTGCTGTTATCGCCGCTGCGCTCGCGCTTACTGGCTCCGTATTCGCGCAATGCACGAACACCGAAGTCCCCGGAAAGTTCTATGAGTACTACATTATTGCCCAGACTGGAAGTTGCAACGGCAATACTTTCACTTCGCTGGGCGCGAACCCGGCCATCAACGACTTCGGCTTGGTGGGGTTCATGGGCCAGTCCTCGGCCTTGTCCGGCTCGGCGCTCTGGGTGGGCGACGGCCACATGCACCCCGCCGCGAACCCGATCAATCCCGGCGAGGTTGGCAGCAGCGAGATCTACGACGGCGCGGTGCAGCTTGGCAACAGCCTCTCTAATGTTCAATTGGTGACGAAGGACAGCATCACCACCACAAGTCCCGCGACCACCTCCATCCGGGTATGGAATACGGCTACACCGGATTCTTACCGGTATGCGTCGCGCGGAGGTCCGGGCCAGAAATTTGGAGCGGTATTCCCGTTCCCCAGCATCAACAAGAACGGCGAAACGGCGTTCTGTGCGCTCGATTCGAACAACCCTACGATCAAATACCTGGTGGAGGTGTCGCCCACCGGCGGCGTGAGCAAGACGGCCGTCAACGTCAGTGTCGGCGAACCCATGCTCGACGACAATGGCGACGTCCTGCTCTACCAACTCACCACGGTTCCATCGGGCGGATTCCAGGTCATGCTCTATCCCAAGGGCCTGGGCACTCCCGAGGTGATCGCGGACTACAACAACTTCACCTCCATCGATTCGGCGCCGGGGATTTCGCACGATGGCCTGGTGGTCGCGTTTCAGGGAAATCTGAACACCACTGGCGCGACGGCCTATTCGACCACTCCCGGACCGGGAATCTTTGCCGCCACTTACGAGGGCGGCAGCGTATGGCATATCACGCGCGTCACCAACATCATGGTGGAAACGCCCAACTCAGGCGGCAACAATAATGGAATTTGCGACCCGGGCGAAACCTGCCAACCGGGCGCGGAGCTGGGGTACGACGAAACCGGGAATGCAATCTATTTCAAGTCCACCGGCTACGGTGTAGGCACGCGCGTTGGCGTGATGAATCTGGGTCTGGGCGCCGCCGGGATCGACGACGACAGCTTCGTGATCTCGTTCGTCGGCACGCCCACCGAAGCCAGCCGCGACAATCCCGTGCTGAAGAACGGCACACCGCTGTTCTTCTCCGCGCAGCAAGGTCTGTGGACCATCCGCGTGGACGTCCAGAAACAGCTCTCGCCGCCCAATGGCCGCGTATACCACCCCCGCACCGCTATCCCCGTGGTGCAGATCGGCGACAAGGTCAGCGGCAACGTAGTCAACGCGATCGGAGCATATGACGACATAGCCAACGCCGCCAAAGACGAGACCGGTAACATTCGCACCATGCGGCGCGGCGACCACCGCGTGGCGTTTTGGGCGTCGACCGCGGGCGGCACCCAGTTTATCGCCCGCGCCAACCACCTGGATTCCGATCAGGACGGCTTGCTGGACCATTGGGAGACCACCGGCATCGACATGGACCAGGACGGCATTGTGGATCTCAACCTGGCGGCCATGGGCGCGAACCCCACTAAGCGGGACCTCTTCCTGGAGATCGACTGGATCGCCAAGCAGCCCGGCTCCAGCTACACCTTTGCACCCGCTGCCGGAGTGGTCAGTCCGGTTGCATACGGATCCGTCGTATCGCCCTCCCCGCTGGTCGGCATGTTCAAAGCCGCGCCCGCTCTCACCGGCGATGAGTATGGGGTGCGCATCGACGGTTCGAATCCGGCCAACATTTCCGCGGGGATCGCCTTGCATATCGACGGGGGGCGCGGCAACGCCCCAGGCGAGTTTGGCGGACCCCAGTCCGTAAACATGGGAACCGGCCCGCTGGATGGCGGCGGCCAGGTGGGCCTGTCCGGCAACAGCAGCGGCGGGCTGCCCGAGCTCATCTACTTCGGCAAGCCGAATTCACTGACCATACCTGGTGTGGATACCAGGAACTTCCAGGATGTCAAGGACAATTTCTTCGGATCGCAGGATAAGGACGGCCGGGAACTGGCCTTTCACTACGCCCTGTTCGCCGATTACTATCAAGCCGACAGCGATACCGCGGGAAAGATGAGCTGGGATGTGGCCAGCGCCGGGACTAGAACACTAACCTCCGCCAGCCCGCTTCCGAGCATGCCGGTCGATCAGAACGGACATACCGGAGCCGGCGAGATCCTGAAGATCACCGGCGGTAAGGGCGCCGGCCAGTATCGGATTGTGCAGTACAAGACCGTGAATCCCAACCAGGTGCAACTGTTGACCCCGTGGACGACCATTCCCGACGACACCAGCACGTTCAGCGTGCTGAGCGGTTCGACCGGGCTTTCGGAACTCTTCATCAACCCCGATCCGGACGACAATTCTTTGCCTGGAAACGATTTGATGGTCACCTTCGGCAGCAACCTCGTACCTCCGTACACGACACCGAACGGAGTGCTGGGCACGGCTTGCGAGCAATGGCGCACGCTGGCGCATGAGTTCGGTCACACGCTCGGATTGCGGCATGGCGGCATCGATAACAATGCGTACAAGGGCCAGGACTATCTCAGTTTAATGAGCTACAGTTGGCAGTTGGAGTGCGATTCGACGGTCGTGAGCTATTCCGATTCCAACACTACGTTCGACGACTGGGCCAATTTGCAGGGCAATTTCTCGGACTCCGAGATGCATCTGGGAAATACCTCGGGGCTGTCGTTCGGCACATTTCCGGAAGTCGACCAATACTCGCGGGAACAGAATTTTAACGACTACCTGAACCAGAATGGACCCATCGACAGCACGCCGCCGGTAGTGGCGATTACGTCTCCCGCGGCCGGCGCCAACGAGGGGATAGGGTCGCCCATGGTGGTCACCGTGACCGCCACCGACAATGTAGCGGTAGCTTTGGTCGGGGTGTCGTTCGATGTGAACGGCAACGGCACCATCGACTCCGGTGAGCAGGTGCTGGCCAAGGCGAGCGGCACCAATACCTACAAGGCGACCTTTCCGGCTCTCTCCGGACCAGCCGGAGCGCGTACCATCACGGCAACCGCCGGCGATTTCACGGGCAATGCCGCCAGCGCCACGCTGAGCGTCAACGTGGAGCAGCCTAATCCCGTGCCGTCGATCGCTTCACTTTTGCCGCCCAACGCCACGCACGGCGGCGCGGGCTTCACTCTGACGGTCAACGGCGCGAACTTCGTCTCCGGCTGCACCGTGGAGTGGAACGGCAAGGGCGTCTCTACCGCCTTTGTGAACAGCGGCCAGGTCAGCGGTAAGATCACGGCGGCCGATATCGCCACGGCGGGCACCGCCACCGTGACGGTGAAGAATCCCGCTCCCGGCGGCGGTGTTTCGAATTCGAAGGCGTTCACTATTAATTAATCGATCGCTAGGTACACCATCATGATCAACAGACTCTCATCCGCAGCCGCCTTCTTCCTGCTGGGCGGCGCAGGCTTCGCCCAGTGCACCAACAACGAAATTCCCGGCAAGTTCTACGAATATTACATCGTCGCGCAAACCGGCGCTTGCAACGGGAACAATTTTACCAATCTGGGCAGTAATCCCTCGATAAACGACTTAGCGCAGGTCGGGTTTATGGCGCAGACCACGGCCTTGTCCGGTTCGGCGCTCTGGGTGGGCGACGGCCATATGAACCCCGCCAAGACGCCCATCAATCCGGGCGAAATCGGCAGCAGCGAGATCTACGACGGCGCCGTCCAGGTGGGCTCCGCGTATCCGGGCGCGCCGTCGTTCGTATCGAAAGACAGCATCACCACCACCAGCCCCGCGACGACTTCGATCCGCATCTGGGATATTGAGACGCCGGATTCTTTCCGGTACGCCGCGCGCGGCGGTCCGGGCCAGCAATTTGCCGCAGTCTTCCCCTATCCCAGCGTCAACAAGAACGGCGATGTGGCTTTCATCGCTCTGGATCAGAACAATCCAACCATAAAGTATCTGGTGGAGGTGTTGGCGGACGGCACGCTCAGCAAGACGACCGTCAGCGTCAGCGTGGGTGAACCGATGATCGACGACGATGGGGATGTCCTGCTCTATACCAGCAGCCCGGCGCAGATTGTTCTGTATGAGAAGGGCCTCCATGCAACACCGACCGTTATCGCCAACAGCACCAATTTCACGTCGATCGATTCGGCGCCGGGCATCTCGCGTGACGGATATGTGATTGCGTTTCAGGGCACTCTGAGCGCGGCCGGCGAAACGGCCCTGAGTCTCTACGCGGGGCCGGGCATTTTCGCGGCTTGGAAAAGCAGCAGTGGCTGGATCACGACCCAGGCTGCCGGCTTTCAAGTGAATACCAAAAACACCAATAACGGTAATTGTTCCGCCAGCCAGACCTGCGTGCCAGCCGCGGAGCTTGGTTTCGACGAAGCCGGAAACGCCATCTATTTCAGTCCCACAGGATATGGCGTAGGGACACGCGTGGCGGTGACTAACCTGGAGTTGGGCAAGGCCGGCATCTACAACGACTCGTTCGTGATTTCCTTCATCGGCACTCCCAGCGAAGCCAGCCGCCCGAACCCGGTGCTGAACAACGGTACGCCGCTGTTCTTTTCCGCGCAGCAAGGCCTGTGGACCATCCGCGTGGACGTGGAGCCCTACCTCGGACTGAACGGATATATCTCGCACGCGCGCACCGCCATACCCGTCGTCCAGATCGGCGACCGGATCGGCGCGAACACAGTGACGGGCCTCGGCGCTTACGACGACCTGGCCAACGCCGCGCTAGACGAGACCACCGGCGACGTCCGCACCATGCGCCGCGGCGACCATCGCGTGGCGTTCTGGGCGTCCACATCCGGCGGCGGCCAGATGATCGCGCGCGCCAACCATCTGGATTCCGATCAGGATGGGTTGCTCGATCACTGGGAGACCACCGGCATCGACATGGATCAGAACGGCGTAGTGGATCTGGACCTGCTGGCCATGGGGGCGGACGTCAATACCAGAGACCTTTTCGTGGAGATCGATTGGATCGCGAAACAGCCCGGGTTCCCCTACAGCTTTGAGCCGGCGCCCGGCGTGATCAGTCCCGCGGCCGGCCAGGGAGCCATTGGCTTCCTGCAGGAAATGTATAATAACGCGCCTGAGCTCACGGGCAATCAGTACGGAGTGCGCATCGACGGCCAAGCCGCGGACCCGATTCCCGCGGGCATCGCACTGCACGTAGACGGCGGGAAGGGCAAGGACCAGGCCGGCAATCCGTTTTCCATCAACATGGGCACGGGGCCGCTGGATGGCGGCAGCCAGATCGGCCTCACCGGCAGCAGCAGCACCGGGTTGCCGGAAGTCATGTATTTCGGCAAGCCGAATTCGTTGACCGTGCCCGGAGTGAACACGCGCGCGTTTCAGGACGTCAAAGACAATTACTTCGGGTCGAAGGATAAGGACGGCCGGGAAATGGCTTTCCACTATGTCGTAATGGCCGACTATTTCGGAGTCGAGACAGACAGTTCCAAGGCAAATAGCTGGCAGGTGTCGACGGCGGGGGCGAACACCCTGACTTCCCAGAGCCCGATTCCGACCGGCGCGCCCGGAGATGTCATCAAGATTACCGGCGGCACCGGAGCGGGACAGTATCGGACCGTCACCGACATTCTCAACTCGACTACGATCCAGGTCGGGGCGAACTGGACTACCGACCCCGATCACACCAGCACGTTCAGCCTGCTGCTGGGCAACTTAGGCGTTGCGGAAGTGTACTTCTGGCCCAGCCCGGATGCCAATTCGCTGCCGGGCAACGATCTGATGATCACCATGGGCGCTTTCGCCTATCCCCCCAATACCACTCCCAACGGCCTGTTGGGAACGCCCTGCGCCCAGTGGCGCACGCTGGCGCACGAAATGGGGCATACGCTGGGCCTGCGGCACGGCGGCACCAACTTCGACACCTATCAGGGCACGGACTATCTTAGTATCATGAGTTACAGTTGGAGCTTGCAGTGCGACGTCTTCTCCCAGGTGCAGAGCTATTCGGGTAAAGACGATCCCACGTTCGACGATTGGGCCAATCTGCAGCACAATTTTTCGGACTCCGAGATGCACTTGGGTAATTCCGTGGGCCTGTCTTTCGGCACCTATCCGGAATCCGAGTTGGAAACCCCCGAGTTGAATCCGACCGACTACGTCAGCATCAACGGCCCCATCGACGGCACGCCTCCGGTGGTGGCGATCACGTCTCCCGCGGCCGGCGCCAACGAGGGGTTGACATTGCCGCTGCGCGTCACTGTAAACGCCACGGACAATCAGACGGTCGGATCGGTGACCGTATCGTTCGATGTGAACGGCAACGGGACCATCGATCCCGGCGAACTCATCACCGCCAAGGGCAGCGGCCCGGCTTACACGGTAAACTTCCCGGCGCTCTCCGGGCCGGCCGGTAGCAGGACCATTACGGCTGCCGCCATCGACACCAGCGGCAACTCGGCTAGCACTACGGCCAGCGTGAACGTGGAAGCGCCCAATCCGGTGCCGTCGCTCAAGACGCTGGTTCCGTCCAGCGCCACGCACGGCGGAAAGACATTCACTTTGACGGTCAATGGCTCGAACTTCGTCAACGGCTGCACGGTAGAGTGGAATGGCAAAGGCGTTTCTACGACCTTCGTGAACAGCGGCCAGGTGACCGCGAAGATCACGGCGGCGGATATCGCCACGGCGGGCTCTGCTACCGTGACGGTCAAGAATCCCGCTCCGGGCGGCGGCACGTCGGGTGCGTTGACGTTCACGATTAACTAGGGCAGGCGGACGCGTCTGGAATTCATGCGCGCCATGTGATAATACTGGCCCTATGAAGCCTACGATGCTGGTACTGTTTCTTTCGCTCTGCGCCTTCGGGCAAGAGCCGCCGCCGCCGGGAGGTCCGCCGCCCGGACACGGTCCGATGCAAGCACCCAAGAATCTGAAGATTCTGCCGCCGGAGCACCTGATGGAAACCATGCAGGCGTTCCGCGTGGCGCTGGGCGTGCGCTGCGACTTCTGCCACGTGCGGGGCGACTTCGCCGCGGACGACAAGCAGCACAAGTTGATCGCGCGCAAGATGCTGGAGATGACGCACGAGATCAACGGGCATTTCCCGGACGGCAAGATGCATGTGACTTGCTACACCTGCCATCGGGGGGCCGAGGAACCGGCCACCAAGCCTGGGGAAGCGCCCGTGGCGGATCACGCGGAGCACGAGCCGCATCCGTAGGGGGCGCGGGTGGTGCCAAACACCTAAGAGCGGGTTCTGGAGAACCCGCGCATGGTCGAAAACCCAGGTAACTGCTGCAAGCGGGGATAAATCCCCGCGCCGGCTAAAGCCCGCCCTCCAAAGCGGTTTTCAACACTATTCGTGGGCCGCAGGCCCATCCTGACAGGCCTGGAGGCCCGCCCCACGTGGTTACTTCACGGAAAGGGTGACTTTGGACTGGGCGCTTATACCGCCGATGCTTACTGACATGGGCACGCTGGGGCCGGGTGTGACGCCCGCGGGCACTTGCGCGTTGATCTGCAGGACACCGGAGACCAGGCCGGGCGCCGCACCCTTGTAATTCAACGGACAGTTGATTCCGCCGATGGTGACCGTGACCGCCGCGTTCGCCGTGTAGGATGGCCCGGTGGGCAGCAGGCCATCCACGCCCGGCGGAGTGGTGGCACCCGCGCCGGTGGCGAAGATGCTGACCCAATCGCCGGGCGCTACCGGATTCGCGGCGGAGTTAACGGTGTCGTCGGCGGCGTTCAAGATTGCGCCGGGACCGCTGCCGGAAGAATCCAGCGTAAATATGCCGAGCGCGGCAGCGGCCACCGGCAGCGAAATGGGCGGCGAGAGAGCGCCCAGATATTCCAATTGAACCAGCGTGGACGACTGGCCCGCGACAGCGTAGGGGACCACCACATTCACCTGTCCGGCCGAGGCGAAGAGCACTGGCGCAGGCACGCCATCGAAGAGAACGTGGACGCCTTGCAAGGCATTCGCTACTAGCACCGGATTGGTGAGCGTGAGGGACGCTGGAGTGGGCGGTCCGATGGCGGTTCCGAAGAGCGCTACGATTTCGCCCGGCGCGACTGGGCCAGGCGCATAGCTGGCGGCGTTGGCTACGCCCGCGGCCGGCAGCACCGGCGACCCGTTGGAGAGGTGCAGCAGGGCGGCGCCATATCCAGCGAGAGTTACCTGCACCTGCGCGGCTGGAGTGAGTTGTTGGAGAACGGGACCGCTGAGCGGCGTGGTGGCGTCGAGTTGCACCAGCGTGGCCGAGTTGAACGCGGGGAGGGCGGATAGATCGAGCATGAAAGTGCGGGGCGCGCCGGGCCCGTTATTATCGGTGGCGTTGGCGACGGCGTGATTGGACATGAGTATTACGACCGAGCCATCCGGGTTGCGGACGGCGAGCGTGTGGGTATCGAGACCTAGCGGATTGCCGTAGGGGTCGGTCCAGACGCAGCATCCCTGCGCGGTGGTCTGGAGGATATCCTGGCCGGGCGGCGCGGGCAGCCAGTGCGAGAGATAGTAGTCCACCCAGTAACTGAGGAACGGATTGGCGTTGCTATCCACCTCGCCATATTGCTGGTCGTCGCCGAAGGACCAGTGATAGAGGGCCTGCGTGCCCGTTTCGCCGAGCGATGCGAAGACGAGCGAACGCCAGCCGGCGAAAAATGCGCTGGTGCCGCGCAAGTCGGTGACAAAGAGTTGGCCGGGATTGCAGGCGCTGTACCCGTTGCCGAGGTTGTAATCCGCATTGACGTTGTTCTCAGTGACCCATACGGGGACGCCGGCCAGAGCCGGATTGCCGGCTAACTGCGATTGGATGTTTTGGACTTCACTTACAAAGCCGGGGACGGTGGAGAGCACCTGGACGTCGGAATCCGTCTGATCGCAGCTTGAATAGAAGTGGGTGGCGAGCACGTCCACGCGAGCGGTTACGCCGGAGACAAAAGCGGGCAGATAGGATTCGGCTTGGGTGCCGTAGTCGGAAAGCTCCACCGCCAGGAACTTGATGGATGGATCGGCCTGGGCCATGGCGGGCACGACCATGTTGTAAAGATCGACATACTGCTGCGAGGTGAGGCCGTTGCCGTTGGGCTCGTTGAAGATGCCCCACCAGGTGACTGGATAAGGCGTGGGACTTTGGAAGACGCTTCCGGCATCGGTGAAGCCGCCGGTATTGTAATACTGGACCAGATTGGCGCTCATTTGAGCAAATGCGGGGAAGCTGGCGGGCAGGATATAGCCGGTGGACGGATCGCTGAGAAAGGCGGGGGCGGTGCCGATCTGGAACTCGGGGCTGTGGTCGCTGGTGGATTGGACGGGCGCGAACATGGCGTTGAGCTCGGTGAAGTCCCAGGTGTCGGGAGCGGTGAGAGGGATGCCGGTGTTGATGACTTGGACGCGCGTGTGGTACGGGTCGAGCGCGCCGAGGGGAGTGGTGGCGTTGGGGGCTTGGGTGAAGAAGGTATAGCTCCAGGGGGCGAGTTGGAAGGACGTCGACATGGGGAGTTGGAGGCGTCCGGCGGTGCCGGCTTGCTGGTTGATTTGGCTGGTTACCTGGATGTTGACGGTGGTGCTCTGGGCGCGCGCAACGGTCGGGATGAGGAGTACGGATAGGAAGATAGAAGGTCGCATGGGGGTTGATCCCTACTTAGATTGTCTGGCAGGAAGCTGCAAAAAGCAAATTGGCCGCCGATGAACGCCGATGAACGCCGATAAGACAGGCGCGATCAAAGCCCAAAGGGTTGGATCTAAAGAACGTGGGCAGCGGAGGCGGTTTTTTGGGTGGATGGCGGTTAGTAACTGGTGGTTGGTGGTGGGTTTTTTTGGGCGGGGGGAGAGACACTAGTTGCGGATCGGCCGGGGTCTTTTATCAGGTTGTCAAAGATCAGGGGGGGCAGGTTGCTAACGGCTATCGGTAGTGGCGGGTTCGGAGAAGCCCGACATTACGTAGTCGGGGGGTGGGGTTTCCGGCGGCTCGGCGGCCGGCGCGGCCGGCTGCGATGCGGGCGCCGGCGCGGTTTTCGCGGGCTGCTCCGGCTGCGGGGGCTGCGGCTGGCGGGGCTGGCGCTCCTTCTGCGACTGCTTCATGTCGGCGATGGCGGTGCGAAAGGAGCGCTCCAGTTGGGCGCGTTGCTTGTAGATATACGCCAGCAGTTTGAACTGTTCTTCGCCGCGTTTCATGGTCGTATAGATGCGCTGTTCGCTTTCGGCAATGCGGCGGAGCAACCATTGGGAAGTGACCATGGTTTCGAGGTAACACCGTTCGGTGCGGGTTTGCGGCTGCCAGTCGGCTTCCAGCTCGTCCCAGAGGTCGGAATACTCGGCGGCGTTTTCGCGTTCGAGGATGGTTTGGCGGGTGCGGAGGCCGTAGGTGAGGGCGTTGAAGCGGATGGCTTCGCGGCCTTCCGGGGTGGTGGGACCGGTCGACTTTTGCGCGTTTTCGACGTTGGCTTGGTGCTGCTTATCGGAGATTAGCATTGAACATTGTCCTCTCGGAGTTAGTAAGCAGGCGGCGCATGGCGCCACCCTACTTCCACTTTTAGGGTAGAGGACGGGTGGGCGAAAACGAACCTATGCAGAAAGAGGGCGGGGCATAAGTCATTGGGTTGGCGCGGGGTACGGCGGGAAAAGATTTTATCTCATTGTGTGACCGGATAGCGGCCAATAGGGTATTCTGGAATCTCGATGGCTCAGATCGTCAGGCTGTTCGTCGCTTCGCCCGGTGACGTTGCCACTGAGAAGAAGCACGTCGGCGAGGTGGCCGCCGGCCTCAACCGCAACATGGCTGCCGAGCGCGACGTGCGATTCGATGTGGTCGAGTGGAAGACTCACGCCCGTCCACGCGTCCACGAAAAGGGCGCGCAAGGGCCCATCGACGAAGACATGCCGGTTGAGCAATGCGACATCGTGGTCGGCATCCTGTGGAAGCGCTTCGGCACGCCCATCCCGGAAATGGGCGGTGAGAGTGGCACGGAACACGAGATCCGCGCGGCCGTCGCGGCACTGCGCCAATCGGGCAAACCGGAAGTGGTGATCTGCTTCAACGATGCTCCCTACCGGCCCAAGGACGTGGCGGAGTCGAAGCAAGCCACCCGGGTTTTGGAGTTTCGCGAAGAAATCCGCGGCCTCGAACTGGCATACGACGGGGCGAACGATTTTCGCGACAAGATTCGCGACTATCTGGAGAAATACCTGGTAGCCAAGCATAAGGTCGTACCCGGAAAGGCGACGCCCGCCATCGCCGGCGACCCCACGCGCTACATCAAAGGCCTGCGCGAGGAAACCTCGCACTTCGACGTGCAAGGCCTCAAATTCGGCGACAACCGCGCCTACCGTTTCCCGATCGATGAGTTCTACATTCCGCTGACCACCTCGTCGAGCGCCGGCGCGGACGCGGCGAAGCGCGGCGAGATGCGCGCCGGACCGATTCCGCTGCAGGAGGCGCTGCTGGCGCATCCAAAGCTGCTGGTGGTTGGGGACCCCGGCTCCGGCAAAACCACATTTCTGAAGCGCGTCGCGTTTCAGTTGTGCAAGGACTGGACGGAAGGCGCGCCGCTGCCGGTGCGCATCGAGGCGGCGGTGCTTTCCACCTACATCGCGCAGCAGCACACGAAAACGGGGCCGGCGGATGCCTCGTCGCCGGACTGGATACCGGTGTTCCTGGGGGCGCAGTGCGAAGAGAAGAATCGCGGGCTGCCCGCGGATTACTTCCGCGCGAAACTGAAGGCGGGCGGCTGCCACGTGCTGATCGACGGGCTGGACGAAACGCCGGACGAGCTTTCGCGCGAGCGGCTGGTGAAGCTGATTCGCGGAGCGGCGGGCCGCGTTCGATGGCTGCCGGTTCGTGGTGACGTCGCGACCGGAAGGGAAGATCCCGATCCCAGGCTTTGAAGAAGCGCTGATCGGCGACCTGGAGCCGGAGGCGATCCGCTGGTTCCTGGAAAAGCTGGCGAAGCAGTTGTACGCGACCGATGAGACGCGGGAGCGGCTGTTCCGGGAAGAACTGGAGGCGGCGGTGAACGGGCGCCGCGAAATCCGCAAGATGACGCGGAATCCGGTGATGCTGACGGCGCTGGCGGTGTTGCAGCACAACAATGTGAAGCTGCCGGAGAAGCGCGTGGACCTGTACGGGTCGATCCTGGAGTGGTTGGCGAAGCAGCGGGCGAAACCGGGGCGCATGTCCGCGGTCGATTGCCTGCTGCGGCTGCGGGAGTTGGCGCTGGAGATGCAGAACCACGAAGAAGGCCGGCAAAAGCAAGTGACGCTGGCGTGGGCCGGAGAGAAACTGGCGGCACGGTTTGCGAACCGCGAGGCAGCAGAGCGGTTCCTGCGCGCGGAGCAGGCCGATAGCGGGATTGTGGTGAGCCGGGGGCGGGAGATCGCCTATTGGCACCTGACGTTTCAGGAATATCTGGCGGCGCTGGAGATTGCGGGGTGGGAGGACGCCGATCAATACAAGCTGTTGCTGGGTGGAGAACCGAAGATCTACAGGCCGGAGTGGCGGGAGACGGTGCTGCTGTATGGCGGCTTGTTGCACATCATGGGTCCGCGCAAAGTGGACGCGCTGCTG
>Ga0302326_10009793_pt1 | contig 20850 bp, 21 predicted proteins | sample Palsa_T0_3_FD_202264 | JGI IMG/M metagenome (GOLD analysis project Ga0302326, IMG submission 202264) | Peat permafrost microbial communities from Stordalen Mire near Abisko, Sweden - Palsa_T0_3 | ecosystem: Environmental > Terrestrial > Soil > Palsa > Peat permafrost | place: Sweden: Abisko...
TCTGCGGGATCACCACGAGGGCGTGCAGGGCCAGGAAGCACGCGTCCTGGACGTGGCCGCGGGCCAGGACCGGGCGGGGCTCGGCCGGCCAGACCCGCTCGCAGATCCCGGTCACGACGACCAGCCCTACCAGGAGCGGAGCGGCGAGTTCGGCCCAGCCCGCCGAGAGCACGGACCCGAGGCTGCCCTGCCCGAGCAGCACGGTGACGGCCACCCACAGCAGCAGGGCCGTGACCCCGGCCAGGACGAACGAGGCAGGGTTCAGACGCCGCGCCAGGCGCGCTGGTACCTCGATCTGCCGAACGACCACCCGGAGCTACCTCCACTCAAGCCCTTTGCCCAAGATCACGGACCGGCGGCCTATTTGGTTCACCAGCTTGCGGAGCGGGCGGGCCAGCGCGGTCACGATCAGCAGCACGAGGAGCAGCAGCGCGATGATGCTGGTAAGCAGCAGCCTGCTAGTCGCGTTTGACTTCAGGATGTCCGCCCGGGCGGTGATCTGGCCGGCCGCTTGGTCGGCGACCTCGCGCGTGTCGTCGATGGTCGTGCTCATGTCGCTGTACCACGTCGCGGCGTCCAGCCCGGTGTTCCGGGTCAGCGGTGCCGACGGTTTCGCGGCGGCCGCGGCCTCGGCTAGGGTTTCCTGCACGGACGCGCTGTCCACCGCCCGGCCGGACACGGTGTTCGAGAAGAACTGCTGCTCGGCGGTGTCCGCGGAAGCGTCGAAGGCGGCCTGGTCGGCTTGCTGCTGCTGCGCCACCTGCGACAGGCTGGTCAGGTCCACTGGGAGAAGCCTGGGCGGTTGCGCGCTGAGCGCTGCGTACAGGACGGCTCGCTGCACCGACATGTCGTTCTCTACCGCGAGCAGCGTGGCCAGGGTGGTGACGGTGCCCTGCAAGCGCGTGTCGTCGGTGCCGGCGCCGACCGCGGCGCTGAACGTGATCGCGGGCCCGATGATGTTGTCGGTGTATACCTGGATGACTTGAGAGGCCGGCCAGGCCCGGGACGACATCGTGCTGCGGATTTCCCCCAGGTCGGTGAGGCTGGTCAGCAGGCTTTTCAGGTCCTGGGTCGTGCCCGGCTGGTAGCCCGCGCCGACGCCGGCCGCGTCTGCCTGCACGGCACGTGCCGCTGCGTCGGTGGCCGTGCGCGCATCGGCCAGCGTCACCGGTACCGGCCCGGCCTTCCCGCGGGCGACGTATCCGGCGGACAGGTCACGCTCGTCTTCCAGGTTCTGGGCGAGCCTGACCACTGCGGCGTTGAGCTGGGCGAGGTGCTGATCCCGGCCGAACGTCACGGCGTTGCTCGCGTCGCTGCTGATTTGCTGCCCGCCGAACACGGCGGCGATCACCGCCGGGACCGCGATAAGCGTGGCGAGCCGCCAGCCGCCCAGTGCGGGCCGCGGGCCGGACGAGCCGCTCGCCGCCCCGGCCTCGGCGGCGAGGTCGGCGGGAGAGCCAAGCCGGCTCAAGGTCGCGGCCACCTCATAATCGCCGGCATCCGGTCCGAGCGCGTCATCCAGGTGCGCGGTGATCTGCTCCCTGAGCTCGCGTGCCTGAGCGGCCGGCAGGTCGCGCGTGACCGTGTCGAGCTCCCTGAGGTACCCGCGGACCAGCCAGTGATCGAGCACGGTGCCGCTCATCGATGGCCTCCCTTCTCTTCGGCCCCGGCAGGAACGGCGGCGTGGTTCAGGACGCCGCCGACCGTCGCGGAGAACCAGGCCCAGTCGGCGCGGAAGGCCGTGAGGCTCTGCCGCCCGGCCTCGGTGATGGAGTAGTAGCGGCGCGCGCGCTCGCCCTCGTCGTCCCGCCATTCGCTGGTGACGAGGCCCGCGTCGCGCAGCCTGCTGAGCAGCGGGTAGACGGTGCCATCGCTGGTCAGCAGGCCGTCGGCGGCGGCGAGGTCGCGGACGAGTTCCAGTCCGAATCGGGGCCGGAGCTCGAGCAGCGCCAGGACGCACGGCCCGAGCACGCCCCGTCGCAGCTCGGTCAGGCCGCCCTCTCCCGCCATGCCTCACATGATGCCTTGCCACGCAAGATATGTAAACCCGTTTGCGACAAGGGTGCAGGCCAGGGTCTTCACGGGGGCGATGAACGGCTTTAGGCGCGATCGTGAGCTGGTAAGAACCTTCGCCCCTATGCAGGGAGCCCGACGTGATCCAGCCTTCCCCCACTATCCCGGCGACCAACGTGACCGGGCTGCGCACCAGGGCCGGAGCCGTGCTCATCGGGGCCACCGTGCTGGCTTCGGCGGTGGCCTCGGTGGACGCCAACGTCGTCAAGGTGGCGATACCGGCGATCGGGCACGGCCTGCATGCGAGCGTCGGGGCGCTGCAGTGGACGCTGACCAGCTACCTTCTCGCGGTGGCCGCGCTGCTGCTGCTCTCGGGATCCCTGGCCGACCGGTTCGGGCGACGGCGGCTGCTGGCGACCGGGCTGGTGGTCATGCTGGCGGCGTCGGTGGCCTGCGCGCTGGCGCCGTCGATCGGCGCGCTGATCGCGGCGCGAGCGTGCCAGGGGGTCGGCGCCGCGCTGGTCGTGCCGAACAGCCTCGCGCTGGTCAACGGCGGGCTGCGGCAGTCGGACCGGGCGCGCGGCATCGGGGTCTGGGCCGGGCTGGAGACGCTCGGGACCACGCTCGGCCCGTACGCCGGCGGCTGGCTGGTCGATCAGTTCTCCTGGCGGGCGGTGTTCCTGCTCATCATCCCGTTCATCCTGGCCAGCCTGATCCTGCTCTGGTACGTCCCGGAGACCTTGACCGCGCGCGGGCCGCTGTCGCTAGACTTGGTGGGCGCCCTGCTGACCGTGGTCGGTCTCGGCGGCGTGATCTACGCGCTGACCGAGGGCCCGGAAAACGGGTGGCGGAACGCCCCGGTCCTGGCCGCCGCGGCGGTCGGGGTCATCTGCCTGGCCGCGCTCTGGCCGGCCGAGCGGCACCGGCGCGCTCCCATGCTCAAGCTGTCGCTGTTCGCATCGCGCCAATTCGACGCGATCAACGTGATGACCCTGCTGTTCTACGGGGCCCTTGGTGCCGCGAGCTACCTGATCTTCCTGCTGTGCGAGCTGCGCCTGGGCTACTCGGCTGCGGAGGCCGGAGCCTCCCTGATCCCCGAATCGGCCGTCTTCCTCGTCCTCGCGCCGGTGAGCGGGGCGCTGGTCGCCCGGTTCGGCCCGCGCTGGATGATGGTCGCCGGGATCACGGCCGTCGCCGCGGGGTTGCTCTGGCTGTCCGCGGCGCACCCCGGCGAGAGTTACGCCACCGCTATCCTGCCCGGGGTCCTGCTCTGGGGCGTGGGCATCGGCGTGGCCGTGACCCCGCTGACCGCCGCGGTGCTGGCCGCTGTCGGCGACGCCGACCTCGGCGAGGCATCCGGCATCAACGACGCCGCGTCGCGGATCGGCGGGGTGGTCGTGATCGCGCTGGTGCCCGTGCTGATCGGGGCCGTCGGCGGAACGAGCCTGGCCCGCGCGCTCGTGCATGGCTACCAGCCCGCGATGATCGTCATGGCCGGGCTCTGCCTAGCCGGGGCGCTCGTCACGGCGCTGGGTGTCAGCGACGCGCGCAAGGCCGGTGCCCGGGTGGTGCCCCGGGCACCCGAGGGCGGCTGCGCCATCGCCTGTCCCGAGCCGGCGGCGGCGACCTCTACGCCGCTGGTGGTCAGCACCTCGCGCCCGGAGCGTGAACCCGCACCATGACGGGCAGGTCGCCGTCATCACCTAGTCGTCGGCGCCGATGACCTGGAAGTCAGGGTGATACCGGCGTGACGTCCAGGACGGGGAGATGCTCACCCGGTGGGGGCAGATCATCCGCGGCGTATGCGCGGGGCCCGGCGCCGAACTCCGCGAGTTCAACGGCGAACACGACCACGTCCGCCTCCTCGTCCGCTACCCGCCCAAACTCCCGGTCTCCGCCCTCGTCAACCGCCTCAAAGGCGTCTCCGCCCATCACCTCCGCGAAGAATTCACCGGCCGTGTCAACCCCCACCTCATCCACGGGCACCTCACGTCCCCGTCCTACCTCGCGGCACCCTGCGACGGAGCACCGCAGGCCATCATTAAGGAATACACCGAGCAGCAGAAGCAGCCGGCCTAGATCAACGCGATCCGTCCCAGCCCTGAACCGCCAGGATTCCTGCGGTTCCTCAAGCTTATCGACGCCGCCGTCCCCAATCGGCTGGGGCTGCACCTGATCTGCGACTAACTACGCCACCCACAAGACCAAGGAGATCCGGAGATGGCTGCTGCGCCACCCCGGTTCCACCTGCACTTCACCCCGACGAGTTCCAGCTGGATCAACCTGGTCGAACGGTGGTTCGCCGAGCCCACCACCCGCAAGCTCCGCCGCTCCGCACCGCAGCGTCACCGAGTGGAACAAGAACCCCCGGCCGTTCGTGTGGACCAAGACCGCGGATGAGATCCTCGAATCCCTCGCCGCCTACTGCCAGCGAATCAGCGTCTCAGGATACTAGGGGGCATGATTTTCCAGGAGAGCCTTGAGGTTTCTGCCGCCGGTGTCGAACTGCCGCTGGGTCAGGCGGATGACCAGCGGCTCTGTGAGTTTGAAGAAGCCGCGGCTTTCTCCCTTGCAGTGGACCGTCAGCTTGGTGCCTGCGCTGTCTGGCTCGAGCCGCTGGTCGACTTCGAGGAAGTACGGCCCTCCGGTGGTCGTGGTGGTCAGCTGCTTGTTCTCGATGAGAGTGGTGCACGTGACCGGCGATTCGAAGCGTCGGCCCAAGAACGTGCCCACATAGACCATTGTGCCGCCCACTTCGAGCGGGTGTTCGCTGGTCCGCTGCACTTCCAGCAATCCCGGAGCCCACAACGGGGACTTGTGGACGTCCCGCACCGCTGCGAAAACGTCCTCGACGGAGCGGTTGATGACCGTCATGACCTCACTAGCCAACCGCGACTTACAGGGACCTATCTAGTTACAACCGACGAACGTGGCTTGCGATCCAGTTGGGATCTCCGGGGAGATCTCTGACTGCACGGGCGAGCGCCGCGCGAGGGCCTTCACGACGGGCCCCAGGCCGCACTCGGACAGGATCGCCGGGTGGATCCCGCGGGAGATCTCCCGCACGTCGCGCATCACGTCCATCAGGCCATCCGCCACCTGCGTGAGTTCCCACTTCAGCTCCGCGGCGGCGGCCGGGACTGACTCCTCGGCCGCGCGTACCTGCAGGCCGAGGGTCACTAGCCGGTGCTGTAGCCCGTCCGGCGACGCGGTTAGCCCCCCGTTCGTGTCCCCCTGAAGCGGCGCTGCTCCGGGAGGGTGAAACTATGTCGATCACGCTGTCGGCGAGGTGAGGTGAGTCCGATGCACGCTAGCGGAACGGTGTTGCTCGCAGCTGTTCAAGGGGGCGCGCAGGATGTCCCTGCGCGGGCGCAAATGGCCACCACGCTGGGCTTTCATATCATCTTGGCCTGTTTCGGCATCGCCTTGCCGTCGATCGTGCTGCTGGCCGAGTTCATCGGGCTCCGGCGGGGAAACCAGACCGCGATGCGGCTGGCCCGGCGCTGGTCGCAGGTCATGGGCGTGCTGGTCGCGGTCGGCGCGGTCACCGGCACGGTGCTGTCGTTTGAGATGGGCCTGCTGTGGCCGGGCCTGATGCGCCAGTACGGGTCGGTACTGGGGGTGCCGTTCGGCGTGGAGGGGCTGTTCTTCTTCCTGGAGGCGATCTTCGCCGGGATCTACCTGTGGGGCTGGCGGCGGCTGCCGGGCTGGGCGCACTGGTGGAGCGGGGTGCCGATCGCGGTCAGCGGGATCTTCGGGGCCATATCAGTCATCGCGGTCAATGCCTGGATGAACACCCCGGGCGGCTTCACCGAGAAGAACGGCCGGATCACCTCGGTCGACGTGTGGCAGGTGTTCTTCCCCCGCTCGGCCATCTACGAGATGCCGCACATGGTTCTGGCCGCCTACATGGTCGCGGGCTTCAGCGTGGCCTCGGTGTACGCGGTGGGCATCCTGCGCGGCCGCCGTGACCGCTACCACTACACCGGGTTCGCGCTGGGTTTCATCCCGGCCGCGATACTGACCCCGTTCCAGATCTTCGTCGGTGACACCGCGGCCCGGTCCATCGCGGCCGACCAGCCGGTCAAGTTCGCGGCCATGGAATACGTGGCCCAGACCTCCCGGCAGGTCCCGGAATGGCTCGCCGGGGTCTACGTCAATGGGCACGTTTACGCCGGGATCAAGATCCCTTACCTGGACTCGCTGCTGGTCGGGTTCGGTCCCGGGACCAAGGTCACCGGCTGGGACAGCGTGCCCCCGGCCGACCGGCCGCCGGTGGTATGGCTGATCCACCTGAGTTTCGACGTCATGGTGGGCCTCGGGACCCTCCTGCTGCTGGCCGGGCTGTGGGCCGCCTGGACGTGGTGGCGCCGGCGCCGCTGGCCCAGACCGCTGCTGTTCTGGCTGCTGGGAGCGGTCAGCGGACTGGCCGCGATCGTGGCCATGGAGTGCGGCTGGGTGGTCACCGAGGAGGGCCGCCAGCCGTGGGTGGTGTACGGACTGCAGACCACCGCCCAGGCCGCCACCACCAACGGCGGCGTCCTCGCCAGCCTGAGCATCGTCATCGTGGTGTACGGGGTGATCGGCACGGCCACGATCGCGATCTTGCTGATGCTCTCCCGCCGCTGGCGCCGCGACGACCGTGACGACGATTCCGTTCCCTACGGGCCGCCGGGCGCTCTCGCGGACCGGCCGGCGAGCCAGGTGGAGTCCTAATGGCCGACGCCGTAGGGGCTATCCTGCTGGCCTCTGTCACGTTGTACGCCGTCCTGGCTGGGGCCGACTTCGGCGGCGGCCTGTGGGACCTGCTGGCCGGTACCACCAGGCGCGGCCGGGCGCCGCGGACCCTGATTGACGAGTCGATCACCCCGGTCTGGGAGGCCAACCACGTCTGGCTCGTGTTCGACCTGGTCATCTTCTGGACCGCGTTCCCGCGTGCCTTCGCCTCGGTGATGACCGCGCTGGCGCTGCCGCTGTGGCTTGCGGTCGGCGGGATCGTGCTGCGCGGCGCCGGGTTCGCCTTCCGCAAGGAGATCACCCGGGTTAGCCTGGAGCGCGTGGCGGGCGCGGCGTTCGCGTTCTCCTCGCTGGTGACCCCGTTCTTCATGGGCACGGTGGTCGGCGCCATCGCCACCGGGGCCGTCCCGGCCGACGCCAGCCACGCGAGCCTGGCCGCCTGGACCAGCCCGACCGCGCTGCTGGCCGGGTTCGTGTTCGTCGCCGCCGGCGGCTACCTCGCCGCGGTCTACCTGGTCGTCGAGGCCGGACGGCGCGGCGACCGGTCCATGCGCACCTACTTCACCCGTCGCGCCCAGGGCGCCGCCGTCGTGGCCGGGGCCCTGTCGCTGGCGGCCCTGTTCGAAGTGCAGAACTCCGATCCCGCGTTCTTCAGCCGCCTCACCGGCCGGGCGCTGCCGCTGGTGGTGCTGGCCGGGGTCTGCGGCCTGGCGGACCTCGCCCTGCTCACCGCCGGCCGTACGAAAGGCATCCGGGCCATCGCGGCGCTCGGCGTCGCCGCGGTCATCTGGGGCTGGGGCGTGGCACAGTACCCGGTGGTGCTGCCTCGCACCGCGGTAACACTGACCAATGCCGGCGCCACCCAGGCCACGTTTGTGGCCCTGGTCGTCGTGGCCATCGCCGCCGTCGTCCTGGTCGTCCCCTCCTTCGCCCTGCTGTACGCCCTGCAGGGGCGCCAGATGCTCGGCGAAGGTGAGCACGGAACACCGTCGGCCGCCACCTCGGGCGGCTATCCGGGAACACCGTCGGCGGCGCATTCCGGGCCGCCATCGCCGGACCATCGTCCTGGTTCCGCTAGCCGGGCCGTCGCGCTCGGCTTGGTCGCGATCGCCGCGATCGCCCGCAGGCGGAGGTCCCGCTAACTTGCTCGCCGATCCGCCGGACGGACCTAGGCGGGCGCCCAGTTCTTTAGCCGAGTTTGAGCGGCACGTCCGCGAAAGGGTCGAGCGCGTAGGCGAGGGAGACCCGGTGGTAGCCGTCCGCGATATCCCCCTCCGCGATGAGAACCGGAGACAGCTTCTCCCCGGCCAGCACCTTCTGCAGGTCTCTCAGCACGCCCGGGTCCGACAGCGGCAGCGGGTCGCGCTGGGTGGCCCGCAGGATGTCGTTAGCGCGGCGCTGGATGACCGGGAGCTTCTTCAGCTTCTCCGACACCTCCTGGGCCCGGCTCTCCCCGAAGCGGATACTGAGGTAGCTGGAGGCGGCGGCGTAGTCGTGGTCGGCCACGTCCTTCCTCCACCGCAGATACTGGACGGCTCCTCCGGCAGTGGTCATTCGTCCCTTGCCCTTCCTCCCGGTCCCGGTCCGCCGGACTCCGGTTCAGCTCTTCTACACCCTACGGCCCGTCCCGTGCCCACGCACCACTTGACCTGCAGGCCGGCCCACGCGGCCACCGCGCCGACGGCGACGCCGACGATGGTGTCGGCTAGCCGCAGAATGGGCTGCTCCCACCACATGCCGCCCAGCAGATCATCGTCCCTTCCCACTGAGTGCACGCGGGACAGCAGGTGCGTGGCCAGCCAGTAGGTGACCAAGCACGCCACCGCAAGCACGACGCACTCCACGACGGCGGCGCGGGCCTGCGGCCCGCTCGGGCGGCCGCTCGGCTGGATGGACCGCTCCAGCGCGGGCTACGCCACGGGGCCCGGAGCAGGAGTCATCCGACGTCCGGGCTTGGACTGGATAGGGCCAGGCGCGCGGCGCTGATGTCCTGGCGGCCGTGCCCGGCGGCCACGGCCGCATGCCATTGCCTGGACAGCGCGGCCAGCAGCGGCGGCGCCTGGCCGCCCGCGGCGCCGATCGCGAGGTCCACGTCCTTCAGCGCCCACTCCAGCGGGAACTCCGCGGCATAATCACCACGGTCCATCTTGTGCAGCTTGGCGTCGGCGATCGGCGCGTCCAGCGGGCCGCCCTCGATGGCCTCAGCGAGCTCCTGGTGACCGATACCGAAGCGGTCAGCAAGCTCCATGGTCTCGGCCACGCCCTCGATGAGGATCGACATATAGGCATTGACGACCAGCTTCACCACGCTGCCCTGGCCGACCTCACCCAGCCACACGGTCTTGCGGCCGAGAATGTCGAACACCGGGCGCACTGCCGCCTGCGCCGCGGCAGGCCCTGACGCCAAGATCAGCAGCTGGCCCTGTTCGGCCGGTCCCTTGCTACCCGACACCGGAGCGTCCACGAAGATGACCTCGGATCGCTTCGCCGCCAGCCGGTCCCTGATGGCCAGGGTCGCCTCGACGCCAATCGTGCCCATCTGCGCCCACACGCACCCGGCCGCGAACGCGTCGGCCACGCCGTCGCCGAAGATCACCGACTCCACGGCATCGGCGGTGGGCAGCATCGTGATGACCACGTCCGCGTCCCGCACCGCCTCTTTCGCCGACGCCGCGACGACGGCGCCCGCGGCGCCCAGCGCAGCGGTCACTGCGGGTGACCTGTCCCACACCCGCGTGTTCACGCCCGCGGCCACCAGGTTGCGGGTCATCGCCGATCCCATGATTCCGGCGCCGATCACCGCCACTACCGCGCAGACATCGCTGCCTTTCGCTCCAGCCATGACTATTTCCCTTCCGTCTGCAGTGAACCCGCCTGAGCCTTGGGTGCAGCCCCGCCGGGACTGGCTCACTTTCCTTCACGATCCCGCAGTGCCTGGCCCGGTCACATCGCCGCCAGCGGCATCGGTGAGGTTGTTCCGCTTACGGAGCAGCGCTTTCCCGCCCCGGCACATGCTCACCCGCCCGGTGTCCAGTTGCTGTCCGACTTCGGCGAGCCTGGCGCGGAACGCCTGGATGCGGGTGGTCTTGGCGTGCCGCTCGGCGACCGCCGGGGTACCCGCGGACCCGCCCGGCCCGGTTCCCCGCCGGCACCGCCAGTCGGGTCTGGATCCGCTTGATGCGGGCCAGCAGAGAGCGGCGTTCGGCCAGCAGGTTGCGGTGGGCGAGCTGGTAGGCATCCTCGCTCGTCCGGGTCAGTGCCCCGGCCCAGCGGGAGGATGACCTCGCGGTCAGATCCTGCTTGCGCACCTGCCGCGACCGCGCCCGCTGCTTCGCGTCGAGCCTGCCTTCCGCGCACCGGGCTGCCAGGTCGGCTGAGGCCAGCGAACCCAGGTACCCGCCCGCCTCGCGCAGCACCGCAGCGTCGTCGCCGGACACCCGCAGCCGGGTCCGGACACGTGCGCCTGCCGGCGGCGCGACCACGAACGGTCCGGCGATCTCCCGCAGCGCGCTCACACGGCACCGCCGGAAGCCTGGAGCTTCACGGCCCCGGGTCCGATGTCCTGCTGGGCGCAGCCCAGAGCCTTCAGCGCCCGGTTCCGCGCCGACCGGCGCCCGTAGAGGCGGGCGCAGAACGAGGTCAGCACCTCTGCCATGTCGCGCACCAGGTCGTCGGTCACTTCGGAGTCGCCGAGTACCACCAGGCGGCGGTTGTGCGCGGACAAGGCAGCCTCCACCAGTTCAGTATTCATCCGCCCGAGCCGGTCCCGGTGCTCGACCACCACGACGGCCACCGCCGGGTCCGCCAGCAGCCTGCGCGCCTTCGCCCGTGACCCGTTCATCCCGGATCCGACCTCGGCCTCTACCCGCACCGCCGGCAGCCCGGCTTCCGCCGTCCAGGCGGACAGCCGCGCTACCTGCCCGTCAAGGCCGGACTTCTGGTCGTGGGAGGACACTCGCGCGTACAGGCCGGCGCCTCCGGTCTTCCGCACCGCTTCGGCGGCGGTCTCCGGGGACACCAGGATGAGGCGTCCGACCTTCCGCGCCGGGACCGGCAGCGTTCCCTCCCGGTACCAGCGGTACGCGGTCTGCACATGGATGCCCTGCGCACGCGCCCACTCGGTCAGATTCACCCGTCCAGTATTCTGCCTAGAACGTATGTACGCTAGTTAATACACGCTCCAACTGGAGCAGCTAGCAACCCCTCCGCCGGCACGGGCCCTTCGCCCGGCTAGCGCGTCCGGGCGAGGCGAAGGCCGGCCAGCAGGAGCAGCGCGGTCCGTTCGGTGACCGCTTTGCCTCCCCTGGTGTTGCCCGCCCATAGGCCGCCGGCTGTGATAGGACCATGGCAGACAAGATGACGATCACACATCCGCTTCTGAGGCTCGGCCGGCTGCAGCTGGATCCCGCGCTGCGCGCCCTGCAGCTGGGTTCGGCCGCATCCGGCCTCGTGGTGACCGCCACCGTCGCGGCGCCGGATACGTCGGACGAAGGGTCATCTGCGTGGGACGCGGCCTGGGCCGATGCTGCCCGCGAGGCCGGTCGGCTGGGTGCCGATCACGGTACCGCCCGGGCGCTGGCCGCCGGCGCCGGCCAGGTTGTGGCGGGCGGCACCCGAGTCGTGGTCGCAGCGCACGGGGAGGTTTTGCTGGCCCGGTGGCTCCCGGCCGGGGCAGGCGTGAGTTCGGTACGGGTAGGCCCGCTGCCGCACCTGCAGGAAGTGGCGGCGGCCGCGGCGCGGCGGCCTGCCTACGTGGTCGTGCTGGCAGACCGTCACGGCACCGACATCATCGCGCACGCCAGTGGTGACCAACGGCTTGCCGAGCGGTTCGGAGTCGGCCGCCGTCCCGGCGCGCAGACCGATCCTCATCCGGACAGGCCGCCCGGGCAGCACCACGGCGAGCGGCACGTGACCGACAGCGAGCCGGAAAGCGGCGGCCAGCCGAACGCCGAGTTCATCGCCGGGCGCGTGTCCGAGGCCGCGGACAGCGTCGGTGCGCACATTGTCCTCGGCGCGGGTGACCAGCATATTCTCGACGCTGTCGCGGGTCACCTGCCGGACTCGGTCGGGCCGATCACCACCATCGCGGGAGGCCGCGAGCCCGATGGTCTCGACGACCGCCTCAGCGTCGCGATCGGCGCCGCCCTCGACGAGATCACCGGCGCGGCCATCAGCGCTGTCGGGGATCTCGTGGCCTCGCGCGCCAGCGGGCCGGGCCCGGCCGCGGTTCGCGGCATCAAGGCCGTCGCGGATCAGCTGGCCGAGCAGCAGGTCGCTGTACTGCTGCTGGCGGCAGACCTGACCCGGGACGCCGACCCCGGCTTCAGCTACCGGATTGGGAGCCGTCCGACCGAGTTTGGCGTGGGCGAGCCGGACGCGGGTACCGAGGTGCCGCTGGAGGACGGGCTCGTCTGGGCCGCAATCCACCAGGACGCGATCATCGTGCAGCTGCCGGAGCGAACCGGCCCGCTGGCCGGTGAGCCAGCAGCCGCGCTGCTTCGCGGCGGATCTGGCTGACGGCCAGCGGTTGCCGCGGTACGGGTGCACGTCCACGGGCGGGGCAACCAGGCGCCAGTAGTACCGGCGTCGTTAGGATCGTCAGTGTCCGGGAATCTCGGCGCCGCTGCGGCGAGAGCGCGCATCCAACCCCCGTACGGAGGTCCATCCCATGTCAACGGAGAAGCAAAAAGAGGCGGCACGACGCAACATCGAGAAGGCTCGCGAGGTCCAGAGCGAGCGTGCTCACGGAGAAGACATCCCGCGCAGTGCGGAGGGCCTGAGCACCGCAGAAAAGGACCGCCTGCCGGACGCGGAGTTCGCCTTCCCCTCCGAACGCAAAGAGCCCCTCAGCGATGCCGCGCACGTGCGGAATGCGATTGCGCGGTTCGACCAGGTGGAAGGGGTCACCGACGAGGAGCGGGACCGAGCCTGGGCGCGGATCCGCGCAGCGGCCAGCAAGTACGACGTTCACATCTCGGAGAATGACTGGCGCGACCTGTTCACGGGGGGAAAAGAAAAGAAGCGATGAGGTTCGTGAGCGTCGGTGCCATGCTGGCCGGCGCCAAGGGGCGCAGACGCCGCCGGTCACGGCGCCCGGCCCAGGATCCGGCCACCGCGGCGGGCGGGCCGGGGTGTCAGCAGCGGATGCGGGTTACCTCAGTGACCAGACATGCCTCCGTCCACGGCGAGGGTGGCGCCCGTGATGTAGGAGGAGGCGGGGCTGGCCAGGAACACGACGGCAGCGTCGAGTTCGTGCTGGAGGCCGAGCCGGCCGAGCGGGCTGTGCTGCCGGACGAAGGGAAGCAGCATGTCTTCCGGGACTTGTGCCGTCATCTCGCTGGCGAAGTACCCGGGCGCGATGGCGTTCACGCGGATTCCGCGCCGACCGGACCATTGCTGGGCCAGGTCGCGGGTGAGGCCGAGAACACCGGCTTTGCTGGCGGCGTAGGCGGCTTGCGGAGCGTAGGACTTGATCAGGGCGAGGACACTGCTGATGTTGACGATGCTGGAACCGGGCTCCATGACCCGGCCACACGCCTGCGCCGCCCAGTACAGCCCGTTGAGGTTGATGTCGACGACGTGGCGGAACTGCTCCGGTGTCTCGCGCAGGGCCGGGACCGCGGTGCCGACCCCGGCGTTGTTGATCAGGATGTCGATCCGGCCGAACTCGGTCATCGCGTCTTTGACCATGGCCTCGCAGCCGTCCGGATCTGCGATGTCGACTCCCACGGGGAGGGCGCGGCGGCCGAGGTCCTCGATCTCCTTGGCCACCTCCTGCAGCCGGTCGGTGCGCCGGGCGGCCAGGACAATGTCGGCGCCAGCCTGGGCCAGGGCCCGGGAGAAACCCGCGCCGAGGCCCGAGCTCGCACCCGTGACCACGGCAACCTTGCCGTCCAGGCGGAAAAGGTCCAGCACATTCGTCACCATGGCACCCCTTCCAGCCGCGCTCATCGCGCCGCCTCGGCGGCGTGGCGGCGCAGCACACGCCGGGCGATGGCCCACCGGTGCGTCTCCGACGGCCCGTCGTAGATCCGGAACGGGCGCACTTCGCGCAGGTACCGACCGAGCAAGATGTCCTCCGAGATGCCCAGCGAACCGCAGATCTGCACCGAACGGTCGACCGTGCGCCAGATCGCCTCGGCGCAGAAGGTCTTGGCGATCGCGGTGGACTGGGAGGCGGAGCGCCCCTGGTCGAGTTCCCAGCAGGCCTGCAGGATCAGCCCGCGGGAGGCCGCGATGTCGATCTCGTTGTCAGCGATCATCTGCTGCACCATGCCCAGCTCACCGAGCAGGGAACCGAACAGGCGTCGCTGGCTGGCGCGGGCCACGGCGATGTCCTGCGCACGGCGGGCGATGCCGAGCCAGCGCATGCAGTGCGTCATCCGGGCGGGCCCGAGCCTGACCTGGGCGTAGCGGAAGCCCTCGTCAACCTCACCGAGCACGGCATCGGCGGGCACCACGCAGTTCTCGAAGGCCAGCTCGATGTGGCCGCCGTACAGGCTCTCGTCGAGCGTGTCGATGTGCCGCACCATCTTCATGCCGGGGTTGTCCGCGTCGACCAGGAACATCGTCGCGCCGCCGGCCTCGCCTGGCTCTCCGGAGGTGCGCGCCATGCAGATCGCGAAGGCCGCTCCGTCCGCGCCCGTGATGAACCACTTGCGGCCGTCGATCCGCCAGCCGCCTGCGACCCGCATGGCCCGCGTGGCCAGGGCGGCTGGATCCGACCCGGCCCCTGGGGCAGGCTCGGTCATCGCGAAACACGACCGGACCTCACCCGCCGCGAGCGGCCGCAGGTAACGCTCCCCCTGCTCCTTCGTCGCCACTGCCTCGAGCAGGTGCATGTTGCCCTCGTCGGGCGCCGCGATGTTCAGGGCGAGCGGCCCCAGCAGCGAATACCCGGCCGCCTCGAACACCGCCGCGCGGTCCCGCATGTCCAGCCCCTGCCCGCCGTACTCGGCGGATACGTGCGGGGCGAACACGCCTGCCTGCCGCGCCGCGCCCTGCAGTTCGGCGCGAACCTCCGCGGAGGTCACCACGCCACGGTGCTCCTCTTCCACTGCGATCACCACGTCACGAACGAACGCCGCCGTCCGCTCGGCGAGAGCGGCGGCGTCCGGGCTGGGCGCGAGATCGACGGCCACGATACCTCCTGCGGTTTAGCTAATGGTCATTAGCCAAGACCGTAACCCAGCCACGGTGCCAGAGAGCCCCGGGGAGTGTCTGCGCCGTGCGGCGCAAGCACACGCCAGGTACCGTTACGCCTCGGGTCGGGGCAGGCGGGTGCCCGGCTCCGCGACCGGCCGTAGTACCGCACGGCCCAGCCTTTGGGTGGCGAGCAGAGCCAGTTCGACCTGCAGGCGGTCCGGCCCGATAGGACGCCGCAGGGTCTCCTCGGCCTTGCGCACCCGGTACTGCACCGTGTTCTTGTGCAGGATGAGACGTTCGGCCGTCGTTTTGTAGCTGCCGTTCTCCTGCAGGAAGACCCGCAGGGTGTCACGCAGCCGGGCGTTGTGCTCGTCGTCATCGGCCAGCGCCCCCAGCGTCTCGATGACCCAGGCCTGCAGCAGCTCGATCGAGCCCGACATCAGGGCCAGCGGCGCGACCTCGCCGAAGCTGGTCACGAACTGGCCCGGCGGTCCCGCCGCCAGCGCGACCGCCTGGGCGCCTAGCGCCTGCTGATGGGTGCGCCGGAAACCCGGCAATCCCAGCGCGGGCTCACCGAAGGCGAACCGGATCCCGTCCGCGGCGGGGATCTCCTTGGCGCTGAGCTCCGGCCAGGCGATATCGTGCCGGGCGCCGAGGGGCAGCCAGGCCCACGCGGAGAGCTCGTCCTGCGGGATGAAAATCGGCCTCCCTTCACAGTGGGCTTCGGCCGCTACCTCAGCCGTCACATGTTCCAGGCGTCCGAGCGCATCACCGCCTCCGGACGTCTCGGTGATCCAGGTCACCACGCCGAGGTGGTGCTGCCTGAGCCGGTAGCCGAGCATGGCCTCGGTGGAGCCCACGTCGACCTGCTCGCCTCTGAGCAGGGCGCGGACGCGCGCCGCCCGGGCCGCGCTCTGGTTCCTGAGCCAGTTCTCCTTCTCCGATTCATAGGCGGACACGAGCTCTTCTGACACCTGGTCAATGTAAGAAGCCAGGACCCGGGCGATACGCAGCCCGGCCGCGCTGACGATAGCGGCGTTGTCGGTCTGCCGTCCGAGTTCCTGCAGGCACCAGTCCTCGAATCGGGCTGACCCGATCCGGTAGGCGCGCAGCAGGGCGGCCAGCGGGATGCCGCGCTGCGCCAGCCGGCGAGCGTATTCCTCGGCCGCCGTCGGGGCGCGCACCTTCTCCAGGTCGATGCCGTGCTGCAGAACGTGCAGCACGGTGGTCACGTTTTCCGCGACGCTGGATTCCAGCAGCGTCAGCACGCGTTCGTCGCCGCGCAACTGCGGTATCTCGCGGACGATCAGGCCGTAGATGTCCGCGGACATCTCGGCGCAGCGCGGATCAAGCGCGGCGCAGACCGCTGAGGCGCTTTCGGCAGCAGACGGTCTCGAGGAATCCATCGACGGATAGTACGTCACCACCGCAGCCGTGGATAGTACCTGGAACCAGTCACGCCAGGGCTCGGACCTGCTTCATGACAGCATCGGGCTCAGCCTCGGCCGGGACGGGGGCGAGCACCAGGCGGACTTGCGCCGACGGGGTTACGCCAGCCCAGAATTCCGGGCCTGCCACCATGCCCCAGCGACCGGATGGCTCCTCCCCCCTCGTCGAGGAGCCGGCCGTCGACGCCGGTGCCGGCCGCAGGTCCCCCGCGGCGGTGGTCTCGAACTGCCAGCCTCCGGGGATTCGCATGGTGAAGAACGGGCCTTCGATGACGGCCGGCCCGGACCCGCGCGCGCCCGGGCGCTGGCTGGCCAGGGCGTACATCGAGCGGGGCGGGCAGCGCCTCTAGACGGTCGGTGAGCCAGCCCAGCCCGGCGTCGGCGCGGCGCTGGGCGATGAGCGAGAACCCGGCGTCCAGGGCAGCTTCCAGCCAGACGAGGTCCACGTCCGCGGCCGCTGCCGCCGACCGCAGCGCAGACGCCACCTCGACCGCGAAGGCATCGGGCAGCCGCGGCGGCACGACCACCCGCAGCCGCGGCCGTCCCAAGCTCAACGGCCGGCGGAGCGCCTGCTACCGCCTTGGGCAGTGGTACCGGCTCCGCCTGTCCTTGCTTCATATCGGTCTACCTATACAGCGAATGGCGACTGTGCTGCCTCCCTGCGCATCGTGCCCGGTTCGGTACCGGGATCGAATCCCGGGATTTCCTAGCCTTCGCCTGCGGGGCGGACGGTCCGCGCCAGAAGGCCAGGGCTATGGCGCCATTGCCGTCAGGTCTTGGCCAGCGTCCCGGACCGTGGGCTGCACTGGTCCGGAGCGCGAGTACCACCGCTCGTTCGGGCCCGTTGAATTCACCGGAGTACGGCGAGGAGGACCGGTTGACCAGTCCCGAGGCAGCCGACCGGGAGTGGGCGGCGCTGCTCGCCACGGTCAGCCATGACCTGCGCGCGCCGCTCGCCGCGGCCAAGGCGGCGGTCAGCGGTCTGCGCGCCGACGACGGCCGGGCTGACCGCCGACGACCGCGCGGACCTGCTCGCCGCGGCCGACGAGTCCCTGGACCGGCTCGCCCGGCTCGCCCGGCTCGCCCGGCTCGCCCGGCTCGCCCGGCTCGCGGGCAGCCTGCTGGACGTGAGCCGGCTACAGGCCGGCGCGCGGGCGGTGTTCCCCGGGCCCGTCCACGTGGGTGAGATCGTCACGGCCGCGCTGGAGGCCCTCGGCCCGCAGCCGAAGCCGGTGCTGGCGGAGATCCCGTCCGGGCTGCCCGAGGTCATAGCCGACTCGACGATCGCCGAACGGGTCATCGTGAACCTGGCCGGCAACGCCCTTCGCTACTCCCCGGCGTCGGGCTCGGCCTCGCGGTGGCCCGCGGCCTGGCCAAGACGATGGGCGGCACCGTGGAACCCGAAGAGACCCCTGGGGGCGGGCTCACCATGATCCTCACGCTGCCCGCCGTCCTCAGCCCGCCTGCGACGCCGCGGGCTTTCCTTTGCTTTTCCTATTTCCGTCGGCGTCCGGCCGCAGCCTGAGCCGGATATAGGCGACGGCGCCGGGGATGAGCGGGAGCCAGAAGTTCGCGATCCGGTAGCCGAGCACGGCCAGCACCGCCGTGGCCCGCGGCGTCCCGAAGCCGACGGTGATGGCCACCAGCGTCACCTCGATGACGCCCAGGCCGCCGGGGGTCAGCGGGATGGCGCTGGCGATGTTCGCCGCCCCGTAGGCGACGGCCAGCGGTCCGAAACCGGGCTGGTACCTGAGCGCGAGGAACACCAGATCGAGGGAGAGCAGGTCGAAGAGCAGGTCACCCGAGGCGAACCCGAAGCTCCTGGCGAAGGTCCGCCCGGTCAGCGCGGACCGGGCCAGCGACGCGAGCCGGCGGCTGGTCTCAGCCACCTTGTCCGGATCGATGCCCGGCCGGACGTGCTTGGCTATGGTCGCGGCCCACCGCCCGGCCCGGCCGGCCACGTCAGGGTGGGCGCCGACGGCGAGCACGGCGGCCAGCGCCGCCAGAACACCGAAGATCACGATGCCCGCGATGACGAGGTACTGCTGCGAGACGTGCCGCCCGGCCGTGGCCGCGAACCCGGCCCCGAACAGGACGATCAGGGCGATCGTGGAGGTCAGGCTGGTCAGCGCGATGGCTTCGCCGGTGGTGGTCGCGGCGATGCCCTCGGACTCCAGCGTGCTCGCGTTGACCAGCGTGCCGGTGGCCGAACCGAACGGGGTGAGGTGACTGACGAAGAAGGTGGCCAGGATAACATCCGCGGCCAGCCGGAACCGGATCCGCGCCCCCAGGGCGGCTAGAACCTGCCGGTAGAGCTGGGCGTAACAGCCGAGCGACAGCGCCTGCGCCACGATCGCCGCGACCAGGAAGGCCGGGCGAGCGTGCCGCAGGCCCGCGGCGTCGTGCCTCAGCCCGCCCAGTCGCGGCAGCAGGCCGAACACGCCCGCCACCAGCGCCACGAACAGCAGGCCATTCGCGATCCAGCGCACGGCTTTACGCCGCCGGCCCCGGTGCGGCGGCGCCTGGTCGGTCGTGCCCATTTACTGTGTGCCCTTCTGTTAGGTCAAGGAGACATGACGGCCGTCGGTGCTGGCCAACACCCGCTGCCTATGGCTCCATAGCCGCCGGCTGGGGGCGCGCCAGGCCCCAGGGCGCGCGGGGGGACGGGGGTGGCGCGAGCAGGCCGAGGGCCCGGGCCCGCTCCACCGCCTCGGCGCGACCGTGCGCGCCGAGCTTGGCGAACAGGTGGCGCACGTGCGTCCGGACCGTGTGCACCGACAGGGACAGCTCGCGGGCGATCTCCGGCGTGGACAAGTTCGTCGGCAGATACCGCAGCACGCGGATCTCGAGAGGTGTTAGCCGGGGGGATTCCATCCCCCCGGACCACCTTGGGGGGCCCCACGGGGCCCCGGGGCCTGGCCCTTGCGGGCCAGGGAGCAGGTCGAGGATCTCGGAGATGAGGGGGGCGTGTCTGGTGCTTTGGCGGGCGTGGTGCTCAAGGAGAGCCGGGACGGGATAGAGGAGGAACGCCGACAGCGTGCGGTCGGGCTCGACCAGGTCGAGCGCGCGTTCCAGGGCGCGGCCGGCGGCGGCCGGGTCGCCGAGCGCGTCGCGGGCGGTTGCCTCCAGCACGAAAGCCTGCGCCAGCCAGCTCGACCGAGTTACCGGAGCAGAACCGTCGAGGACCGGGGCGAGCGCGCTCATGGCCTCGCACGGTCGGTCCTGGGCGAGCCGCAGCACCGCGGTAGCCATGCGTACCTGGCCGCGTTCGCGCTCTTGCTCGCCGAGTTCAGCGAGCGCGCGCTCGGCACCCTCCGTCTCGCCGAGACCCACCATGGCTTGCAGCTGCAAGGCCCGCACCCGGCTGACGAGCAAGTCCGGTGCGGCGAGCAGCCCAGCCGGCCCCGCGGCCGCCCGGAGAGCGGTCAGCGCGTCGGCGTGATGGCCGCGCGCCAGCTCAAGCAGGCCGCGGGCGTAGCAGACCAGCAACCCCGCGGTGGGCTCGGCCTCCGGTCTGACGGTACGCTGGGCGCGCTGGACCCAGGGCTCGGCCTCGTCCAGCCGCCCCCGCCAAGCCAGCACGATCGCGAGTATCACGTACGCGACGCCGGCGGCCGGCTCGTCGGTCCAGCCATGCCGCTGCGCCAGCTCGATCGCCTGCAAACTACGCTCGGCCGCCAGCGAATACGACGACCGGAAACCCTCGATAGCCGCCTGGTGCGCCAGACCGCTGAACTCGAGAAACGGCCGCCCGATCGCCAGCGCCAGCGCCCGGCCCTGCTCCAGGTGCCGCTGCGCCTGGTCGAACTGAGCCGCCCAGACCTCGGTGGTGCCGAGGCTGATCAGCGCCAGCGCGCGCAGTTCCTCGCCCAGGCCAGCCGACACCGCGTCCGGGGCCTCGGTCAGGGCCTGCAGCCGACGCGCCTCCTCGGTGACCGCAGGGAGGTTCCCGCGCTGGCGGGCCAGCAGCAGCCGGACCACCCCGAGCAGCAGGCGCGCCTGCCAGCGCCGCCCGGCCGGCACCGACGCCGTCCCTTCGAATCGCCGCGCCGCCAGCCGCAGAAAGCGCTCCGCCTCCGCCAGCGACCCCTGCGCCAGCTCGTTCGCCGCCGCCACCGTGGCGAGCTCGGCGTCCACCGCGGTGGCCTCGGCGGGAAACCTGGCCAGGATGACCTGCACGGTGGCGGCCTGCCCTTCCAGCTGCAGGCCGGGCCAGTGATCGGCGAGCAGCCGGGCGGCCAGCCCCCAGTCCCCCGCCGCCTGCGCGTGCCGGATCGCCTCCGCCGGGAAGCTGTGCTCCGCGAACCACCCGGCCGCCGCCACGTGCAGTGCGGTGACCTCGCCCGGCGCGGTGTGCCGCAGCTCCAGCTGCAGCAGGTCGGCGAACAGGTGATGGTAGCGGAACCAGGACCGCGGCGCGTCCAGCGATACCACGAACGCGTTCGCCTCCTCCAGCTCCTGCAGCATCCGTTCACTTTCCGAGCCTTCGGTCAGCAGATCGGCGAGC
>Ga0302326_10009794_pt1 | contig 20849 bp, 20 predicted proteins | sample Palsa_T0_3_FD_202264 | JGI IMG/M metagenome (GOLD analysis project Ga0302326, IMG submission 202264) | Peat permafrost microbial communities from Stordalen Mire near Abisko, Sweden - Palsa_T0_3 | ecosystem: Environmental > Terrestrial > Soil > Palsa > Peat permafrost | place: Sweden: Abisko...
AATTGTCGAGCATCGACCGCGGCGGGATGTTCGGCGCGCACAAGGATCGCTACGGCGCGGCGAGCCTGACGGAAGTGCGCCGGCAAACCAAAAACGACGACCGCCGCGCGACCGAGTTGATGGCCGAGGGTAATTTCCATGAGGCGTTGGCGCGATATGAGGCCAAAGGCGGCATCCACTGGTCGCACTCATCGGACGAAGCGCGTGCGGCGCTGGTGAGGCAATGGGCTGCGGACAGCGCAGCCGATCCCACCAAATCCCGGTTCGTGTTCGCGTACACGAATGACGACGTGGATCTCCTGAACCGCGAATTGCGGCGCGTGCGTGAGGCGAGGGGAGAACTCGGACCCTCAAACAGCTTCGAGACCAAACATGGCCGCCATGACTTTGCGGCCGGCGACCGGATTCAGTTTACCGGGACCGAGAAGAGGCTCTCGATATACAACGGCAACGCGGGGATCATTGAACGCATTGACGGGGACCGGATTACCGTGCGCCTCGACGGGCACGGCGGCGCCCTGCTCGCCTTCGACGCCGAGACGTTTGAGGCGTTCCGGCACGGCTATGCCGGCACGATCTATAAAGGCCAGGGTCGGACGCTCGACCAGACATACCTCTATCATTCGGAACATTGGCGATCGGCGGCGAGCTATGTGGCGCTGTCGCGCCACCGCGAGAAGACCGAGTTGTTCGTCGCGCGTGAGATTGCTTCCGACTTGAAGCAACTCGCGCGGCAGATGGCGCGGCTCGAGGAACGCCGCGCGGCGTCGCAATTCTTCCACGCCGGCGAGCAACGCGGGCCGGTGCGCCCGCTGACCCCGATGGAACTGCTGGCCCGCCTCACCGGCGGCAGCCACGAACGTCGCCACAGACGCGACCAGATCAGGAGCGCCTTCGTCAGGGTGGCGCAAGAGGAGCTTGAACGAGGCGGGGCGAAGGACAAGGCGCGAAGCGCGATCAAGGAGAAGGAGAAAGAGAGAAGCCGCAGCGGCGATCGTGCGCCGAAGACGAAAAGCAGAAGCCGACCCTATCGGCAGATGATGGACGAGCCGTGCCGCCGAAAATTGCCGAACGCCGCGGAACATGACGAAAGACCAGAGGAGCGGATCGCGGCAAAGGAATCCCCCCGCGTCGACCTCTTGGCATTATGGCGGAGGGTGGCGGCGTGGGTGACGCATTTCTGCCGACCCGCCCCTACGCGGCCCGGTCGCCGCCGGGATCACCAAGCGTACCGACTGCGCCGCTGATCCGGCGGGAGGTTCGCCCAATTGACGCCGACGGCATTCGAGCACGAGCGAACCGGGAACGGCCGGGCGGACTTTCCGAGAGTGCGACCCGCGCGACTCGGATCGATGGATTATGGATCGACCGGCTGCTGGTTTGGGGGTGCCTGGGAGGCGGCCGGATCGTTCGGTGGGGCTTGGTCGAGGAGATCGGCGATGACGCGGCGATCCAAGTCGCGTTGCACGGCGACGGAAAGAATGCCGCGGAGCACCGCTGAGAACTGCGGGTCAAGCTCAGCATGAGTCAGCACGGCAGCACCGACAATGATCTTTCGGCGCGTATCCGTTTTGCGATCGGCGGTCTTCTTTGAGGCAAGGAGAGTCAGCCGCTGGGCTTCGAGCTGTTGTTGCCGCTTGGTCAGGTCGGCGAGCTTCTGGTCGACGGATTTCCGGGCACGTGGCATGGGGGAGGCCCTTTCCCGAGAAATGGCGGCGGACGCGACGGCTGCGGGAAAAGATATGGTAGCAGTGACGCGGGCGGCGTTAAAGTGACCAATGGTTGGGCTTCTTGGGGATCGGTGGGATCGCGAAGTGCGCGGTTATACGTTGCTTCGCAACGTCCGCGGCCGAGACGCTGGTTCTGCTTCCCGGACCGGGCCGAGCGGCCCTGCACCGAATGTCAGGCGAGCCAGGCTCCCTGAAGCCCGCGTGTCGTGTCTTCCCTATCCCGGCTACACGTTCTGATCGGCGATTCGCAATGGCAATCTATCGGCTTGAAGCGAAGGTCATTGCCCGTAGCCAGGGGCGCAGCGCGACCGCTTCCGCTGCCTATCGTGCCGGCGAGAGTATCGACGATGAGCGCACGGGCATTGTTTTCGACTACACCCGCAAGCGCGGTGTGCTCTGGACTGAAATCTTCACCCCGCCAAATACGCCAACCTGGATGGAGGATCGCGCCCAGCTATGGAATGCGGTCGAAAAAGCCGAGAAACGCAAGGACGCGCAACTCGCCCGCGACCTACTGCTGTCCCTTCCGCACGAGTTGACCCATGACCAGCGGCGCGACCTCGTGCGGGAGTTCGTCATCACCGAATTCGTGGCGCGGGGCATGATCGCGGATGTCGCGATCCATGCGCCTGACCGGCAAGCCGACCGGCGCAATCATCATGCGCATGTTCTGCTGACGATGCGCGAGCTTCTCCCCGGCGGTTTCGGCAATAAAGTGCGGGAGTGGAACGCGACGGAGCAGCTTGAGGCCTGGCGCGCGCACTGGGCGGATGCGGTGAACGGTCACCTTGAGCAGCACGGGCACGCGGCGCGCGTCGATCATCGCAGCCTTGCCGACCAGGGCATCGATCGTGAACCGGAACCCAAACAAGGTCCGGTCGCGACCGAGATGGAACGGGAAAATCGGTCCTCGCATGCCGGGGACGATCGCCGCGCGGCCCATGCCCGCAATGACGATCGCGCGGCGCTGGCGGCTGAGTGGCATTCCGTCACTGCGGAGATTTTCGATTTTGGGCAGGAACGCGCCAAGCAAGCGGGCAATGATCATTTGCCTTCCTGGCAGGAGAGCCGCGTCGCTTGCATAGGCGGTCAGAATTTCGGCTTCGCGATCGAAAATCGGGGCGATGTTGATCGCGCCCGCCGCATCATGGAATTCGACGCGCTCAGCCAGGCCAGCTCGACCAAGCGCTACGAGAAGGACGCCGAGCGTCTGATGCTGGCATGGCGCATCGGCGACACGCCGACACGCGAGCAGATGGAGGCGGCGGCACAGGGCGCGTTGAGGGCGCTCGGCATGGAAAACGCCAAGGCGTTTTGGGTGGCGTACCGCGACGAAGGCCACGCCCATCTGCACATTGTCGCCTCGAAAATCCATCCCGAAACCGGACGCGCTTATGATCTCAAATCGGATCAGTTCAAGCTGTCCAAATGGGCGGAACAATACGAGGCCGACAATGGCGGCATCGTTTGTTTGCGACGGCAGGAAGCTGATGAACTCCGCGACGCGATAAATGCCCGCGATCCGGCAGCGGTGCTGGAAGCGCTGACACGCCAACGCGCAACCTTTACGGCAGCCGATCTTGAACGGGCGCTCGCCAAACAAATTCCGGCACCCTTGGAGCGAGCGCGGTTCGGTAGCGCCATTCTCGACCATGCCGAGGTCGTCCAATTGGCGGACAGTCTAGGCGGCGCGACGACGCGCTACACGACGCGAAGCGTGCTGGCGTCGGAGCGCGAGGTTCTGAAAGCCGCCGAAGGTCTGGAGGGTTCCGACAAACACGCCGTCGGCACCCGCACATGCGACCTGGTGCTGAACAGCCCGGCCTTTTCGACCATGCGCGACGAACAGAGGCGAGCGTTTATTCGCGGCGTCGGCGTCGAAGGGCTGGCGATTATCGACGGTCAGGCGGGCACCGGAAAGAGTTACACAATGGCTGCGATCCGCACCGCCTATGAGTCGGAAGGCTATCGCGTCACTGGTCTCGCCCCGACGAATGCGGTCGCCAGCGATATGGGGCGCGACGGTTTTACCCGATCAGGAACGGTGCATGGCGAGCTGTTCGCGCTGAAGAACGGACGCACCCAGTGGGACGACCGCACCGTCGTCATGCTCGACGAGGCGGCGATGCTCGACACCAAACTGATGGCGGAGCTGACCGGCGCGGCGCGGGACGCCGGCGCAAAGTTCATCCTAGTCGGCGACGACCGCCAGCTCGCCAGCATCGACCGCGGCGGGATGTTCGGCGCGTTGAAAGACCGCTACGGCGCGGCGGAGCTGAGCGAGGTCACCCGCCAGCACAAGGACGAAGATCGACGCGCCGCCTCGACGATGGCGGAAGGCAACTTCGGCGATGCGCTTGGTATTTATGAGGCGAAGGGCGGCATCCAGTGGACGACAACGCAGAATGAGGCTCGCGCCGCACTGGTCGCGCAATGGGCGAAAGACAACGCGGCGTCGCCCGACAAATCCCGCTTCGTGTTCGCCTACACCAACGCCGACGTCAAAGAGCTGAATGCCGATATCAGGGAGGTGCGTCGCGCCCGGGGCGAGCTCGGAGCCGATCATATGGTGCCGACGGCGGAGGGGGGGCAAAGATTCGCCGCCGGAGACCGCATTCAGTTCACCGGCACCGACAAGAAAGAGGGGCTCTATAACGGAGCCGTCGGCACGGTGACCGGCATCGAGGGCACCAAGGTGACGGTGCGGCTCGACGGCAAGCGCAGCGACATCAAAACCTTTGATGCGACAGAATTCCAGACCGTGCGGCATGGCTATGCCGGAACCATCTATCGCGGGCAGGGGCGGACGCTCGACCAGACCTATCTCTATCATTCGGAGCATTGGCGCTCGGCGGCGAGCTATGTCGCGCTGACCCGGCACCGCGAGAAGGCGGAAATCTTCGTCGCCACGGACACGCTCAACACGCGCCCAAAGGGCGAGCCGTGGATGAAGGCGACTGGCGGCGCGGCGGCGCTCGGTAACGAACACTACGAGAGCGCCCAACGCAGCTATGCCAAATGGCAGGAGACCAATCCGCAAGCGGCAGCCCGTCACGGCTTCGCCGACTATGTCCAGTATGTTCAAGACCAATGGGCGAAGAATCCACCGGCAGCCGAGAACGACCGCGCGGCGGATCTACGCGTACTCGCCCGACAAATGGCACGGGTCGATGAACGGCGGGCGGCGTCGCAGTTCTACGAACAACACTTCCACTCAGGCGTCGGCGACAGCCCAAGCCCGGACTCCGGCTCCAGCCGGGACACCGAGCAGAGTCACAATGATGAGAGCCCGGAACACACCGCCGATGATCCGACCCCGTCGTCGCACCGCAACGAGACCGCGACCGGCGGAACCGACACTGGCGGCAAAAGGGCGGAAAGAGAGGTGGAGGACGAAGCGGCGCGGGCAATCCGCGAGATCGCCGAGGTGGCGAAAGCCCGCGAAGACGCCGGACGGTCGCGAGAGCGAGAGCGGGGCAGGGAGCGATGACCCAAGGCGCCGTCTGGCGTGCCGTAATGCTTGATCAGTATGGCGTAGTCGATGTCGGCGCCAAAGGCGTCCTCAACGGCGCCCAGGTAGGGGCCATGTCCATCGGTGGTTAGCTGGATCCGATTGGCGAGGCGTGAGGCCACGTCCTGCATGAACATGTGAGCGTAGGCCGTCACGGCCACCAACGGTCCATGAGATCATTAGCTTAGGATAGCGAACGGCGGGACGTGAGTCTTTCCCGTCCCGCTAAAGCTTCAGCTATCTTTTCTCGGCAACCCCGTGGCGCCTGTCGCGCTGGCGATGAAGGACGAGAGGCCGGCTCTAGTGGGCGCTTACCGATCCCGACCGGGAATCCAGCCCGACCGTTCGGCATGGCTGAACCACGCTAACAGGTCGTGACTACGTTCCAGGGTGGCGCGGCCGATGACGAGCAGCCGTGCCGTCGCGGCTTCGATGGCCGCCGCCTTCCGCAGTTGGGCGGCAAGTTGGTCCCTCATACCTTGAAGCGTCGTCGCCGAATCGTCGTCCATGCCCGGCCATATCGCGGGTCGGCGTTTGGTTAGTAGACTCGGAATCTACTCAGGGTAGCGCCCCGCCCGCTGGCCGGTTATTGTTGCGCCTATGAGGATCGTCGTGGCCTCCCTGGTGACGAGTGGGCGCGGATGAACGAGTGGTCGCCGGCGAAAGCGATCGCCATGGAAGAGCGCCACATTGCGGAGGGCGAGATGAGGGTCACTCGGCAGGAGGCGCTTGTGGCGAAGTTGATCGAGAAGGGGCTCGGGGAGTGCCTGCCCCTGGCCGAGGACTTGTTGTCCCTCTTTCTTGAATCAGTAGAGCGTTCGAGGGAACGTCTCTTTGAGCTGAGAAGTCGGTACGGCAATTTACCCAATTTGGCGTCTCAATCTTGATATTTTCAAACTGAGACCCTCCACCTCGCGCCCCTTCTTGTCATGCGGCGCGGTTGGCGGGTAATCTGCCCCGATGATCGACCCGAGGATGGAGAGCAACATGTCCGATGATCTCGACCAAACCCCTCCCAGTAGCTGGACAGAGAAGGGCGGCATGGTGTCGCAACAGGAGTCGGCGATGGATTGGGTAAAAGAAATTGCCGAAGCCGCGTATGCGCGCGAGCAAGGCGGCAAGGACAAGGCATTGGAACAGGATAAAGGGCGGTAGGCTCTCCGCCATTGGGCTGCGTCAGCCGCAGGTCATTTGCGCGGTGATGATTTTCCTAGGGTTGCCTTGTTCCCTGACGGTCTTCACCGTGCAAGCTGCATCACCTTTCGCAGGTCTGATTTGATACTCGGCGGGATTGGGATTGCCATCGATGTTGAGTGGCTTCCATCCCCCGATTTTGTCATATGGATTGTGCGTTGTCAGAGCCTCCGTCGGATCTGCCGCAATTACCGCGCCTAAAGCGGTGTCTTCCGAGCGTTTTTTCGCAACCGGCGTCGGCGCAACTGCATCTGTTTTGAGCTGATCATAGGGCCCCGCCATAGTAAGTCTCCTCTAAAGTAAAATATAATATCGCCTTATCATAGCATCTGGGTGATTAATAAAATCCCAATAACTATGGTTGATTAGGCATTAATGTCGCGTCCTTTTATTGTGCTGCACTATTTATTTGGTCAAATTATGGAGGGCGCGAGAGACAGCGTCCTTGTCGCGGCGTGGCGAGCTGCTGCGGCACTTTGCAGGCACACGGCAAGAACCGAACGCCCAGCTTGCATCGGCACCAAGTACGTTTTGCCCGATACTCCCTATGATCATTTCGGGTTTCGCATCGGTGGCGTCCGCCTTGTCGCAGTCCATTATATCGCGGAAGTCTGTCGTGAAAGTCTGGCAATGGTACGCCAGATTTGTTACAATAGGCGATGGACAAGGCTAGCGCACAAATCGAACAATTACGCCAAGAGGTCACCTTGCTGCGCGATCGGCTTGCCTGTGCCGAAGCGAAAATTCTCAAGTGCCATACTGATGTCGCGGTGCTTGAGGACATTTCAAAAAACGAAATCGTGAAAATGTGGAAGCGATTCCAGGATTTGGCTGACGCTCAGCATAATGACCGCACACAGGCAGCTGATCACATAGGTTACATTTACAAACGCCTCCGAGAGATAGACGGTTGTCTCTGGCCGGTGGTCCACAAGGTCTTCCCAAAATATAGTGATGACCTGAAACGGATTGAGGCGCTGATTGGGCAGCCGACTCCTCCCCCTGGGGAAACCCGTCCGACACAAGACAGGTGACAAAATTCTCTTGACGTACTGGTCGTTTGGGATCGGTACCTCCTATGATGTGCTCCATGACCTCGGAGGTATGGAGCGATGGCACAGGAACCGCCTTCCGGAAAACCTGAGGACGAGCACCGTCCGAAGACGTCTGAGGTAACTCAGATCTTTGATCAGCTTGAGGCAGCGAAGAAGGAAGCGACGGCGACGGCAGCCAACCGACAGGCTGAGGCGCTGGAGATACGGGAAGGAGAGGGACCAACTAGACCTGAAGGGCACCCCCGCGGTAATTCTCCGGGCTGGACTGATGGACCCGGAAGAGTGGAACAGGAGCGCTCGGCTGAAGTTTGGAACAGGTGGGTCAATGAACCTTATGCAGATCATAACGCCAGCATCGAGAACAAGCAGGCGACGAAACCCACCAGCGACAATAGCCTTGAATCTGGCGTGAAGGCGGAACCGCAGCCGGAGCAGAAGGCGTCTGCGCAGCAGGAAAACGCGCAAGACGTCCGCGCGATTGCCGAAGCCGCGTATGCGCGTGAGCAAGGCGGCAAGGAGCGACAGCAAGAGCAGGAGCGGTAACCCCCCCTCCGCCCCCGCGTTACTGCCGCCTCAGGAAATCCCCGTTGACGAAGCCTTTGACTGACGTGCCGTCATCGTAGCGGACGGTGACGGCTTTCCAGCCATTGTCATACGATTTTGTGATGGTGACCGTATCGCCCTTGTTGAGCTTGGTGACGATACCGCAATTGGCGGCGGGACAGTCTCGCAAATTGAGTTGCGGAGCATTATCGACGATGGCGGGGCCGGAGGTGGTAGGCCCGGGGCGCGCAAACAGCACGACCGCAATGAGGATGGCGACGCCGACAAGGCCAGCGCCGGCGAGTTTGTGATGCGCGATCAGGAAATCCCGGATCAGCTGGAAAGTACTCCGAGGCGGCAGGAGCAGCAGTTTGGGCGGAGGAGAGATAGCCCTTCGCGCATTACGCGCGCCCAGCTCTAGGAGGGTGAGGGGAGGCGGATGATCGGGATGGGGGTCAAAGCAGCCCTCGAACTTCGGCGATTCAAAATAATTGACCCGCCGCGCCGCGAGCGGATGCTGGCCAGGCGTGAGCGCGAGGATAAGGCCGGGATAGGCCGGGTCGCGCTTATCGTCGATGCGCGAGAGAAAGCGCCCGATTTCATCTGGGCTGAGAAGCGGGCGCTTGTGAACGCCTTCCGACCAACCGTCGGTCTTGGAATTGGACTGGGACGTTGAGCGCGACGTTCCGCGCGAGTCGCTGAAGGACGACCCCGACGATATGGAGTCGTCCCGGTAACGGGTGTTTCCGAATATCGTGCGATGTGACCCGCTGTAAGACTTGTTGTCCGACAGACCCGATGTGTTCGTCGAGGACGTGCCTTCCGTGGTCGATGTCGATTGCGCGTCCGAGCCTGAGCGCGATTGCCTTCGCACTTCCCGCTCGCCGAGCAGGTTCGACAGATAATCCCTGCTGAAATGGTCATCGACCTGAAAAAAAATCTTGAGGCCGGAATTGCTGATGAAGGTTTCCCAATTCTCATCATACTCGTGCTTGAGCTGCGGCAGGTTCTGGGTGACGAAAAAGAACTTCACGCCGAACCCCGCTGCTTGCGCGACGGCGTTTTCGATGACATCCATCCGCTTCAGGCCGGGGAACTCGTCGAGCAGGAACAGCGTAGGGTGTCCGGTCTTCGGACGCCCCTTGATGCGCTCCATCTCGCCGAGGGTCAGCGTCACCATCAGCCGCAGCCAACGGAAATGCGTATCCATATAGCGCTGCGGCAGGGTGAGATAGATTGTCAAACCGCGTGGCGAGGTTTTGATCGCTGCCAGATCGAAGTCCGACTTTTCCAACAGACGCCGCATCGGTGCGCCGTCGAGAAAGACGGTGCTGGTGCGGGCTTGCTCCAGTATACCGGACAAGGTCTTTTCCGTCGTGTTCGCCATAGAGAACATCTGTTCCCCAACGCCAGAGACAACGCCGCCAAAGGCTTTATTGCCGATCATATTCTGCCACAGCATGCCGAAGGGCGTCGGGAGCTTCTCGATTCCCATTGCCCGCGCCGCCGCGATGGCGAGCCAATCGCCTTCCATCAGCAACCGGCGCACTGTGACGAGGTTGCGCATATCCGTGAAAGACGGAAATGTCAGGACATGAAGGATAAGCCCCTTCACGAGACCCCGTGCCGCGTCCTCCCAGAAAGGATCATTCTTGCTTTCTCGCACGATGATCGACGCCGCAATCCGCCCGGCGTCATCGACGGCGAGGTCGCTGTCAGGATCGATGACATCAAGCGGATTGAACCGCGCCTTGAGGTCAGACGCCAACGGCACCTCGCCGAAGGGGTCGAGAATCCTGACCTCTTGTCCCATGCCGTGGGTGTAATCTGACCCGCCGCCGCGCCGCCTTGCGGTGACGGTCGCATTCTCGCCCTTGGGGTCAATCACGATACAGGAGCCACGCCACTGGCACAGGTTCGGGACGATGACGCCCGCTCCCTTGCCACCCCGGGTTCCAGAAATCAGTGTTACGTGCCGGTCGTCAGTGTAGCCAAGCGTGGTCGCCTCGGCGTCCAAGGCTTCGCCGATCCACAGACGATCCGACGGGTTGTCGGCAGGCATCCCCAGCCTCCGGGTCGCCTCCCGCAGCCCCATCCATTGTGCCGTGCCAAGCGGCACCGTCTCCTGCTGATCGACCTCGTTGACCTCGGTAATCAGCTCGCCCAAGCCAGATCGCATGATGAATCCGCCCCGATGCTCTCCGAACGGCAGCATAGCTTGTGTTTTCGCGGGTTGATATACTTTGGACGTATCTTTCTACGACGCCGCATCGGCGCAGGTCAGGGGTTAATCACGATTAGAGAGCGCCCGAATCATGGGACGATCTATCCTGACTTCTCGTGTCAAAAAGGTTTCAGACGTTTAGGGGAAGTGGTGACGCCTTCGCGTCGCCACGACACGCTGGCGATCGCCATCCGTGCGGTCGTAGGCATAGCCGACATTGTGCCGCGTCATCACTGGCCCAGAGATTTCCCGCCATAGCGGCTCACGATCCCCCAGGCCTAAACATGCGCCGCACGGCTTCCTCCGCCGCCACAAAATCGGCATCGACGTGAGCCGTCCGCTGTTCCCGTTCGACGTTCTGCCGGCCGAGTTGCCAGGCGCCCGGTTCGAGCACTTTGGCCCCCGTGACGAATTGCGCGCCCGAACGGTAGACAAGTTCATCCAGCAACGCCGACATGACCCCGACCGTCTGGGGGATCACGACGAAGAAAAAAACGAGCAAGACGGAAATCGGCAGCACCGTTTGCAGGAAGCTGACGAACTCGGCCGAGAGTACGGGGTAGAAAGTTTCAATGAAGGTTTGGCCTTGTAGCCAGATAATGATGGCAATCGCGGCGACGGCCGACACCGTGCCCAACCGGATCCGACGCTCGCGAAGGGTGGTCAGTTCCTCATTGGCCCGCTTATCTCGGGTCGCCATGGGATTATAGAGATATTCCCCGTTCCGGCGTAGGCACATAGTGCGATACGGCTCGCCGCTATCGGTGATATGCCAAAGCACGCCGCGCGCTTCCAACCGCAGCCAGCGCAAGCCAAACCACTCAGCCTTTGCCAATTCCCATGAGCCCTTTGCGATCAACCCGACGACGATGAGGGTCGCCAATAGCCCGTAAACGCTGCTGTTGTAGGGCTGATACAGCAAGCGAAATTGCGGAGAGGCGGCCGGCCACCGCGAGAGCCAAAGCCCAATATAACCTGCATAGATCAAGGCGACAGTGCCGGAACGTGCCGCTGGCAGGATTCGGCTGTAGAAATGATCGAAGTTGCCGCCGATGTCGAACGTCTTGCGGACGGAGAGCCGCGCGCCCGCTTTTGCCGAGAGGAAAAACGCGATCAGCGTGGCGGCCAGTGCCCCCATCACGTACGCGATAGCGCCAATCGGCCCATTCACGCGCACGAAAGCCAGAACGGCGGTCACCACATCGTACGTCGTCATTTCCCGTACTCTCTCACCGTCTTTCAGTGATGCAAGTAGTCAGCTCCGTTCGTTCGCGAATCCAAATGTCCGCGTGATATTTTGTCCGCCCCCGATGCTCCCGTCGTTTGCGGCGGCTTGCCGGCCCCCAGCTTTCGGAAGCGCTACTGTTGGGCGGTAGACGATATAGCAGATGCCCGTCCTGCGGGAAGTCATTTCTTTCCGCAACCGGCCCATACGGCCTCAACCGGCGCAGTCTTGGGCGCACCCCGGCGCTTCGGGACAAGGGCTTTGCCCGGCCCGCGGTGTCCCCAGCTTTCGGTCGCAGTGCTCCCTGCCAGGCCGGCCTCCCTCCCGCATTCCGTCTCTGCTCTCGAGGCACCGCGCCCCTCCCGTCCTGCGTCGAGGCCGCACGGCTTTGGCCGAGACATCACGGCCTACATTACCTTCGACAACCCTACCGACGATGCTTGGTTGGACTGTCTGTTTGACGGGTGCGCGTTGAAGGTGTGCGTCCATCCCCATCTGACCAACGACAGCCGTCAATGGGCTTTGCGTCGCCGACAAGACGCCATACACTGGATTGCCGTCCAACTATACCGCGCGGAAATCACGACTTTTGCCCAGCCTGAAAATCCCCACGATATGGTGCCAGTGCCGGAGGATGACGAATGACCGAGGCCGGGGCATTCATTGAATGCTTCGTCCGCATGCTCACCCGCCGTGCAGCTTTGCGCGAACGGTAATTGAGGCCGAACGCATGGCCTCAATCGGACGGTTCAAATCGCAATGGGTTGTTGCGTAGTTCGAGAATTCCGCACACCAATAATCCCCTGTAGAAACTGAAAAATCCTCGGATTCGACACCGGTTAGCTCGGTCCCTCACTTGGCTCGTCAGGTGGCGGCGAGAGCGGATCGGGAAACGGTGGCAATCGCCGATAAGTGGTCATCGCCGTTGCCACCCTGCGAGATTCGGCGTCGTAGGTGGTGTTGATCGTCTTCCCGCTAACAGAATCGATAGCGAGGAAGCGCAGCTTCGATGAATCGGCGGCACTGCGGACATAACGGTTAGGCTCGCGACTGACAACGATGGCCGCTGCGTATAGATCGAAGACTCGAACTGCGACGACGAGTGAGTTTGCCACGACCGAGGCGAACGCAAGATGATGGGCCTCGTGCGGTGTCCAGAACTTAAAGACTGCGCATGGTTCGGCTTCCCCGACGTAACCTGCAAGTTTGTCCGTCGATGCCAAATCTTCCTTGCAGATTGCCTCCCGTAGCTCGATCGCCAGGGCGTCATCGAGGTAAGACTCTCCCAACCACAAAAACGCCAACTCATAGGCGATCTTCATCATCGCATGCCGCAGATACGCGAAGCTGACGTTAAATCTGACTTGCACGAGTGGGTTTTCAACGGTGTTCACGGTGAACTTTTTTGCTTCGACCGCTAGCTCCTCTTCGGAGAGAGGTGGCAGGCCATGCCGCTTCCGTTCCCGCTGGATGATTTTGGGGATTTGATCCTTGTCCCGCGCATCTATGGTCACTTGTCGGACCTTTCTTCCATCAGGAAGGATAACATCGGTTGCATGGTGAAGCTGTCGGATGTCTAGCTTGCCTGTGGCCTTGTTGAGCGTAGTCCGGATTCGGTTTGCGGTGGGGCCAATCAGCTTTTGGTCGCCAAGGAGTATCTCGAACTGACCCGGCGGCTCTCGCCCGTGACCGGCCAGCCCGAGCTTCGCTCGCCGTGTGCGGATTGGCAGGAAGTCGCTGAGAGCAGCATCGACACGGCTTCCGAGAGCCGAATTGCACTGCGAGCAAACCCGGTCGATTTTAACAGTCCCCCCGATTGCAAGCGAGAAGACGTGTTCCAGACTGGGCGGCCGTTCCTCTAAACAGAAAATGCACAACATAGCGCGCACCTATAGCTCGGGAAGCCGAGAGGTGGAACAGTGTGGGTTTCCGAAGCACACGGAGGGAGCTTCGCAAACCTCAAGACTTCCGGATTTCCCGGAAGGTATGACCGTAATGGAGGCGCAGCGAGACCTTGCAGCCGGGCCACACGAACGGAGGGTGTGGTCGGGTGGCAGCGGCTTCGGCTCGCTCACGCTATGGCCGTCCCGGCTGGCAGGCAATCGGGACGTTGCTATGCTGTCGTGCTGCTGTCGTGTTGCGCTTGGCTCGCGCCTGGCATGGTCATGGCAGCAACAGGAACTTGACCCATGACCGCTACCACGACGGAGCCGAACGAGACGACGGCAGGCGGTCCGCGCCACCTCACGCCGGAGGAAATTGGCTGGATGGTGAAGACCTTCCGCACCGCCCAGGGCTGGACGCAGGAGACGCTGGCCGAGCTGTCCGGTCTGCAAACCCGCACCATCCAGCGCGTCGAACAGGGCCAGCCGAGCAGCACCGATACGCGCCGGGCTATCGGGCGCGCTTTCAAATTCGACGACATCGATTTCTTCAACACGCTGAAGGGTATCCCGACGGACGCGGAAATGCAGAAGCAGAAGGAGGCGTTTGACCGTGAACACCTTCTCCTTGATGCCCGCGCAGTGGATGGTCGCCAGCTCCTCGCCGTGATGCAGGACGGCCCTGGCTTTGGCGCGATTTGCGCTATGAGCGTGGCCGAGCTGCCGCGTGCGGCGCAGGATGCGTTTGCCGCCATTGTGGATTTCGTGCGCGACTGCATGAACATCTTCGACGTTGCCCCGCAGTCCGAAATTCTCGGCTACGGCGACATGCTGGACGAGAGCATTGCCGAGCTGAAGGAGGCGGGCTTCTGCCTGTGCGCCGCATTCAGGGATACCAAGCTCACCAACGACAGTTGGGCCAACAAGACGCCCCTGCCATGCCGCATCACCTATCTGCTAGTCGGGCCGAAAGACCAGCCCCCTGCGAAGGTCGCGGTCGCGCGCAAGGTGTCCGGTGGGTTCTGAGGGTGCTCCGCATGTTGCACGTCGCGCTTGTGCGCAAGAAAGCTGAAGATGCGCGGCAATATTAGTGCAAAAATCCGGGGCGGAAACCACGGTTTCAATGCGAACGATTGGACAGCTGCGCCAATGCCCACTCGTCCCAACTCGATGGCCCACTATACGGGTCTCCGAATATCCAGCTAAGTACGCGAGCATCATAGGTCTGCGTCATCCATTCGGGCGCTACGAGCCTTTCCTGAATTGCAAGGTTCCACACAGATACAACGTTATCGCCCTTTGCAAGGTCGATGACAGCCGGGCGTAGCGTGTCGAAAGCGTCGGCGATGTTCTTTGCGTGCAGTTGGTTGATTGGACCGATCTTGCCGCTCTCGTGGGCGATGTAGTTGCGCGCGAGGCGGGCCTTGGTCAGCAGTTCAACCTCGTTAGTGGTTACGTAGCTGGTCTTCGTCATGCCTGCGATCGACTGGGCAAGCAGGAGATCCTTGGCGGCTGCCGCCGCGGCAAAGGTCGCTTCGACGTCACCAGTGACCCTGAACATTTCGCCGAGATTGAAGACGCGTAGCACGTATTGGCACTTCCGTTCGAACTCACAGGCAAGGTGAAGCGCCTTCCCAAAGGCCAGCATCAGAGATTCTACAGCCAGCGGTTCTTTGATGGCTGGCGATACAGTCCACATAGCTTGGCGGTCTCCCGGTTTGCGCGATCCACGTGCGGGCCATGATACCAGATGCCGGCAAGCCAGCTCGGCCTCATGGCCTCGCGAGACGACTAGCACGTGATAATCCAGTTATCACGTGCTCACTTTGTGCTAAAACGAATCGACACCCACCACCCACCCTAGCCCCAGTGTGACAATGCCCCGCCCGAGAAAGCCTATCTGCAGAAAATGCCAGGCCCTTGAGAAGCGCGCCAAGTTCTGGCGCGACCTGGCCGGCCGCTACAAAGCATCTATCGATCAGATTTACGGCCCCAGCAGGAAGAACAAGGGCGGATGACCGCCGCCCTTCCCATCCCGACCATCCCCGCTGCCCCGCCCGTGCTTCTCACACGGCTGGACCAGCTCGCCGCCATCCCCGAGGAAGAGATCTGGATGGCCAAGCGGCAGAGCGCCCGCACCCGCCGTGCCTGCCGGCTCGACGTGCGGCACTTCATGTGCGCGCCCGGCATCACCAGCCCCGACATGCAGCGCCAGGTCGATCATCGCGCCGTCATTGCGTGGGAACGGATGCAGCGCGAGCAGGACGGCGCAGCGCCGTCCACCGTGCGCCGACGGCTGGCGGCGCTTTCGAGTTTGTTCAAGCACCTGGTCCGCCACGGTGCGGCGACCCGCAACCCCGTGGTGGACGTGGAGCGGCCGGCAATCAACCGCGAGAAAGGCAGTACGGCGGCGTTCTCGAAAGCCGAGGCGCGCAAGTTGCTCGACGCGCCGCCGGCCGACACGCTCGCCGGCTTGCGCGACCGCGCCATTCTCTCGGTAGGTTTGCAGGTCGGATTTCGCCGCGCGGAGATCGCCGCCCTGAATGTCGGCGACCTTCACCAGAACCGGGGCTTCGATGCGCTGCGCGTGGTCCGCAAAGGGGGCCGGCGCGAAGCATTGGCGATCACCCCGCAGGCGGCGCAACGCATCCGGGCCTATCTTGAGATCGCCGGCCACGGGGACCAGCTCGACGCGCCGTTGTTCCGTCCCCTTCGTGGCAATGCAACGCCGCTCGACGTTGCCGGCCGCATGGACCCGGACGCGATACACCGCATGGTGCGGAAATACGCCGCCAGGATCGGCTTGGCGCACGGCTACTCGGCGCACTCGATGCGCGCGACCTTCATCACGACCGCGCTTGAGAACGGCGCGCAGCTTGAGGACGTGCAGAAGGCGGCCGGGCATCACGATCCTTCAACGACGAAGCTCTATGACCGGCGCGGCTATAACCCCGAGAAGGCCGCGAGCTTCTTTGCCACCTACTGACCCGCAAACCGGTCATCAGCGAGAGAACTTGAATGCCGATCCACTTCACCGAAAAGCGCGATATCGAGACCGCACTTGGCATGGGTTCAGGCTACGTGTTGGACTTTTCCAACAGGACATTTGGCGAGTTCATTGCGTCAAGCATTGGTATCGACATCTATGCCGGCCAATATTCGGACTCCGGCAGCTCGAAAGCCAACCATCTGCGCTGTTTTTTTGAAAGAGCGTCAGACTATCAGATTGGTTGCCTGCTGGCCGATCTCGTCACACATGCCCGCCAGCTAGGCGAGGATAATTATTCTTCGCCGCCGACCGAGGCGGACTTAAAGCGCCTGGATCGATGCCAAGCGATTGCCTCTCGGCTTAAGACCGCGCAACCGGTAGAGGGTCTGGACGCATTGCGGCCGAATGCCGACGATGACAAAGACTTTGCGGTCCTAGCGAAGGTCATTCGGGAGGGAATTCAGAAGCACGAGCCGGGACCTGTCCTAGACAGGCTTCATACATTTTGCATAAAATACTTCCGGACCCTATGTCAGAAGCGAGACATCACGTTCGAGAAAACGGACAACCTAGGAAACCTAGTCGGGAAATATGTGAAATACCTTGAGCAGAGCAACATCATAGAGGCGAAGATTACAATTCAGATCATGAAGTCGTCCATATCGACGTTCAGCGACTTTAACTACATCAGGAACAACAAAAGCCTCGCGCATGACAACCAGACTTTGAACGATCAGGAAGCGATGTTGCTATTCAGCCATGTCGCCGGCACAATCCGGTTCATTGAGTTCACCGAGGCCAAGGTTCCGGTGAAAATGGCCGAGGCCCAAGCTGATGTTGACGATGAAATTCCGTTTTGAGGCAAAAGGGTTGAGCGACGCGGCTACAGTCTCTTTGCCCAATAGGGAGACACTATATGCGGGATGATGAAAAGTCCGTGGTTGGCACATCTCCACCACCGCGGAAATCAGACGTGTTGTTTGGTTCAGGAAAGGACTGGCAGGCTGACGCCCGCGTCGCCTCCGGCTTCGATGACATAATCTACCAAGATGGTTACCGTCAGGCGGCACTCCATCTGGTTGAGTATGTTTGCGATAAGGAGAATGGGCAGAACTTTCTAGTTTATCCGATCATATATTTGTACAGGCATCACATTGAGCTGACACTAAAGTCAATTATCCGGGCCGCCTATAGCTTGCTCGATCAGGCATTAACGGGCAAAAGCAGCGAGACACTGACTCAGCACGATTTATCGAAGTTGTGGGCGGTGGCAAGACCGCTGCTTAACCCGGTTTGCGAAATGGCTGACCACTCAGCTTTCCCTCTGGACGATCTCGAAGGGATCGACTCCTATATCCGGCAGCTGCATGAGCATGACCGTGACGGTCAGAGCTTCCGCTACCCAACAACCAAAAAAGGCACGCCATCGTTGCGCTCTGGTCTAAACCAAATCAACATTCGGGATTTTTCGAATGCCTTAGAAAAGCTAGCAGATTATCTTGAGGGAACTGATAATTGGTTCGGTGATCTCATTGGGGCCAAGGCTGCGTATCAGGCGAAGCATGGGATGACGCCACCACATCAGCACGATTCCGAGGCTGGGGTATGATTGCAGAAGCCCGAGCCACCTTGCGAATGTCAGCTAAAGATTGGACGGACATCGTGGTTGCCGTCATGGCAGTTGCTGCCTTTGTCGTTGCTGTCGGGAGCTTCAGGGTATCTTCACGCGCACTACGGCTATCGGAACAGCAAGAGCAGCGGAAGCAGCCTCGGCTTTTTCCGAGGTTGTTGGACAGTCACTTTGAAAACCTGACCGAAGGCGGGCGCGTCTATTCCTTTTTGTTGTCGGTAGGAAACCCGACGGATTCCGACAATGCTATAGCGCAGATTGAAATGCATCTGCGCTATCTCATCGACGGTGACGTATCGATGACCGTCAAGTTGCCGCCATCGTCAGTTGGCATCCGTGATCCGGCGAACGATCAGCCTCGGCTGACAACGCCTGCCCGGATCGCCGCGCACGATACCACATCCGGTTGGTGCGATTTCGTCGTTAAGCCCGGCATCCTAAGCGGGCGAGCTATCGATGGTTATCAGATTGTCCTGACGGACAGTCATCAAGCCGAAACGAGCGTTGACGCTCTCGTAGTCAGTGAGAAACGCCGTGCTGTTTAGTAGATTTCGCAGCGGTCTCATCGAGCTGTCCCACGAGCGTGAAAAAGATGCTCTCCGCATTGTTGCAGATGGTGCCATTGGGCATCCCGGTGTAGGCGAAGGGCGTCTGATCCCGTTGGTGATCCTCGATACCAGCAGCCGACCAGACTTGGAGGAATATATCCGGGTTCATCAATACGGCGGCGCAGGCGATGTAAAATGCCAGTGGGGCCAGCTCATCGGTCATGATAATACCGTTGCGCTCGTCCTGTCGTTCATACGACCCGCCGAGTTGGTTGCAATCGTTGAGTTTGATCTTCAGAGGCACCACGGGGTTCTTGTCGAACAGGTGCTCGGCACCAAGGCGCTATACATTCAGACTGGACGCGAGGGAGATCGCCTGAAGCACGATGTAAACCTGCCCAAGGTCATCCTAGAAGTGCCCGAGACCGGGTTCGGAAGACAATTCTGGGACAGAATCTATTGTCGATACACGACGGCCAAATTGCGTGAGCGTGGTCTGAATAGCGCGGACGCCAAACGAGCGGCGAAGGAGTCCATCGCGGAGCTGCGTAAACTTGGCACCGTCCGTATGGGCGGACGCCACGACATCGCACGGACGAAGGGCTAGAATGCACCAAGGCGCGCATCATAGCTTTCGCCAAGCGGCTTTACCTTAGCCTCCTTTGGCGCCGCCCTCCGGGTCAGGCTCTAGGCATAGCCCCGAGCCGCGTAGCGGCGTCTCGGCCCTCCGGGTGACGATCCATTCGCGCAAGTGGGTCATCTCGCCGCAGACGCGGCGTAACGGGGGCCGAGAGGCGTTGCCTCTTCTCTCCCCCAAACAGGCTTCCGCCTGGATGGCTGTAAGTCACGCCGTCTATTACCTTGTGCGCGTATAGCGTGCCTTGCCATAAAGCCGCTTACGCGGCCAACATGGCCGCAGTGGCGAGGGTCTGACTAGAATTGGTGATCTGATGGCGCGATTGGTGCGGGTGCAGCCGCGTGATCTGTCAGCACTTTAATCATTGGTGGCGTGCCTGGTGTTGGCAGTCGCAGGCAGATGCGCAGAAGCGGCACCGTCGGTGACACCGATATAAGGCTATATCCTTCGAACTGAATGCTGTTGCCCATGCTGATGAGCATCGCGCCGGCGCTATGAATGTCCCAACGCAACCAGTTCGTGCAGCAGAAGCGCACCCAGGGCCAGGCGGCAATGTATCGGGAGACCATACCAGCACCGATGCGTCGAAAGATGTTCGCAGCGGTGATCCGTTCCTGGTTTGGCGCATCTTTGGACAGGTTGCCGTGGACTATCAGGCATTCCTGCGTCTCTCGGCGCAGATCCATGATTTCCTTAATCGGCTCGAACAGCAGCCGCGTGGCCCCCCATCCCAGGGCGCCCAGTAGAACACTGAATATCGCTGACCACATTGAATAGCCTCTCCGGAGAAACCGTCGGTCACGGCACAGCATCAAGGCCGGCGGCTAAGCCCAAATGTGTCTACGACTTTCCCTAAAGCTGGGTTATGCGATATAGGCTGTCGTTGAACGCCAAGACGATGTCGGTTACTGATAGCGAGGCGAAATGTCGATTGAATGGTTAGACGTTCTGAAAATATCGGCCTCCAGTAGTGTTCTGACAGCCTCCATAGCCTGGAGGTTGAACCATTTTTCTGTGCATCGTGCAACCCTTAGGAGGAATGCACGCTATTTGGCGCAATCCCTATATATGACATCAAAAACCAACCGGGAAAAGACCACCGTGCCACGGTTGCTGCACTCGCACTAGGGTCTGGACTCATAGCCTGACCCAGTAGAGCGCCGCAGCGAGATGCGTTGCCGCGAGAAAGTTGCGGGCGAGCTTATCGTATCTTGTGGCGATGCGGCGCCAATCTTTGATGCGGCAGAAGAAGTTTTCGATCTTATGTCGGCGGCGGTAGATGCGCTTTGGGCAGTAGGCCTTCGTGGCGGCATTCTCGCGGCTCGGAATGACTGGTAGCGCGCCCTCGTCCTTGATCATTTGGCGCACTTTCCCGCTGTCGTAGGCCTTGTCTGCGGTGATCGCGAGCGGAGGTCGAGGCGTATTGAGCACATCTTCAACCGCCTGGCTGTCGTGCACCTGCGCACCGGTGAGGGTGAAGTTCAGCGGTCGACCCTTGCCGTCGACGCTGGCATGGATTTTCGTGCTGCGCCCGCCTCTGCTGATGCCGATCGCCTGATTTTTCTCCCCCCTTTTGCGCGTTCCGGTGGATGGTGAACATCGATTCCGTTTGATCGTGAACATCTGTTCCAGTTGATCGTGAACACCGAATCCGGCCGATCGTGAACACCGGTTCCGGTG
>Ga0302326_10009797_pt1 | contig 20846 bp, 20 predicted proteins | sample Palsa_T0_3_FD_202264 | JGI IMG/M metagenome (GOLD analysis project Ga0302326, IMG submission 202264) | Peat permafrost microbial communities from Stordalen Mire near Abisko, Sweden - Palsa_T0_3 | ecosystem: Environmental > Terrestrial > Soil > Palsa > Peat permafrost | place: Sweden: Abisko...
TCGACATCCTGCCCTGAGGATGATTGAGCGAAGCACATGACAGTGACAGCAGGGAGACCATGACGTCAGACCAGCGGGGCGGCCGCGTCCTGGTGCTGCAACATCTGGCTGATGAGGATCCGGGCTCAATCGGTGACCACCTGGTGGCAGCCGGAATGCAACTCACGACCGTCGAGCTCGACGAGGGTGAACCCATTCCCGATCTGTCCGCTTTCGATCTGATGCTGGTCATGGGCGGGCCGATGGATGTGTGGCAGGAAGATCTGCATCCGTGGCTCGTCGCCGAAAAGGCGGCCATTCGCACATGGGTTCTTGAATTGGAGCGACCCTACCTAGGCGTCTGTCTCGGGCATCAACTCCTGGCCGACGCACTTGGAGGTGCAGTGGGTCCCATGCCGGCACCCGAAGTCGGGGTGGTCGAAATTACAATGGCGCCCGCGGCGGACAAGGATCGTGTCTTTGCCACCCTCCCGCCCATGGTGCATGGATTGCAGTGGCACGGCGCCCAGGTGCTCAGGCTTCCCCCCGACGGGATCGTTCTGGCCTCCAACGCGGATTGTGCCATTCAAGCCCTACGAGTCGGACCATGCGCCTGGGGCGTGCAGTTCCACTTGGAGGTCGATGAGTCCACCGTGGGCGAATGGTCGGAGGTGCCCGAATACCAATCCTCCCTGCAGGCTCTGGGGAGGGACGCTGAATGGTTCGCTGGTGAGGTCGCTCGGCACCTCGTGAGCATGGAGGGCGACACTGTCCGTCTGCTTTCGCAGCTGATTGCGCTGGTCCATCGCAATGTGAGTGAGCGCAAGGAGGCCGTCGGTTGACCGCGGTGGTGTTGGATCAGGAGGAGCTCGCTCGCGCCATCTCCGAAGGCCGGGTGGGCGCATGGTTGGAGGGAGCGGGGATCAACTCGGTCCACCTCGCCTTGTTCGACTCCTCTGGGACATTGCGGGAGAAGCGACTCAGTCCGGCGTCGGCGGCCCGTGCCTTCGAGAACGGCTGGAGCTTCATCGACGCCATCCAATGGTGGGGCCCTGAGGATGCTGTGTGGCGAAACGGTGGATCGGAGCACCAACCGGCGGCGGTCGATACCGGAAGTGGGCGCCCCTATCCCTTTGAGGCGGGCTCGGTCATGTTTCTGGCCGAATTTGCCGGCCCGATGGCCGAACTCTCCCCCCGTCACCAACTGGAGAAGATGGTGCACCGGTTGGCTGCCGCTGAACTCACCGCCGATGTTGGATGGGAGTTCGAATGCATAATCCTCGAGTCGACTCCCGGCGAGACTTTGGACGAGGCCAGCACCTTGCGCCCTGCCATGTCAGGCAATCAATGCTGGTCCTCACTGACCATGGCCAACGAGGCGCCGATGATAGGGGGCCTGGTCACGACACTGGAACAGGGAGCGATCCCGGTGGATCACGTCTGTTCCGAACTTGGTCCCGGCTGTCTCGAACTGGCTTTGGAACATCGGCCGGCCGGCCGTTCCGCCGACAACGCCGCTCTGGCCCGCATCTTCACCAAGGCCTACTTCAGCCAGCATGCGCTGGTCGCTACCTTCATGGCACAACTGAGTGACCAATTCCCCGGATTGGGGGGACACCCCAGCCTTTCGCTTCATTCCACGCTCGACGCCGGACCCACGCTGGTGCACCGCGACGGCACCCTGTCGAAGGTCGCCCTGGCGGCCATTGCCGGTATCACGACACTGCTGCCCGAACTCCTGGTCATGGCGGCCCCGAACCCGAACTCTTACCGACGCTTTGGGCCGGGGAATTGGGCCCCCTCAACGGCAACGTGGGGAGTGGGCAATTACAGCTGTGCCCTGCGTGTGGTCGCCGACCACCCCAAGTCGACCCGTCTGGAACTACGGATCCCCGGGGCCGACACCAATCCCCACCTCTGCTCAGCCATGATGATGGGCGCTGCCGCCTGGGGGATTGAACTCGGCCTCGACCCGCCGCCACCGGTGCAGGCACCAGCCGACGGGAGGGAGCATCAAGCCGGGCCCCGGCTTCCCCGTACCCTGATTGAGGCGGCTGAATTGTTCTCTGAGAGCGTTGCCGCGCGGACATTGTTCGGATCGACCTTTGTCGACCACTACGTGGCTTCTCGCATGGCTGAGGCCAACGCCTGCAACCGCTTCGTCTCCGCCCAGGAGCGCCGTCGCTACATGCGCCATGTGTGAAGGCATGGCGCGCTCGTGACGGAGTTCACTCTGAGCGAGGCGCAGGTCACCACCTTTGCCAACGACGGGTTCGTCATCATTGATCGCATCATTGATCCATCGCTGGCGGCCCAGGTGCTGGCCCGGTACGACGATCTCTTCGGTGGGCAATTCGAGACCGGCCTCTATCCGGACGAATGGAACTGGAAGGCCGGACGGGATCCGGCAGACCTGACACGGCAAATCTGCAACGCGTGGAAGTCAGATCGCACCATCGCGGGCGTCGTTCTCCGGGAAGACCTGGGTCGGGCCTGTGCACGCTTGGGCGGTTGGCCGGGAGTGCGATTGAGCCAGGACAATGTCCTTTGGAAACCCCCTGGCGGCAAGGCTTTGGGATTCCATCAGGACTCAAGTTATGAGCAGTGGGCCATTCCGTCGGAGTGGGTGAGCTGTTGGATCGCGTTGGAAGACACGTCGTCCGCGCAGGGCACCGTCGAATACGTCAGGGGATCACACAAATGGGCCCACTGGGGAATGATTGAGGAGTTCCATGGACCCGATGACCCTCACCAGGACCTCCGGAGGGCGGCACAGGCCCATGGCGAGGATCCCGAGTTCGTCCCGGTGGAGGTTCCGGCCGGCGGAGGCGCGTTCCACGCCGGATGGACCTGGCACGGGTCGAATGTCAACCGCTCACCGCAGCCGAGGAGATCACTGGTGGCGCACTGCATGTCGTCCGAGGCGCGCTTTCATCCTGACGTGACCGGCTATCTCTACAGTCGCTACAAGCGGTTCGGTGATGACCGGATGGACGAGTCGTTCTTTCCCATCACCTGGCACCAGGACGGCTACCGATCGCCCTTCATTGAGCCGTATCTCGACAGGAGCGTCGGCTGGGCCGGAAGTGCCACTCCGGCGTAGTCCCCTCAGATAGAGATGGAGGGAAAATCCGCCGGCTGTTCGGTCGAGAGCGCACTCATGACGGGAATGCGTCCACTTGCAATTTCCAACGGTGCGGGCGAGGTCAGGACCGGAAGCGCGGTCAGGGCGGTGACGCGCTCGCGCATGCCGTTCCCGCCAAATCGGGCGAACCGGCGCTTCCGGCGCGATCCGAGCACGATGACATCCGCCGACCAGTCCTGGGCTGCGTTGGCGATACGGACCTCCACCCCGAAGCAACTGGTGAGGTAGAGCGACCCTTCCGTCGGGATTCCGGCTGACCGCAGGGCCGCCACCGCACCTTCAAGGTGCCGAATGGCCTCCGCTTGGGTCTCCATGGTGAAGCCCCGACCACCGACGAGATACTCGTTCACGTGGACGACACGCACGCTGCCCGAGGTCTGGAGGGCCAGAGCGGTTGCGAAGCTGATGGCGGTCTCGCTGGACGCAGACTCATCAATGGCAAGCAATATCCTGCTGAACATGGCGCTACTCACTTCTTCCGTCGAGGAGTTGTCGCTCGACTCTTGATTGTTTCGATCAAGTTAACACCCTGGTAACACCATGAATACCAGTTTCCTGTCAATAAACTGTCAACAGCTGACGGTCACCCCACGGCGAAAGGATCCCGATGCCTCGCCACGGCCGTCAGATGTTCAACGAGTACCGCGAATTGATCATTGTGGTGGCCGCAGCCGCCGTCGGCCTGACGGTGCAGCACCCCCTCGAATGGGCGGTCCGGCACCAGGGTATTGACGTCCTGTTGGTGATCCTGGTGTTCTCCACCGCTCTCAACGTCGACCCGCGGACTCTCCGCACGCTTCCCGCCGCCTGGAAGCAACTCTCTCTGGCCCTGCTCGTCGGCATCGCTGTCCTGCCGCTGCTCTCCTGGATAGCGGCCCACCTGGTGGTGGCCGGTCACTTGCGCGACGGGGTGATCACCATCGGCCTGGCACCTTGTGAGATCGCTTCCATCGCCACCACGGCGATGGCGGGTGGCGACGTGGCGCTGGCCGGTGGCGTGCTCATCGGATCCACCGTTCTGACGGTTGCCCTGGCTGGTCCCATACTGGCCGCAGAGGTGCCCGGGGCAACGTTCGACCCATGGCACATTCTGACCAACCTGCTGTGCATTGTGGCCGCGCCGCTCGCCATCGGGGTCATGCTCGGGGTCGTGATGTCGGTACCCGCTCGGGTCTCCGACGTGGCCACCACCACCAGCACACTGTCGGTGGCGGCGCTCGTGGCTCTGGTGGCAGCCGAGGTGCATTTCACCCGGTCCTATCTTTCGGTTCTGGCGGCCATTGTGGCCCTCCTGATTGCCTCGGCCGGCGTGGGACTCCTGGTCGGACGCCGCAGCCGGCCCGGCACCAAAAAGGCCCTTCTCCTCACCATCTCGATGCGTGACTTCGCCATTGCGGCCGGACTGGCCACGGCTGCTTTCGGTGCCGCGGCAGCAGCTCCTCTCGGCCTCTACGGCATCACGGTGCTGGTGTGGGGCACTGGCAGCGCCGGGTTCATGCGGTCCCGCGGCTCGGACTGAATGGCCGTCGGGGCGGATGACTTCCGCCGTCAAGCGGCCCCGCGACTCGTGACCTCAGGCCGGTGGAAACGGGAAGCGTCGCGTGAGGCTTATGAGATTGCCTGGGTCGTCCCGCATGGTCGCCTCAATTCCGTAGGGTCGCTCCGCGGGCTCGGCCAAAAACGTGACCCCCTTCGACGAGAGCTCGGTTGCTTCCGGCGCCCGGCCCATCTCGCAGCTGGAGCCGTCTGCGCCATCGGGCCGGCTCTGGGCGCGGCCGTCGGGGCGCTCGTCCGGAGCACCGCGCTGGCCGTCACGCTCGTGCTGAGCAGGTTCATCCGTTCCGACGCCTGAGTGACGGGCGTGGCAGTGTAGGCACGCGTGCAGACGCCGACCGAGACTCGTGCATCGGATACAGCACACAGAGCCCCACCTCTCCATCCGGTGGACCGTCGGGTCTTCATCGTCGCCGGCGCGCTGTTCACCTTCCTCATGGCCCTCTCGGCCCGCTACGGCTTCCACCGCGACGAGTTGTACTTCCTCGACTGCGGGCGGCACCTGGCCGCCAGCTACGTCGATCAGCCGATCTTCAGCCCGCTCGTCGCCCGCCTTGCCCTCGAACTCTTCGGCGTCTCACTCACCGCACTGCGGCTGTGGCCATCCCTCGCTGCTGGGGGGACCGTGGTGCTCGGCGGCCTCCTGGCCCGGGAGTTCGGCGGGGGTCGCCTCGCCCAGTTGCTCGGGGCACTCGGGGTGGCGACGGCTCCAGCCCTCCTCGGGGCCGACCACATCCTCGATACGACTCCCTTCGACCTGCTGGCCTGGACGGCCCTGGCATGGGTCGTCGTGCGCATCGGGCGCACGGGCGACACGCGGCTGTGGATCGCCGCCGGTGCCATACTCGGCCTCGGTCTGACCAACAAGCACTCAATCGCCTTCTTCGCCGTGGCCCTTGTCGCCGGCACGGTGCTCAGCCGGGGCTCGGCACTGCTGACCAATCGTTCCTTCCTCATCGGCGCCGTCATCGCGGCCGCCTTCACCGTTCCGGATCTGTGGTGGCAGGCAACCCACCACTGGCCCACCATCGGCATGACCCATGCCCTCGCCCAGGAGAACGGCGGCCTGAAGAATGTCGTCGTCTTCGTCTTTTCCCAGATCTTTATGGCCGCGCCGGTGCTCATCGGCGTCTGGGTGGCGGGGTTGCGGTTTTTGTGGCGCTCGGGCAACCCGTTGTGGCGGGGCCTTGTGTGGTCCTACGGCCTGCTCTTCGTCTTCTTCGCCGCCACCACCGGATCCAAGCCGTATTACATCGCCGCGACCTACTTCTTCCTCATCGCCGCCGGAGCGGTCGCGCTGGAGCACCAGTGGATAGCGGAACCACGCCGGCTCCGCCGCCTGGTGGGTGCACTGGCGGTGAGCCTGGCGGTGACCGTGTGCCTCACCCTCCCTGTGCTCCCGGCCAGATGGATCGGCTGGACGGCCTCGCTCGACCCGGTACCGACCGAGACGGTTGGGTGGCCCGAGTTGGTGCACACGGTGGCCGACGTCTGGCACCGCCTGCCCGCACCGCAGCGAGACCACGCGGTGATCTTCACCGGCAACTATGGCGAAGCCGGCGCCATCAACGAACTGGGGCGCAAGGACGGGCTGCCCGAGGCGGTCAGCGGGCAGAACAACGTCTGGTACTGGGGGCCGGGCAACCCCCGGGCCACCACCGTCGTCGCCGTCGTGCAGGGCAATCCGGCGAGTGGGACGAGCCAGTTCGTGACCCAACTTCGTTCGGACTTTTCCGACGTGGTGGCGGTTGCCACCTTGGAGAACCGACCCGGCATCACCAATCAGGAGGAGGGTGGGCACATCTATATCTGCACGCGCCTGCGCCACTCGTGGGGTTCGCTGTGGCCGTCGTTCAAGTTTTACTCCTGATACGGCCTGAAAGGGCTACTCCGCGAACGTCTCGCCCACCCAGGCCGGCATTCGGGTGGCCTTGCCATCGCCATCTACGCAGCCGTGCACCGTGACCGCCGTGGCTCGGACCGCACCACCGACGGTCAGGAGGTAGGCGATCTGGAACGTCGTACGCGTGGCCGCCCCGGCCCACAGGTGCACCTCCACCTCGTCGTCGAACCGCAGGGGCGCCCGGTACTGCACTGCGGCTTCGAGCACGGCAATGTCGAGTCCCCCGCCCCGCACGTCGTCATAGGGATGACCGATGTGACGCAGGTAGGCCACCCGCGCCTCCTCGAGGTACGCCAGGTAGGCCGCGTGGTGGATGATTCCCATGGCATCGGTCTCGGCGAACCTGGTGCGGACCCGGTGCACGAACCGGTAGTCGGCCGGGTCGCGTGAGGGTTGGAGTGACTGTCGCACCGCGCCGGCTATCCCCCCACCTCGGCAGCGCCGTCGAACGACCGGCGTCTTCCCGCGGCCATGCGGTCCACGCCGTCTCGGTTCAAGATGGCGAACTCGCCGTCGGCCTCCACGGTCACCACGCCGCCCTGCACGATCTGCCCCTTGGAGAAGACGCGCCGATCGGTGACCTCGGTCACCCACCCTTCGAACTGAGCCTCCTCGTAGGCCAACGTGGGCCGCCGGAAGTGAAGTCCCAGACGCACGGTTGGACCGGTCGCACCGGCAATGGCGTTGGCCGCCGTCAAGATGATGTCAAAAGTGGCCAGCAGCGCAGCCCCGTGCACGCAGCCGGGCGCGCCCTCATAGGCCACCCCGAAGGTGGCGAAGCCATACGCTTTGGGCGGCTCAAAGGTCAGGCGCACGGGGAGGGCCAACGGGTTGAAGGGCCCGATGATCGGGTCGTAGGGCATAGCCCCACCGAGGGGAACCCCGTTGGGCATGTCATCGGGACTCGAAAAGAGGAACCTCGGGATCGGCGTCTCGGGCCGGTGGCCTTCGAGCTCGTCTGCCACCTCCTTGATGCGGGCGGCCAGGCGGGCGGTGTCCTCGGGTGGAGGTGCCGTGCTGACAGAGAGCGCAATCACCCGTCGCAGTTGCTCGGCCAGTTCGTAGGCCTCACGCTGGCGTCCGCGCACGCCGGGGTGGTGCTCAAATGCCGGCACCGGCGGCACCGTCGTCGACGCGGGGATGGGCGCTCCCCCGACCGGGAATGGCGAGTCAGATCTCACGAGGGAATGACAGTACAGCTGCACCATGTTGGGCCGACATTCCAATGGGCCGACACTCCGAGTGCCCGCCAGCCGGTTTTCCACGAATGCTGGTCTCCCGGATTCGACCCGTACCATGAGGCCATGACCCCAGAGCACAGTGTGACCTTTACCAGCGGAAGCCCCGATACCGTTCTGGACCCGATCGACCCGGCATTGGCCGATGCCCTCACCGCAGCGCTGGCCCTCCCCCCGCCTGAGCAGCATGCTGCCGTTTCCGCCGTCGCGGCGCGAGATCCACGTTGCCTGCAGGCCTGGGCCACCCTGGCCGAGCTGGCCGAGACGCCCATCGACCGCTACGCCTTCGCCCGCGTCGGGTACCACCGGGGACTGGACTCGCTGCGGGCTGCCGGCTGGCGGGGCTCGGGCTATGTGCGCTGGCGCAATGACTCAAATCGCGGGTTTCTCCGCTCGCTCCACGCCCTCGAACTGGCGGCCGGGGCCATCGGAGAAGTGGAGGAAGAACAGCGCTGCGCCCTCTTTCTGCGCCAGCTGGACCCTGAGTGGGGGCAACTCGGATTGTAGTTAGAGAACCTAACTGTATGATGGTCGAAGTGTCTGGTGCCCCCTCAATTGTGACGTCGCCGCGACCGCTGCGCGAACTTCCGGCGACGGGCACGTACGGCCGCGTCGCCGCCTGGCTGTCCAAGCGGGTGGAGGTGGCGCTGACTACGCTGGACCTGACCATGCCGCAGTACCGGGTCATGGGCATACTGGCCGAGGGCTCAGCCGCCGCTTCCGGACTGGCCGATCGGCTCGCCGTGCGACCGCCGTCGATCACCGCCGTCATTGATGGCCTGGTCTCCCGAGGCCTGGTCGACCGCAAGCACGAGGACACCGACCGCCGTCGCATTGCGCTGCGCCTCACCGAAGAAGGTGCCCGCATGGTGGCCCTGGCTGACCAGACCGTGGACGAGCACCTTGCCTCCATCGCCAACTGCCTGCCCGGCAAAGACGAAGCCGTGGCCCTCCGCTCGCTGGAGCTGTGGGGCCAGGCGTTGGCCGCTTTTCACCAGGCCCGCAAGGGGGTCGAGTGAGCACTACCGAAGACCAGCGCACGGGAGCAGAGGCGGACGACGAGCGGGGCCCGGACGCAGCATCGACCAGCGCCACCGGGACCATCGAGCGCACACTGCCACTGGCCGCCTATGTGCCCATGGGGGTCACCAGCAATTACAAGGCGCCCAAGGCCACTGTCGATCCCGACACCTCGAAGTCCTGGTTGCGGCGGGCTTACCCGATCGTGGCTTCGCACAAGGGGGCGTTCCTCACCTCACTAATCCTCTCCTTTGTCGGCCTCGTGCTGCAGGTACAGATCCCGGATCTGCTCAATCACGCCATCGACAACTCCCTCGTACTGCATACCGTGCCCCTGCACTTCTACGTCGACTGGGTGATCGCACTCGGGCTCATCGGCGGTGTCACGGGCTACATCGCGCGGAACGCTCTCTACAAGGTGGCCTACAACATTGAGTTCGACCTGAGAAACGGCATTTACGAGCACCTGACCCGCATGTCGTTCCCCTTCTACGACCGGGTCCAATCCGGGCAGTTGATCTCCAGGGCCAACTCGGACATTCGATCAGTGCAGATGTACCTCACCTTCGCCCCGTTGATCCTGGTCCAATGCTCCATCGCCCTGGTGGCCTTCGGGTACATGCTCTCCATCAACGTGGTGCTCGCCCTGGTGGCCATGGCCACCATGCCCTTCATTTACTGGACCGGCATGCGCATGCGCAAGGTTCTCTTCCCGGTGTCGTGGCTGATCCAGTCCCGGCTGGCCGAAGTGGCCACCGTGGTCGACGAGAACGTCAACGGCGTGCGGGTGGTCAAGTCATTCGCCGCCGAGGAGCAGCAGCTTCGCCAACTGGCCACGGCGGCCGACAAGGTGCAGTGGGGCTATATCAAGGATGCTGATCTGCGGGCCCGCTTCTCGCCGCTGATCCAGAACCTTTCCCAGGTCGGACTGGTCCTGGTCCTGCTCTTCGGCGGCTACATGGTGATTCACGGGACGCTGGGTTACGGCGCCATTTTGGCCTTCAACGTCTACCTGCTGATGATGCAGGCACCGTTCATGATGCTGGGCATGCTCATCATGATGGGCCAGCGCGCCTCCGCCTCGGCCGAGCGCATCTACGAGATCCTTGACGAGCAGGCCACCATTGTCGATCGTCCGAACGCCGTGGACCTGTCCGACAGCCGGGGAGACGTGCGCTTCGAGCACGTGCGGTTTGCCTACGGGACCCAGAGCCGGGTCGCCCTCTCGGTTGAAGATGGCGGCAATCCCGATGTGCTGTCCGACTTCAACCTCCACCTGCGGTCCGGTGAGACCGTGGCGCTGGTCGGTCGGACCGGGAGCGGCAAGTCCACGGTGGCTCGGCTCCTGGCGCGCTTCTACGACGTCTCTGATGGGGCCGTCTTTGTCGATGATCACGATGTCCGTGACCTCACGTTGACCAGTCTGCGAGCCAACACCGGCGTCGTCCTTGACGAGCCGTTCCTGTTTTCGCTTTCCATTCGGGACAACATCGCCTACGGCCGACCAGACGCCAGCACGGAAGAGGTGCTGGCAGCGGCACAAGCCGCCGGCGCCGACGGCTTCGTGCGCCGCCTTCCGGCGGGCTATGACACCGTGGTCGGAGAGCGGGGCTACACGCTCTCGGGTGGACAGCGTCAGCGCATTGCCATTGCGCGTGCGCTCCTCATCAACCCGCCCATCCTGATTCTCGACGACGCCACTAGCGCCATCGACGTCAAAGTGGAACAGAAGATCCACTCGGCGCTGCGGGTACTGATGCAGGACCGGACCACCTTGATTGTCGCCCACCGACTCTCCACCATCAGCCTGGCCGACCGGGTGGTCCTGCTCGACGGCGGGAAGATCGTGGCCGACGGTACCCACGCCGAGCTCCTTGTCTCGACACCCCTCTATTCCGAAGTCTTGGCGCAGGCATCGTCGGCAGAAGACGCCGAGCCGGGCGACGAAGGCGACGAGGTCCTCTGATGTTCGGTGGAGGAGGGATGGGAGGACCACTGGGTGGGGGCCCGCCCGGGGCGGCACAGCCCGGACTTCCCTTCGGAGGCATCCCCTCAGAACTGCAAGCCGGCGTCGACCTCCTCCTGGCCGAAGAGCCCGATCGGGGCGAATCCGAGATCACGTTCTCGCAACAACCGTCGGCCGAAGAGAAACGCCAACTGAGTTTGGGCGGGCTCATCAAGGTGTACCCCGGCATGTTGGCGGCAGCGATCGCCTTGGTGGGTGTGATCGGCGTGTCCAGCCAGCTCGGCCCGTGGCTTACCGAGAACGCGATCAACCACGGCATGCTTCCCGGACACCACGACTTCGGCCTCGTCATTGTCATCGCCGCCGTCTACCTGGCCTCGGTCGCCATTTCGTCGGCCGCGCAGTGGGGCCAGGTCAGGGTGACGGGACGGCTGGCTTCCTGGGTCATGAACGACCTGCGCACCACCATCTTCCGCCACCTGCAGCGACTCTCGCTGGACTTCTTCACCGAGGAGAAGGCCGGCGTCGTCATGAGCCGAATGACGAGCGATATAGAGAACCTGCAGCAGCTCCTCCAAGACGGTCTGGCCCAGTTCGCCATTCAAGGCCTGACCATGGTCGTCATCTCGGTGTTCCTCTTCACCTCGAACGTGCGCTTGGCCTTCATCACCATCGTCGTTGTGATACCTCCGCTCACCATCATGTCCATCTGGTTCAAGAATGCGTCTGAACGTGGGTACGACAAGGTGCGTGACGGCATCGCCCTGGTGTTGGCCGACCTGTCTGAGAGCCTGCAGGGAGTACGGGTGGTCACCGCCCACAACCGGCAGCGCTACAACGTGGTGCAACACCGCAATGTGGTCGGCTCGTATCGCGACGCCAACCTCTACACCGGGCGCATTAACGGGATCTACGGTCCCGGTTCCCAGCTGCTCGGCGTGATCGGACAGATTGTGATCCTGTCTGTCGGCGGTGACATGTACCTGCACCATCAGATCTCGCTCGGTGCGTTGGTCGCCTTCTTCCTCTACGTCAACCGGTTCTTCCAGCCCATTCAGCTCCTGGTCCAGCAGTACAACACCTATCAGCAGGGCCAGTCATCAGTGTTCAAGCTGCGCACGCTGTTGGAGAACGAGCCCACCGTGCTGGAGGACCCCGAGTCCACCGAGCTCCCCCCCATCCGCGGCCGGATCCGCTTCGACCATGTCTCCTTCGGCTACGACCCCGACATCCCCGTCCTCTCAGACGTCGATCTCACCATTGAGCCCGGGGAGACGGTGGCCTTCGTGGGAGCAACCGGAGCCGGCAAGTCCACCATGGCCAAGTTGGTCACGCGCTTCTACGACCCGACGGAGGGTCGGGTGCTCATTGATGGGCATGATCTGCGTTCCGTCACCATGAAGTCCTTGCGCAGTCAGCTCGGCGTCGTGCCACAAGAGCCGTTCCTTTTCGCCGGCACAATTCGCGACAACATCTCGTTCGCCCGCCCAGACGCACCCGATGACGCCGTCTGGGAGGCCGTGCATCAGGTTGGGCTGACCGAGCTCATCAATCGACTCCCCCATGGGCTCGACACCGTCGTCCATGAACGCGGTCAGTCGCTTTCGTCGGGAGAACGCCAGCTCATCGCTTTGGGCCGGGCCTTCATGGCCCAGCCCCGCGTCCTGGTGCTGGACGAGGCGACCTCCAACCTGGACTTGCAGTCGGAGACCATGGTCGAGGCCGCGCTCGACGTGCTGCTTCAACAGCGGACGGCGGTGCTCATCGCCCACCGACTGTCGACCGCTATGCGGGCCGACCGCATTGTGGTGGTCGGCGACGGTCGGTTGCTGGAGCAGGGTTCACACGACGAGCTGGTGGCGCTCCATGGCCACTACGCCGAAATGTACGCCACCTGGATAAGCCAATCGCACGCCGAGTAGCAACGGCCACTCCACACGCGACGGTTCACTTAATCGATGCGAGTTGTCCCGCAATGATCTCTCGGTCTTCTTCGTCCAAGCCGTCAAGCATGTTCCGGCAAGCCGCGGCGTGTCGATCGCGCCCTTCAGTGTCGCCAAGTACCGCATAGGCGCGAGCCACCCCTTCTTCGGCTGAGGCCAGGCGCCAGTCGGTCCACCCGTTCATCTGCGCCCGGTGAAGCGACGCGGTGGCGAAGGTCAATGCCAGCTCGCCCACGCCCAACAGGCTGAGCACATGGGCCATCTGCCAATCTCCGACAGCCAATGGAGTTTCGTCATCCGCCGGGCCAACCTCGGACCACAGGTACCGAGACGCCGCGGCGCGCAACACCATCTCACGCTCCTGCTCGGGTGTCCGATCGACCAGGTCGATCAGGTCCCAGGCGGTGTTGAACGCCGCCTTGGCGGCAGACTCCTTCCATTGCTTCTCCGGGCCCGAGCTGCCACCACCGGCGTCTTCCTTAGATACCTCCATATCGAAAAAGGTAGTACCGGTCTGTCAGATGCGCGTGCAGGTTTCAGCCGGCGACGGCACGACTCCATTCCCGCAGAGTTGACCGGTATCGCATATCCCAGAGGTCATAAACCTTGCGCAGTTGCGTCCCGAGCCAATCCGGGGGAAGAAGTTCTGCGGGGAGCAGTGGATCGGCCTGCAGATGGCGTAGGACGGCGGCGGAGAGCTCGAACCCGGGAGCCAACGCGTCGGGACCATCGGGTGACAACACCGTCAGCTGCTCGAGCAGTGCCTCAGCCCGCATGGACCAATCCCCCATGTCCCACAGCTCGGCGACCAAACGGTCCGGATCGGTCGGGACGGCGAGCATGAGCTCCACGTCAGTCATCTGTTCATCAGGCACCTGCACGGCCAAGTTGCCCGGTCGCATCCACACGCCTTCCCGCAACTCAGCCAGGCGGGCGTAGGCCAGGGCTCGACGCCGCGCCGAGCGGACCTCAGCCGTGCTGCCCGTCCTGGTAATCACGGCCAGCCACCATTGACCCCCATACGTCGCCGTCACACCCGATCGACTGACCGATTGCCGGGTCTGGCGCTGGGCTAAGTGCCCGGCCAGTCGGTAGAGACCGGCGCCATTGGTGGTGGCCTCGCCCGATGCCACCATCCGGCTCAACGCCACCCGGGCCCTGTTCTCGCTCAACCCGAAGAGGCCGGTCAAGCGGATGAGCTGGGCCACCGGCAACTCAGGAGGTTCCATGCCCAGCAGGGCACTGGCCAGGACCGATCGAGCGGTGAGTGGGCTATTACCGTCTTGCGTCACTTGACTCTAAAGTGTAACATTCACCCATGGCCACCACCATGGTGCCCGAACTGACGGCACGACCAGATGTCCTTCCGAGCGAGCGGTTGCTGGCGAACGGGATGGCGATCCCTGAAATTCGCCCGGCTCTGCGCCACATAAGCAACTGGCGCAATGCCATCTCTGTTGTGATGGTGTGGTTCTGGGTGGTCTTGATTGTCGGTGGAGCGGTGTGGCTCGACGCATGGTGGAGCTACCTGCTGGCTTTCGTGCTCATGGGACCGATGTACGCCCGGTTCGCCATCCTCATGCACGAGGCGGCCCACAAGCTTCTCTTCACCAACAAACGGTGGAACGACTGGATCGGCATGTGGGTCATCGCCTACCCGGTCTTCACTCCGGTGCAGTTGTACCGGCGGGTGCACTTCGCCCACCACAAAGACGAATTCGGTCCGAACGAACCCGACATGGCTTTCTACGGACCCTACCCATGCACCCGCGCCGCCTTGCGGCGTCGCCTCTTCCGCGACGCGGTGGGCATCTCAGGCTGGAAGAACTTCGTCCCGTTGCTCAAGAACACCCGCAATAAGCCCTTCCGGCCCATCGGCCTTTCCATCTTCGGCGTTCAGGCCGTCCTGTGGGCTGCGTCATGGCTGGCCACCGGCCGCTGGTGGATCTACCCCGTCCTGTGGTGGCTCCCGTGGATGACCCAGTGGCGCGTCATCAACCGGCTGCGCTCCATTGCCGAGCACGGGGGCATGGAACGCAACAAGGACCGCCGGGCCACCTCGCACAACGTGCGGCAATCGCTCCTGGCCCGATTTTGGATCGTCCCCTACAACACCGGCTGGCACCTGGCCCATCATGTGGACATGGGAGTGCCCTGGCGTAATCTGCCGGCCTTCCATGCCGAGCTGGAACGGGCCGGCTACGTGACTGACGCCATCACGTATCCGAACTACCGCGCCTTGTGGCGGGCCCTGTCGAGCGCCGACGAGTCGGTAAGCGCTGCGGCCTAAGACTCAGGTGTCCGGCCAGCTATTTGGGCTGCATCCGGATGCCGGCGTCAATACGGATCGACTCGGCATTCATGTACGAGTTGCTCAGCAACTCCACGGCCAGGGTGGCGAACTCTGTGGCATAACCGAGACGGCGGGGGAACAGCACGTCCTGAGCCAGCTTGGCCTTGAACGCTTCTGAACCTTCGCCGGCACCGTATATCGGGGTGTCGATGAGTCCCGGGAGGATGGTGTTGACCCGAATGCCCACCACAGCCAGGTCCCGGGCGACCGGGAGCGTCATGCCGACGACGCCACCCTTGGAAGACGAGTAGGCGGCCTGACCGATCTGGCCGTCCTCAGCCGCTACTGACGCCGTATTGACGATGGCGCCGCGGGCGCCGTCCTCGTCCGGATCATTGAGACTCATTTTGGTGGCGGCCAAGCGGATGCAGTTGTAGGTACCGATGAGGTTGATCTCAATGACACGGCGGTACAGGTCGAGGTCATGAGCCGAGGCGTAGTCGCCGTCCTTGCCGATCGTACGGGTGGCCCAACCGGTGCCGGCGCAGTTGACCAGGGACTTCAGTGGTCCCATCTCAATGGCGGCTTCCACGGCGGCGATCACGTTCTCCGTATTGGTCACGTCGGTCTGGGCGAAAATCCCACCAATTTCACTGGCCAACTTGGTGCCCTTGTCCTCCTGAAGGTCGGCCACCACCACGCGGACCCCCCGCTCGGCCAGCAGACGGGAGGTGGCTTCACCCAATCCAGATGCTCCACCAGTGACGATTGCCGACGTGCCATTCAAATCCATGAGATCTCCAACTCCTTCGGGGACGCCCACCCTGGGTGCCCGTGGCGCACCATGTGCCGGGCAGAGGATAGGGCGCCACTCCGCCTCCGTCCCAACCGGGCAGGCCCGGGGTCACATCTGGTCGGGCGCCTCCATGCCGAGGAGGGACAGTCCGAGCCCCAGCACCCGTGCGGTCAGGTCGCAGAGGGTCAATCGGCTGGTGCGTACCTCCTCGTCGTCCACCAGTACCCGGCAGGCCTCGTAGAAGGTGGTGAAGATCTGGGCCAGGTCAAACAGGTAGGTGCAGAGCTTCGATGGGCTGTAGACCTCGGCCGCCATGTGCACCGCCTCGGAGAAGCCGAGCAATTTCATGGCCAGGGCACGCTCGGCCGGATCGCCCACCATCGGGCGCTGGCCCGGCTCGGGCGGGGTCATTCCGCCGCGCCGGAAGATCGACCTGATCCGGGCGTGGGCGTATTGCAGGTAGGGACCCGTGTCGCCTTCGAAGGCCAGCATGCGATCCCAGTCGAAGACGTACTCCCGTTGGCGCTCGGTGGAGAGATCGGCGTACTTGACCGCGCCGATCCCGAGCTGATGGGCCACTGTCGCCCGCCTCTGTGGACTCAGTTCGCTGGGCCGCTCGGCAATGGCCGCCCGGGCCCGGTCAACCCCTTCGGCCAGCAGGTCGATGAGCCGCTCCGAGTCGCCCGAACGAGCCGCCAATTTCTTGCCGTCCCCACCGAGAATGAGGCCAAACGCCACGTGCATCGCGCTCGCGTTCTCGGGCAGGTACCCCGCCATGGCAGCCACCGCGAAGACCAGGCGAAAGTGCAGCGACTGCTCGACGCCCACCACATAGATGATGGTGGTGGCCCCCCGACGACCGGTGCGGTCGCGCATGCAGGCCAGATCGGTGGCCGGGTAGCCGTAGCCCTGGTCGGACTTGCGGACGATGAGGGGCAATGGCTCGCCGTTGCGATTCTCGAATCCGGGTGGGAAGACACAGAGTGCCCCGTCGTTTTCGACCAGGAGTCCCTGGGCGTCGAGCTCATCGACCACCACCGGCAGGAGCGGGTTGTAAAAGCTCTCCCCCACCACGTCGTCGTCAGTCAACAACACGCCCAGCATGTCGTAGACCTCCTTGTTGTGGCGCAAGCTCTCGGCGACGAAGATCTCCCAGAGCCGCAGTGTCTCGCGGTCGCCGCCTTGCAGAAGGACCACCCGCTGGCGGCATCGGTCAGCGAAGGTGGCGTCGCTGTCGAACTGCAGGCGCGCCCGGGCGTAGAACTCGTTGAGATCCCGCACGCTGAAGGATGCGGCATCGGCCGAAACTCCATCGTCGAGCAGTTGCTCAATCAGCATGCCGAACGGCGTTCCCCAGTCACCGATGTGGTTCTCCCGCAGCACCTCGTGGCCCAAGAAAGAGAGGAGTCGGGCCAACGCGTCGCCGATGACGGTGCTGCGCAAGTGCCCGATGTGCATCTCCTTGGCCACGTTGGGGGACGAGTAGTCGATCACCATCGTCTGGGGGTGCTCGGTAGTGGCCACACCCAGGCGTTCGTCGGCGCCGAGGGCAGCCATCTGTGCGGCCACAAATTCGTCGGACAGGGTCAGGTTGATGAAGCCCGGGCCACTGACTTCAACCGTGGCGCAGAGGTCCTCAAGGGCGGCGGCTGACACCACTTCGTTGGCGATTTCCTGCGGGCGACGACCCACCTGCTTGGCCAGGGCCAGGGCTCCATTGGCCTGGAAGTCGGCCCGATCCGAAGCACGCAGGACCGGATCGGCACCGGGAGAGATGGTGTCAAAAGCGGTCTGAAGGCGTTGAAGGAGGACGCTCACTGCGTCGGGCATCCCTCATTCTCGCATCTCCGACAACGTCACCATGTCGGCCCGGGGCAGGAATCGTCAGTCCGCCGGCGCCCCGACACCTCCGTCGGTCAGGCCATAGCGGTGGTACGGCCCGAAGAACCCGTGTTCAAGGAGTCCGTAACCAACCACGTCGTCATAGGTGAATCGAGCCACGTGGTCGACGATTCCGTACTGGGCCAGCCCCTTCGTCTCCTCGACCTGCAGCACCAGCCCCTGGGTCACCGGGTCCGGGCCGTGGTACATACCGTGGCGCCAATCGGCGTCGATCCCGTAACCGGTGCCGACCGAGACATAGTTGGCCAACAGCGGCGCGCACTCGATGGTGAGGTTGGCGGCCGGGAATCGGATGACTGACCGGTCGATAACGCGGGTCCCTGGAATCAGGTGGTGCTCATGCTCGGCGCGACCCAGGTCTTCCACCGGACGGTCCGGGTCGGTCCACGCTCTCTCACCCTGCACCAGTGGACGCTCCCCGTCATCGCGCTCGTGGCAGATGTACATGATGGCGTGGTCGTCGAACTGCATCGGGAAGTAATTCCACATCCCGGCCAGGACCAGTTCACCTTGACGGATCCCGTCGGACTCGGGCTCCCCGACCGGACGGACACCCCACGAGCGGTCTCGCGTGCCCCAGCACCGATCTGGCGTCACCGCCAGATCGGTGCCCCCGACGCTCAGCGTGCCCGACCAGTACCCGGTCTGGGCCAGGCGCTGGGTATCGAAGACAACCTTGCCCTTACTGCGCATGTACTGGCGGGGCTCGGCCATAGCCGGGATGTGTCCCTCCCAAGTGACGTCCATGGCGACACTGTGCTCAGTTGGATCCACCACAACGCGCAGGCGCCGTAGTGGTTCCAGCACCTCAATGTGGAAGGGGCCGACCGAGAGGTCAGAGCGGTCGGCCAGCGGCTTGGACGCCCGGACAATGTGCTGCTCCCCTCCCCGTCGCACGTCAATGAAGGCATCGACCACACCGAGGTTGGGATACTGGCCGAACCCGAAGATGGCGAACCACTCGTCTGAGCATGGGTGCATGTTGAAGTAGTACCGGTCGTAGAAGTTCCGGTCACTCGTGCCGGGGTGGGCGATGAACTCTGGCGCTTGGTGCAGCGGGAAGTCATCCCACTTCGACAGCGTCACCGGACCACTCCGGGCTGCGCTGGCAGTGAGGAGTGCCCGTTCCGCTGGTCATTTTCCCGAATACTTCGACACCCGTCGAAGTATTCGCCACATTTTGTACCGGAACTCCCGCCGAAACCCCGGGGCATCTCTCCGCCGACCTCCGGCACTCCCATCCCCAGTCTCAGCAACAGGCGCAGCCGCCACCGCAACCGCCAGCTACCGGCGCCCCGCACATGCCGCCGGCGGGCTCCGCCGCCAATCCGGTGGTGGCAAAAATCGGCAACAGCCTGGTGGCACCGATATGACCATCCGGACAGACCGCCGGTGCGTCGGCATCGGCCATCGGGCGGCGCTCGTCATAGATGGCGTGACAGGTGGTGCAGCGGAATTCGTAGATCGGCATGAGCTCTCGGACCTCCGATACCACAATAGGCGCACCGGACAACTCAGGGTTGGGCGAAGGCGTAGATCCCCATGCCGTTGTATGACGCCGAGTCGGACGGAAGGAACGGGCCGTTGATGACCACGGAGAGATACCCGTCCCGACCCGGACCGGAATCACCGTCGACTGTGTCGATGGCGCCGTCGGGCCAGACCTGGGTGACAACCCCAACATGCACCGAGGTGTTGGCATCTTCGGGACCGGTGCCGTACAGCACGGCATCGCCCGGATCGGGGGTGGCCGAGGGGGGCAGGATGGCGCCATAGCTCCGGGCCCAGGTGTAGATGTCGCCGGTGAACGCGTACGACGGAATGGGCGTGCCGACCTGCTGCCAGGCCCAGGTGGCAAAGAGCGCGCACCACTCCTCGCAGGGTCCGTAGGGATTGCAGTAATACCCCGTGTCCGGATCCGGCTCCACCTGCCCGGCCACGGCCGAGACGATGGCCGGCGAACCGGGAAAGCTGCCCTCCGGGGTGGGAATGGTGAAGCTGTAGGTCCAGGCGTCGGGATCCAACAACCAGTACCCGGTGCCCGCCCCGTTGCCGATGATGGCGGAAATCGGGGTGGCATCCGGATCGAGCTGGAGGCCGCCTTGGGCCTTGGCGTCGCCCAGTGCCAGGACCACGCCATCGGAGGTGGCCATGATGTAGCCACCGTCATCGGATGAAGGGACCATCCCCACTACGGCGTCGGGCAGGTTGTCCTTGGCTTCCGAGCCGAAGAATCCGGCATCACCGAACGAGAAGATCCCACCATCGGCTGCCACCATCCAGTAACCCTTGCCGTCCGAGGTGGCCGCCATCCCCACAATGGGCTCATTCAGCTTCAGGTTCCCGGTACTGCCATAGAAGCCGGCATCACCGAAGGCGAAAATCCCACCGTCGGCCGCCACCAACCAGTAGCCCTTCCCATCGGGAGTCGCTGCCATGCCGACAATCGGCTGGTTGAGAGTCTGACCCGGCATGAGCGCCCCGGGCACCGACCCGAAGAACTGAGCGTCGCCGAAGGCGAAGATCCCACCGTCAAGGGCGCCGAGCCAGTACCCGCCACCGTCCGGGGTAGAGGCCACAGCAATGATGGGTCCATTGAGCGCCAGGTTTCCCAGCGATCCTTCGAATTTGGCGTCCCCAAACGAGAACACCCCACCGTCGGCGCTGACCAAGGTGTACCCGTTGCCGTCGGGGCTAACCACCCCAGCCAGCACCGGGGCATTGACCGGTTGAGGCATGTCGGGGGCCGACATATCGACATCGCCGAAGCCGATCATTCCGCCACCCGGGTAGTCATGAGCCTGCATCGGGACTGCTCCTGCCTTTCGAGCCCCGGGAATGGTCAGGAGGGCCACCAGCAAAAGGCAGCTCATGACCCCAGCCCATCCGACACGCACGGTGGTTCGGGGTGTCAGTTGCATACCCACCACTGTGCCCGCTGGAGCCCCATCGGAAAACATTCGGGGTAGGACCACCCCCGAACGGGCGCTCCCGGCGCATGCACGGCAGAATGGGGAGATGGCAACGCCTCCCTCAATTTCTACGCATCCGGACACTTTTGGAGCTCGCAGCGTCCTGGCCGTCGGTGATCGTCACTACGACATTTT
>Ga0302326_10009801_pt1 | contig 20842 bp, 17 predicted proteins | sample Palsa_T0_3_FD_202264 | JGI IMG/M metagenome (GOLD analysis project Ga0302326, IMG submission 202264) | Peat permafrost microbial communities from Stordalen Mire near Abisko, Sweden - Palsa_T0_3 | ecosystem: Environmental > Terrestrial > Soil > Palsa > Peat permafrost | place: Sweden: Abisko...
GCTAGGCTGCATGACCACGGATGTTAGCAGCCCTCTCCCGACCCGGCACAAAATTCAAATTTGCAGAAAAATCATCCCCGCAACGCCGGCGTGCATCTTTACCATGTACAAATCCCCTCGCGCGAAGTCACGCTGCGCAAATTCCAGCTTTTTCCCAGGAGAGTTTTTGGCCACCGCCACTGCCGAACCCGCTGCCAGCGCATCTCCGGTTACGCCGGAGCAGCAGAAGGCTGCGGCTGCGTGGAAGCCGCGGGTGAATCCGTGGATCATCGCGGCGACGGTTGCGCTGGCGGCGTTCATGGAGGTGCTGGACACCTCGATCGCCAACGTTGCGCTGCCGCACATCGCCGGCGACTTAGGCGCCAGCACTGATGAAAGCACGTGGGTGCTGACCAGCTACCTGGTGGCGAACGCGATTGTGCTGCCGCTCGGTGGATGGGCGTCGTCGGTCATCGGGCGCAAGAATTTCTTCCGGCTCTGCCTGGTTATTTTTACGGTCAGCTCGTTTCTGTGCGGCATTTCGTGGAGCCTGCCGATTCTTCTTCTCTGCCGCGTCTTTCAAGGTGCGGGTGGCGGCGGGTTGCAGCCGATGGCGCAGGCCATCATGGCGGATAGCTTTGACGCCAAGCAGCGCGGGCTCGCCTTCTCGCTTTACGGCATTGTCGCGGTGCTGGCACCGAGCATCGGGCCGACGCTGGGCGGCTGGATCACCGACAACTACTCCTGGCACTGGATTTTCTATATCAATGTTCCGGTCGGCATCCTGGCACTGATTCTCACGACACGGCTGGTCGAAGATCCGCCGTACATGAAGCACGACCGCGCCAATCTCTTCCGGCTAGACTTTGTCGGCCTCGGTTTCCTGTCGCTGGCCATGGCCGCGATGCAGATCGGCCTGGACAAGGGCGAGGAACTGAACTGGTTCAGCAACAACTGGATCGTGTTGTGCGCCGTCACCTTTGGCCTGAGCATGATTGCGCTGGTCTGGTGGGAGTGGCGCGTCAAAAATCCGATCATGAACCTGCGGCTGTTCAAATTCAAAAATTTTGCGGTCTGCTTCCTGCTGATGCTGTTGATCGGCGGAGTGCTGAACTCGAGCACCGTGCTGCAGCCGCAGTTTCTGCAAGCGCAGCTGGGATATACCGCGACCAACGCCGGCATTTCTCTCTCGCTCGGCGGCCTGGTGCTGCTGTTCATCATGCCGGTGGCGGGCATCCTGCTGGGCAAGGTGCCGGCGCGCAATCTGATTGCGATGGGCTTTGCCATGTTCTGCGGCTTTTATCTCTACGTCGCCCACCATTTGGATACCGACATCAGCATCGGCACGGCGAGCTTCCTGCGCGTTCTGCAGGTGGCGCCGATTCCCTTCCTGTTTATATCTGTAACCACGGCTGCATATTTTGGCCTGCCGCGCGAGGCCAGCAACCAGATCTCCGGGCTAATCAACTTTGCCCGCAACGTTGGCGGCAGTATTTTGATTTCGCTGACGAACGCCGAGGTGACGCAGCGCTCGCTCTTTCACCAGGCGAGGCTGCAGAACTATATGTCGTCCGTGGATCCGAATTATCTTTCGTATATTCGCAACATGACGTCCTATCTCGGCCGCTCCCTTGGTCCCGGCGCAGCGCAGGGTGCGGCTGCCGGACAGGTGTATCAGCAACTGAACGCGCAGGCGCAGACGCTGGGCTACATCGACGTCTACTGGATGATCGCGATCGCGACGGGCTGCATGATCCCGTTGGCGTTTCTGCTGGACAAGAACAAGCCCGGCGGCGGTGGTGAAGCTGTCGCTGTGCATTGATGCGGATGTCGATGCGAATGTGAGCACTTTTGCTCGCGATTTCGGCTATATTTCGCGCGACCTCCGCAGAGCGACAACTTTCACGTGCGATTCCCATCTACATATGGGAACGTGAATCGCGACCGGCAGAAAATTCTGCACGAACCGTGAGAAGCGAACACGGGAATCCGCAGTATCCTCGGCACCACCCCATGCACAACCCAGGAACCGCATCTCCCGCTCAAGAGGTTCCACCATGCGTGCATTTAAATTTCTACTTCTTTCCGCAGCGTTGCTTGTGCCACTGGCGTTTGCGCCTGCGGCGAAAGCACAAATCGTTGTCTCTGTCGGACCTGGTTACGGACCGCCGGTCTGCAGCTACGGCTACTACAGCTACGCGCCTTACGGCTGCGCCCCGGTTGGCTATTACAGCAGCAACTATTTTTACGGCGGCGTCTTTCTCGGCGTCGGACCGTGGTCGGGCTGGGGATATAACCACGGCTGGGGCGGGCATCGCTTCAGCGGCGGCCCTTACGATAACGGCGGCCGCGGCTATGCTGCTGGCAGCGCCGGCTATAACAACGGCCACGGGGGATACAACAACAACCACGGCAACGTGACGCGCACGAATGTGAGCACCACGAACGTGCACACGACAAATGTTCGCAATACAAATGCCAGCCATGCCAACGTCAGTCATGCGAATGCCAGCCATGCCAACGTCAGCCACAGCACTGGCGCACAACACAGCGCGCCGAGTGGCGGCGCAGCCCACGCGAGCGGCGGCGCCCCGCACGGTGGTGGCGGAGCCGCGCATAGCGGAGGCGGCGGCGGTGGCGGCGGGTCGCACGGTGGTGGTGGCGGGAAGCGTTAATCGCCTGCTGGCGACGACTGCAACCGATTCGTACTACGACGGCGGAGCCAAACAGGCTTCGCCGTTTCTCCTTGTGCCAGAGCGGTGATTCCGCGCGTGGATGCCTGCAATGTCATTTCAGGATGTACGGAGCTCTGCTCTTTTCTGAGCGAAAGTTTCAGGCGCGGCTGCAGTGATCACACAACTTTCTCCGCGATCTACCATCTACATAAATGAAGCGTTGATTCGGTCCTGACGGGTGGTTCACCGGACGGCGAAGCGGCACTCACGGAAGATTTGCGGAACCCTCAGCCAGCACGAAGGGACGCGGCTTCCGGATGGGAGATTGACATGCGTACGTGGAAGACATTTCTTTTAGCAGCTGCGCTGGTTGTGCCCCTGGCGTTTGTGCCGTCGGCGAAAGCGCAGGTGTCGATTGGCATCGGCGTCGGTGGACCGCCACCGGTTTGCCAATGGGGCTACTACAATTACGCGCCCTATTCGTGCGCGCCCTATGGCTACTGGGGACCGAACTATTTTTACAACGGCATTTTCTACGGAGTCGGACCGTGGGGCGGATGGGGCTACAGCCACGGCTGGGGCGGACATCGCTTTTATGGCGGGTACAACCATGGGTATCCGGCCGGATATCACGGCAACTGGGGACACGGTAGTGCTTACTACGGCGGCCACGGCGGCGGATATTACGGCCATGGCGGCGGCGGCTATCACGGCGCTCCCGGTGGTGGATACCACGGTGCACCCGGCGGTGGATACCATGGCGCCCCCGGCGGCGGCTATCACGGCGCTCCCGCAGGTGGACATCCCAGTGGCGGCGGCTATCACGGTGGCGCGCCAGCGGGTGGACATGGTGGACCCAGCGGCGGCGGACATCCTGCCGGTGGCGGCGGCGGACACGCGGGCGGCGGCGGTCATGGTGGTGGTGGCGGCGGTCATCGCTAAACGTCTGAAGCTGCGCAATTGCGGTAGTTGCAGAGCAAAGTTCATATCGAGTTGTAGATCAAAGGGCGGCGGAGGCATCCAGCTTCGCCGCCCTTTGGTTTTCAGCCGGGATGCAGGCACGGTCAGCAAGGATGCACTTATCCAGGCGTCTCTATCCGATCTGCAATCAAGCGTTTCTCGGAATCGATAGAAGCAGTCGGCAACACCGCAACTTTCTCCTGAAACACCCATCTATACAACTGAGCGTTGATTCAGCTGGACAGGCCGAGGGGCGCTCACGGGAAGCGGCGGTATCCAAGCAATTTCAGGAACTGCATGCCCGTAGGGGAGATTGAAATGCGTGGACTCAAAGTTCTTTTTCTAGCGGCGGTGATTGTCCTGCTGCCATTTGCGGCGATGCAGCATGCGAATGCGCAGGTAGTCGTCGGCACGCCGGGTTACGGAGCAGGTTACGGCGACGGGTATGGCTACGCGCAGCCGGCGTGCAGCTATGGCTATTACAACTATGCTCCGTATGCGTGTGCGCCCTATGGCTACTACGGTGCGAACTGGTTCTATAACGGTCTGTTCATCGGCATTGGTCCGTGGGCTGGCTGGGGCTATTACGGTCGCGGCTATTACGGTGGCTGGGGTCGCGGTGGCTGGGGCTATCGTGGCGGTTATGGTTATGGCCGCGGTGGTTACGGCTACGGTCGCGGCGGTGGCTACGGTCACGGCGGATATCCCGGTGGCGGGCATGGCGGCTACCCAGGTGGTGGCGGGCACGGCGGCTATCCCGGTGGTGGCGGCGGATACCATGGCGGCGGACCCTCCGGTGGTGGATACCACGGTGGTGGTGGCGGCGGTGGCTTCCACGGCGGTGGTGGTGGCGGCGGCGGACATCGCTAAGCTGCAATCGCGATCCTAAGAAGATCGCGGAAGCTGAAGACGAGCGGCGGAGCACAACAGCTCCGCCGTTTTCTTTTGCTCGCTCAGAACTGGAAGTAGAGGAATGACGTGCTGTAGCTGATGTAATACAGCACCGTAATCAACGCGCCGGCGAGGGCAACTCCCCATGCAGCTAAGCGGGCACCAACATCGGGACGCCAGCCGAGTGCGTGCGCGATCCGCGCGCTGAACGCGCCGCCGAATTCGAAGCGGCTTGGCTCGCTCTGGCCGAGCAGCTCCTGGACGTTTGGCAGCAACCAGCAGAACGGGAACAGCAGGAGCACGAACAGAGCTTTGGCTGACTCTGCAGTCGAGATGCCGGACACATGCAGGTGGGCGGCGAGTCCGGCGGGCAGGCCGAGGCCGTGCATGCCCGACATGCCGGCGAGCAGTGCCAGCGCATCGCGGGTTGAATCGGCGCGGAAAAATACCTGGGCCACGACGACGCAGAGATACGTAAGCGCCACTCCCAGCGGTGCCGACCACCATTTGCGCGGCTCGCTGGCCGGTTTGTTCTGCCAAAGTCGCCACGCGTGATTCACCGTCAAATACACCGCATGCAGCATGCCGAAAATGATGAACTGCAGGCCAGCGCCATGCCATACGCCAGCGAGAAACATGGTGAAGCATGTCGGTGCCGCGATCATCGTGACGAAGCCTGCGGTCGTGCGCGATGCCTTCTTGCTGACCGGCAAGCCACGCGCCAGCCGGCGACGGCTGACGGCGAGCGCGACGGGATTGTACAAATACAGTGTCAAATAGCGCGTCAGCGTCATATGCCAGCGCGCCCAGAAGTCTATGATGTTCGTCGCCTTGTAGGGCGAGTTGAAGTTGTAGGGGAAGCGGATGGAGAACATGCGCGCCAGCCCAACTGCCATGTCGGAGTAGCCGCTGAAATCGAAATACAGCTGCATCGAGTAGTTCAGCACGCCAATCCACGCGTTCCACATGCCGAGGCCGTGAGGCGCGGCGAAAGCCGCATCAGCAAAGGGCGCGATGCGATCGGCTATCACCACTTTTTTAGCCAGCCCCAGCACGAACCAGCTCAGCCCAGTGGCGAAGTCATGCCAATCCAGCCGGTAGCGCTTTTCGGCTGAGAATTGCGGCATCATTTCTTTGTGGTGAAGAATTGGTCCGGCGATCAAATGCGGGAAAAAGGTTACAAATAGCGCGTAGCTGATGAAGTCCTGCTTCTCCGCCTCACCCTGTCGCAGGTCGACGAGATACGCGATCTGGGTAAAGGTGAAAAACGAGATGCCCAGCGGCAGGATGATGTGCGGCCACTCGCGCTGCGTGAACTGCATCTGGTTCATGAAGACGAGGAAGCGAAAGAGATATTTGAAATACGCGAGGACACCGAGGTTGAGCGTGATGCCGGCGATCATCCACCAAGTGCCGGCGCGACTGTCACGCGACGCCGCGATCATGCGCGAAATCGCGAAGTTCATCAGCATGGAGCCGACCAGGACGATGACGTACTGCGGCTTCCACACTCCGTAGAAAACTACGGAAACCAGCGCCAGCCAGCCGATTACGGCGCGCCTGCCGAAGCGCCCCAGCGCGACGAAGCCGAGCAGCGCCACCGGCAGAAAATAGAACATGAATGAGGCGGAGTTAAAGAGCATGGCTGGTTGTCACTCCACCTTTCCGTGCGCCGACGGCAATTTGTGGCCAACCTCGCGCGAGAATCTTTCTGCACCAGCAACCGTGAAGTGGCGGTCAATGTCGTTGAAGAGCCCGATGGGCCAGGTCTCAAGCGGGTTGTCAGTGACACCTTGCAAATGCGCCGCATACCAGGCGGCCTGCGGGTCGCACTGCGGCACCGGTGTGACCAGCAACATCACCTGAGTTCCGTTTTTCGCGAACCGATTGCGCAGCTGCGCCGCGTAAGCCGCATCGGGGGCAAAGAGTGGTCCGGGATGAGCGGGATTGCCCTCACATTGCTGCTCAGGCGGCGAAGGCAACGTCATATGGCCTTCGCGCAGCGTTTCCGCGGTCATAGTGGGGTTCACCGCCAACGCTGCGATCGCTGACTTATAAACAAATGTTGCGAATCCAAAAGCCTCATCGGGATGTGTAACCAGAGCAGCTACGTATTTGCGGAGGCTGCCGTGGCGGACCGTCTGGAGCACACCTTCGACGTACGCCACTTCGCCCCATGCATGAAATGGGCGCCAGTCTTCCGGCGAGAAGGCGAAAATCAGGACCTGTGGCGGCGGATTGCGTTGGAGATATTTTTCCAGCGGCTGCGTTCCCATGACGCCGACCGTTCCCTTGGTCTGCGCGATGCTACATGTGGTCAGGCCTGACTCCTGCTGGATGATCCACGGCATCAGCCCGGTGAGTGCCGCGGAGTCGCCGTAAACCAGGACATCGCAGCTGCGGCCCTGGATGTTCCACTCGGCGTCCATCATCTGCAGATACGCTGGCATGCTGCGCCGCAGGAACCAGTCCGTTTTGGCGAGCCAGACGGCGAAGATCATAACTGCGAAAGGCAGCAGTGCCAGGGCGAAGCAAAACAGGCGCAGTGCCGCCACGCTTCGTCTTGGGCTATCTTTTATTTGTGCGTCTTCCGGTTGCAAATCAGCGTGCAATCCAATCTCGGGCTGGCGCAACTTACCCCTTGGCTGCCAGCTTCCGCTCGATCATCTGCACCAAGTGTCCCACATTGTGCAACTCTTCCAGCTCGGCTGTCTTGAACTTGATGTCGAACTTCGCCTCCACCGCCACAATCAGGTTGATGTGGTTGAACGAGTCCCAGTCCTCGACATCCTGCGCCGTCGTCTCCGGCGTCAGCACGATGGAGTCATCGTCGAACAGGTCGTGAAAGATGCTAGTGAGTTGCGAGTAAATCTGCGCCTGGTCGGGTTGCGCCATCGTTTGCCTGCTCTCCTTCAATAGTTTCCATCAGTACCGGGTGTGGCGCGAAACCGGCCAGCGCCAGCCGCCAGCGACTGCTGCCGTCCGCGCTCTCTTCTGTCTTTTCAAATCCCAGCCTGTCATAGTGCTCCCGGACCATGCCGTTCTTTTTCGTCGGCAAATAAATGCCGCCGATCGCTTTCGCGCCAATGGCTCTCGCTTCAGCGGCCAGCAAATTCAGCGTCGCTTCTTCCACCTGTCGGCCCAGCACGCGACAGCTCATCAGCCAGGTGTCCATCCACAAAGTGGCTTCAGCATCGAGCTCGCCGATGAGCAGACTGATGATGCCGTTGTCACCGAAGCGGTCGGTGAGTCGCAGCTGCAAGGTGAGTGCGCGCGAGTTTGCCTCCTGCTCCATTTTCGCGAGGACATCGGCGTCGGTGTAGCGGCGCGTCGTCAGGTTGAACTGATTCGTCTTATTGATCAACTGGACGATGCGCGTCAGCCCGACGCGATCAAAGTTTCGCCAGATCAGCTTCATTTCCAGCGACCGCAAGTACGCGGGCAGATCCGTAGCGGTAGTTTTCGCCGCTTCCCGCGCGGCGTTTGCTTGATACTGCTCGGAGCGCTTGCGGTCGTCTTCGGTGACACCGGTCGCTTCAAAATATCCTGCCGCGGCCAGCGTCGCGACGTAGTCTGCGGGATCTTCCGGAAGCTCCGGCACCGCGACCATCGGCAGTTCCTGCCGGACCAAGGCGCGCTCAAACGGATTGTCATCGACAAAGACGAGCGCATCAAGACCGAGATTCAGCTGGTCGGCGATGGCGCGAATGTTGGTCGCCTTGTCCTGCCAGTTGGCAACGAACGCGGCGATGTCCGGGCGTCGCAGCACCATCTCGGGATGCTCCGCGAAAGGTGACAGCGCGTTGACTTCGTCATTCTTGCTGCAGACAGCGAGCACGATGCCGCGCGTCGTCAGCGCCTTGGCATATTTCTGAAATGCGACGAAACTTTCGCCGACCGCATTGCCCTGCCCCAGCACAATGCCTTCCAGGCCATCGTCACCGATGACGCCGCCCCAGAGCGTGTTGTCGAGATCGAGCACCAGCGCCTTGGCGCTGCGTCCGCGAATGGCCGCGAGCAGACGCGCAACATGTTCGCCGTAGAGATGCGAGACACGCGGATGCACCTCCTGCTTGCTGCGGTGCCACAAGGCGGTGTCATGCCAGGTGCGAACGCCTTCCTGCTGCGCGAAAACATCGAGCGCCAGCAACAACACGCCGGCGCGGTCGGCCGCAGGTCGTAGCAGTTCGTTGATGCGCGCGACGATCGTGAAAGGCGAGTCTGCCAGCTGATGCTCGTTGTTGCCGAGCAGCGGGGGCAATGTCTGCAGCACGGTCTGCTGGATGACGACGCAATTCAGATTGCGCTTTGCCGCATCCCAGCAGGCTTCCATCTCGCGGATGGCGTCGTCTGCCGCGCCGCGCGTCGCCTGCTGCGCATCCAATGCGAGCAGCAGCACATCCGGTGCAAACTTTTTCAGCGAACTTTCGGGATTGGCGGCCTCTCCCAGCTCCATGCGGTAGAGGCCGTAGTCGCCTTCGAAAATTTCCACCCACAGTCCGCGACGATATGCGGCGACGCGAATGGCCGGCGCGAGATGTCCAAGCGTCGAGCTGCCCAGCATCGCCAGACGGATCGGTTTGCTCGCGTTGGCCTCGGCCCGCGCGGCGTCGGCGATCTTCGTCAGCGCGCGATCGATCTGGACGGTCTGTAGAAAGTCGATATTGAAATTCGCGAGCTCGCGCAACTTGGCGGCCGCGCCAGGCGCAGGCAGTTTGCGGGCCGCGGAAAAAGCGTCGCTCCAATCAGACTTCGCCGGTAGCCAGAACAGGTCGCGCAGCATGGATGAGGACAGTATATGTAGTTAGCGCGCCGGGCCCCAGACCCGGGGATGCTATTACTTGGGAAGTAACAGCCGGCTCGTCGCCGACACGCCCGAGTACCAGCGTCCCGAATCCTTCACGATGCGCCGCTGATCACGGAAGTCGACATACACCAGTCCATAGCGCTGGCTGTAGCCATCGTTCCACTCGAAATTATCCAACGCGCTCCACGCATGGAACGACCGGACATTCGCGCCATCGGCGATCGCTCGGGATAGCTCCGCCAGATGCTGCTGAAAAAATACCGTCCGCCGCGCATCCGGCACACGGCCGCCCAGCTTGCCATACGGCGTGTCGCCATAGCTGCAGCCGCACTCGGTGATCTCGATCACGGGATGGTTGTAATCGCGCGTGATGCGCATGACCAGGTCGTAGATGCCGCGCGGCCAGATTTCGAGACCCGCGTCTGTGAGAGGACCTCCGGTCGGCATCTCGGCGTGGAAGCGGGTGTAGTGGTCGCGCCCCGCGGCCGGATCCTGCTCGGTTTCCGTGCCGAAGCTCGCAGCCCCGGCGACCGCGCTGCCGCCTGCATCCGAGACGATGCGCCGCGTGTAGTAGTGGAAGCCGATCCAGTCGAGCGGCGCTTTCATGATCTTGTCATCGCCCGTGCGATAGCCCATCGTCTCGTATGGCGTCTCGCCGACAAAGGCCTTGGGATATTCGCCGTGCATCGCTGTGCGCAGAAAATATTCGTTGTTCATCGCGTGATAGCGCTCGGTTGCCGCGCGGTCGGCCTCGCTGTTCGTCTTCGGATAAGCAGGCGCCATGCCATACGCGCTCCCCACTGTCGCCTTGGAAGACGCCGCGTGAATGGCGCGATACGCTTCGCCCTGCGCCAAGTTCACCGTGTGAGCGGCTTTCAGGAAGAGTGAGTATTCGGACTTGCCCGGCGGAAACGCGCCAACGCCATAGCCGAGATATGTGAAGGACCACGGCATGTTGAATGGCGCCCACACCGTGACTCGATCGCCGAGATGCTTGGCCAGAATGCCGGAGTAATCCGCAAAATATCCGGCGAGATCACGGTTGGGCCAGCCGCCGCGATCTTCCAACGCCTGCGGCAAATCCCAATGGTAGAGCGTGCAAAACGGCCGTACGTTTGCCGCCAGCAGCGCGTCTACGAGGCGGCTGTAGTGGTCCAGGCCCTGCGGATTTGGCGCGCCCGTACCGGTCGGCTGAATGCGCGGCCACGAAATCGAGAAGCGGTAGCTCTTGATGTTAAGCTGCTGCAACAGCGCCACATCCTGCGGATAGAGGTGGTACTGGTCGCACGCGACATCAGCCGTGCCCGCACCTTTTATTTTTCCGACGGTGTGAACGTAGCGATCCCAAATGGATTCACCCTTGCCGTCCGCCTGCCACGCGCCCTCCACCTGGAAACAAGACGTTGCCATGCCCCACAAAAAATCCGGTGGAAAGCGCGCGCTCCGAATCTCCGTCTCGGGGATCGACCCGGGCACCGCGACGGCTCCACGCGAAGCCGATTCAGCGGCCTGCTCCGCGATGCTGTGGCGTGAGAGCAGCCCACTGGCTGCCGCCGCAGCGAGTGAATTCTGAATAAAGCGCCGGCGATCCATCGTTACGCACCTCTCCCCGGTCGTTAAATCGCGGACGACAACAAGCTACCATCTCAGGCTTGCTTCACGTCGCGGCACCCGCTACACTCCCGCGAACGAGCGAATCGAATGGCTAACCTCGGCACAGCTTACAACCGCATCGCGGGACAAAATCTCGAGCGCCTCGCAGCGCTGAGTGACGGCATCTTCGCCGTCGCCATGACGCTGCTGGTTCTTGACCTGCACGCGCCGGTGGCCGACGCCATTCACTCCGAGCGCGGACTCGCTCACGCGCTGCTCGCACTCGCGCCGCGCGTGCTGATTTATGCGATGAGCTTTCTCACGCTCGGCATCTTCTGGTCCGGCCAGCAGACGCAGCTGAATCACTTCGATCGCACCGACCGCAACCTTTCCTGGATCCATCTCGCGTTTCTGCTAGCAGTCACGACGATGCCGTTTTCGACAGTCCTGCTGGGCGAATTCATCACCTACCGGCTGGCGCTGCTGGTCTACTGGTTCAATATCCTGCTGCTCGGTGTCACGCTGCTGTGGAGCTGGCACTACGCCAGCCACAACGACATGATGAAGGCCGACGTCTCAGTGGAAACGCGCAACGCGCTGCTGCGGCGCGTCGTCATCGCGCAATCGCTCTATGCGCTGGGACTCGCGCTGTGCCTGATCAATACATACGTCAGCATCGGATTCATCGTACTGGTGCAGCTGAATTATGCGATCGATCCGCTGGCGTGTTTTGCTTCGCGTCGCGCTGCATCGAGTTGAATTTGCACGCGGGTGTTTTTGTGACGACGTGCCAATTTGTGCATTTTTCCCACAAAATCCACCGCTGTTCGCGCGATTGTGGATGCACGTGCCGCGCGATTGCGCTACTGTCATCGGGTCGCGAAGGTCGCCGGGCCAACGTTCCGCAGAGCTAATTCCCTGTAAAAACCGAAGAAAATCGGCAAAAACAGCTAAAAACCAGTAATTTCTGTGGAAAAGCGCAGTTTAGCGGTTGACTTTACTTGCTGAAAGACGCAAGGTAGACGGCGGAACACACTCCGCACCCGCATCAATACTGGGTTTGCGGCGCGGTGGGGCCCGGAAGGACAGGCAGCGAGATCACGAATTTTTACCTCGCCGCGCAAGACTTCAAACCAAACTCAAATCGTATTCGGAGGAAGAAAAAATCATGGCAACAGGAATGACAAAGACACAAATCATCCGCGCAATGGCGGAGAAGCTCGAACTTTCCAACAAGCAGGTCGCGGCTTTTCTTGATCTTCTCGCGGACACCGCGGTGAAGGAAACCAAGAAGTCCGGCGTATTCACGATTCCCGGCCTCGGCAAGCTGGTGAAGGCAGAGCGCAAGGCGCGCATGGGCCGCAACCCGCAGACCGGCGAAGCCATCAAGATCAAGGCCAAGACCGTGGTCAAGTTCCGCGTAGCCAAGGCTGCAAAGGACGTCATCGCTCCGCCGAAGAAGTAACTAGGGAGCACCGTTTCGCCGAATGAATTTCGGCACTCGTTGTTACAAAATGGCCCCGGCAGCAACCCCCCTCGCTCCGGGGCCAAACCTTTGCCCGCTGAACCTCTGCTATGCGCGCCACTCCATTCGAATTTCGCTTCCGCTTTGTCTTCATCCTCGGCATCGTGCTGCTCGGCTTCTGGTCGCCCGGCCTCCATACCTCCAGCGTGTGGATGCTGGCATCCGGCTGGCTCGCGCACCAGCACTGGCTCAGCATTCAGACGGCCAGCGTCGCGATCGGCGCCATCGCCTTTGCCTGCGCCGTTGCCGCCGCTCTGCTGCGCACCTGGGGATCGGCGTGGCTTGGGCCGGAGATTGTTCTGTCGCGGCAGATGCACTCTAACGCGGTCGTCGCCGGCGGGCCGTTCCGTTATGTCCGCAACCCGCTCTATCTCGGACTGACGCTTAACCTCATCGCGCTCGCCGTGCTTATGCCTCTGCCCGGCGCAATCTTCGCCGTCGTCGCGACCATATTTTTTCTCCTTCGGCTCACCTGTGCAGAAGAGGCGAAGCTGGCGGAAACTCCCGGCTATCGCGCCTACGCTGCAAAAGTTCCGCGGTTGCTGCCCAGCCTGACGCCGCGCGTGCCCGCGTCGCCGGCCCATCCCAACTGGATCCGCGGCTTGCTGGGCGAACTTTATTTCTGGGGCGCAGCGATCAGCTTCGCCGTGCTGCTGCCGCAATACAGCGCGATCGCCATCACGCGCGGCGTGCTGCTGAGCTTCGGCATTGGACTCGTCGCGCGCGGCTCGATGCTCGGCGGAAGACCCGGCGCGACCGCAGACTAACTCGAAACGCCGAGAGCCTTGCGCACAATTGGCGCAACCTTCGTGCCTAGAATTTCAATCGCGCGCAGCATCTTCGGGTGCGGCAGCGTTGACACGCCCATCTGGAAAGTGATGCGCGCCAACCCGCCCAACGCCTCATTCACGTAGAGAACTTTTTCCGCCAGCGTCTCGGCATCGCCGACCAGCAACGCTCCCGTCGGCCCGCGTAGCGCGTCAAATTGCCTGCGCGTCGTCGCCGGCCAGCCGCGCTCTTTGCCAATCTCAGTAAAAGTGTGCGCGTAACCGGGATAAAAATCTTCCGCCGCCTGTTCCGTCGTGTCGCCGGCAAATCCGATCGAGTGCACCCCGACCTTCAGCTTCTCCGGCGCGTGCCCGGAGCGCTTTCCAGCTTCGCGATACAAGTCGATCAGCGGACGAAAGCGGTGCGGCTCCCCACCAATGATCGCGACCATGAGCGGCAGCCCCAGCATCCCCGCGCGCACAAAAGATTGCGGCGTCCCGCCGACGCCGACCCAGATGGGCAGCGGGTCTTGCAGCGGCCGCGGAAAAATCGCCTGCCCGGTCAGCGCAGCACGGTGCTTGCCCGACCAATGGACATGGGTGTTTTCGCGGATCTTCAGCAGCAGCTCCAGCTTTTCCGCAAACAGAGAATCGTAATCTTCCAGCGCGAGGCCAAAGAGCGGGAACGATTCCGTGAACGAGCCGCGCCCCGCGACAATTTCTGCGCGGCCGTTCGAAAGAAGGTCGAGCGTCGCAAATTCCTGGAAGACGCGAACCGGGTCCGCGGCGCTCAGCACCGTCACCGCGCTGGTCAGGCGAATATTTTTCGTCCGCGCAGCAGCGGCGGCCAGAATGACGACCGGCGCCGAGTCCAGGAACTCCTCGCGATGATGCTCGCCGATGCCGAAGCAGTCGAGGCCGACTTGATCGGCGAGTTCAATCTCCTCGACCAGATGACGCAGGCGCTCGACCGGAGTCAGCGTCGCGCCGGTCACCGGGTCAGAAATCGCCGCCGCAAAACTATCTATGCCAATTTGCATCGCCCATGCTCCTCCATCGAGACTATCCGATGCTGTGGCGCGTACAAATGCTTCGCGACGACTGGCGGGTCAGAGAAGTTTCGCCGCGCGGTAGGCTTCAAATCCAGTGCGTGTCAGCCTGGCCAGCTCCGTGAAGAGTGCCGGCTCTATCTTTTTGAAGTTGAAACACGACTTGCCCTGCATGCGCTTACGCAGCTCCGGCGACATGCCTTTCAACAACTCGGGCTTCCAATAGAGCGGCATCAGGTGATAGCTGACGTAAGACTTTTGGATGACCGCGCCGAAGAAGAGCGGCTTTCCCTTGTAACTTGCGGACTTCGTGACGAGATAGAAAGTCGTCGCTGAGTCTTCCTTCACCGTCAACTTTGGCGCGTATGGCGCGAGCACGGCTTTGAGCGCCTGAAAAATCTCGGCATCCTCGCGGGCAGGTGCGGGTCTCGCGACCATGCCAGGCATCATGCCATAAGGCTGTAGCGCGCGCAAACGCTCAGTGACAGCTGTGGCCTTGTCCGCCGTGTCCCGCATGATCATGATGGCTGCCGCCCGGTGTGTTGTCATCCATCATGCGCAGCATCGCCGGGCCGCCCGTCTTCATGAAGCGGACAAATAATGGCACGCACACCAGCAGGAAGAAAATGTTGAGCCACGTCGTGTAGTTCCAACGAATTCCCTCCGCCATAAAGTTAATGGCGCGATGCGCGGGCACAAGATGCAGCGCCTTGAAGATAAATTCAACCAGCAGGCCGGCGCCGGCCATTGCCGCATAAAACGTGACGAAGAGAAACGCGCTCATCTTGAGGCCGTAATAGCGGCGATAAATGTCAAGGATCGGCAGGATGATGAGGTCCGCGAACAGAAAACTGACGACGCCGCCAAAGCTGATGCCGCCCTGCCACAACACGGCGGCCAGCGGCACGTTGCCGATACTGCAGACGAAGCTCAGCATCGCAACAATCGGCCCGATGAGCGGCCCCCAGAAGACGGAGACTGCCGGGTGGCTCTGCAGAAAAAGTCCCTGCCAGAATTTGTCCGGCACCCACGCACCCACAGCGCCAGCGATCAGCAGCCCGACGACGATGTCCATCCACAGCGAGTACCAGTCCATGAAAAAGAAGTGGCTGATCGCGGTCCGCCCCTTCGCACTGGTCATGCGCTGCCACAACGTTCCGTCGTGGACGCTCATGTCCATCGCGGCGTGACCTTCCATTTTGCCGGCCAGCAGCCGCTCGGATTGCGCATGCGCGGCCTTGACCATGCGCGGCTGCAGCAGGAAGCGGAAGAGGATCGCGAGGATCAGGATCATCAGCGGGCCGCCGGTAAATTCCGCCAGCGTGAATTGCCAGCCGAGAATCACCGCCAGCAGAATGCCGAGTTCGAGCACGAGATTGGTCGACGCAAATTGGAAGACCATGGACGCGGTGAAGTTCGCGCCCTTGTTGAACATGCTGCGTGCCAGCGCCGTCGCCGCATAGCTGCAACTGCTGGACGCCGCGCCCAGCCCGCACGCGCGCAGCAGCGTCCCAGGAGAATCGTCGGGCAGCAGGCGGCTCATCTCCTGCTTGCTGACCACGGCCTGAATCACGCCGCTCAGCAGGAAGCCGAGGATCAGCTCCCATAAAATATCCCACGCCATCACACCAGCCATCGCGAGCGCGTGGCCGATGGCGGAGAAAATGTATGCGAGCGACATGCTTCTTTGATTCTAGACAAGTGCGAGTGAATCGCCTGTGCACTATGAACCGCTGCTCTTCATCGGGTGCTAACCTTTTGTTCAGTGTCCACCACTCCTCAACTGCAACCGCCCGTTACGCCACGAAAGAGAAATCTGCTCACCTGGCTGTCGCGCGGACGCGCCATTGCGCTGGCATTGCTGGTCTTCGGCATCGTTGCGCTGATTTGGGGAGCGTGGCAAACCCGCGATTCCGTCGTCGAGTTGCAGCAGGCCATCGCGGCGCGACACAGCACGAAAGGGTCGCAGCTGGTCGACCTGTCACAGCTGCAAACCGCGCAGCGGCTGGCCACGCAAGCCACGCTGCCGGACGAAATTCAATACGCGGCAGTCGCACTCCGGCTTGCCGATCATGAAGTCGACCAGGCCTTCTCCACCGCGCTGCGTGAGAGCGCCAACTCCTCCGCGCCCGGCAAGCAGTTGCAGCAAGTGCAGAAGCAAATCGCGCAAATATACGCGCGCATCAAGGAAGACGACGACCGCATTACCGCACTGAATGCGGCAAAAGCCAAGTCGAAGGACCCGAACGACGTCCAGCAGGATGAGGACCTGGCGCAGGCGCAGCTCGCGCTCGACCAGGATGATCTTGACGACGAGAAGCAGGTCCTCGACCAGGCCGGCAACGATCGCCAGACGCAATTGGAGCAGGCGCAGAAGCAGCAGCAGGCTTCAGAGCAGAAGCAACAGTTGCCGACGCCCGTCATTCCCGGGCTGCATACATTCAAGGACCGCTTCAGTTTCTGGCAGACGCTGCGCGGGCGTCGAGTGGCAGTGCAGGCCGCCATGGCGGACGCATCCAGCGCCGCTGAAAAATTACTGGCAACACGCAATGAGCGCGAGGCGAGCCTGGAGGCGCGCGAGTCGACAGCCAAATCCGGCCAGCGGGTGGCGACGACTGCTGCTGCCGGCGACGCCGCTCCGCCGCAACTGTCGCGTGCCGAAGCCATCGCGCAACTCAAGGCGCTGGCCGCGGAGCGGCTTGAACTCACCGAGTACGATCGCCGCATCACCGACCTGCGCGAGCTGGCCGCAAATTATGACAAGTGGCAGGCGCTGCTCTTCAGCCGTGTCCGGCTGGAATTGCACTACATGCTGCGCGCGCTGGTCCTGGTGCTCATCATCCTGATCGCGGTCATCGTGGTGGACGCGGCCGTGCGCCGCTACTTTGACAGCCTGCCGCCGGAGCGCAGCCGCCTGCGCAATTTGCGTGTTCTGCTCATCGCATTGGTCCAGGCCGCTGGTTGTCTGCTTATCCTCATTGTCATTTTCGGCAAGCCGGCGCAACTCTATACGTTTCTCGGACTCATCGGCGCCGGCCTGGCGGTCGCGCTCAAGGATTTCATCCTGGGTTTCATTGGCTGGTTTTTCCTGATGGGACGGACAGGAATTCGCGTTGGCGATTGGGTGGAGATCCAAGGCGTTGCAGGTGAAGTTGTCGAGGTCGGACTGTTGCGCACGGTGCTGCTTGAAACCGGCAACTGGACTGACCCGGGTCATCCCACGGGACGCCGCGTGTCGTTCTTCAACACCTTCGCTGTCTCGGGGTACTACTTCAACTACACGACGCACGGGCAATGGATGTGGGATGAGATTCGCATTCCGCTATCGCCTTCCACCGCGGCCACGCTCAGTTCCGATCCACGGGATGCGTATCAGCAGCTGGCGGAAATCAATCGCGTGCTGCAGGAGGCGACCGCTGATTCCTCGCGCCTCGCCGAGGCAGAATGGCGCGGAGTGACAACGCGATACGGCATTCAGCACTTCTCAGCCGAGTCGTCGGCCCAGTTGCGACCGACGGCGACCGGCATGGAAGTTGTGCTTCGATACATTACGCGAGCCTATTTGCGGACCACGGATCGCGCGCAGCTTTACCAGCTGATTGTGGACGCACTTCGACAGCCCGAGACTGGTCCGATCGAAGCCCCGGCTGCGCCACTACAGAGCTAGCGCCGATATTAAATAGCGCAGGCGGGATGCTGGCATTGGCAGGCGATGTCAGTAACGCCTTTTGAGTCTTTGCAAACCTCGCTGCAATATTTTTCCGTGGTCATACAACGACAGCTTTCGTGAGCGCATTTCTTCGGTTCAGACATGGTTGTTTCTCCTGCACGTTGGGATGCCGAATCTACCTGCACCGCGTGCCTGGCTTGCATCCAAATCTTAACGATTTACTATTATCGAGCGAGTTTTTGGCCAAACCGTGAGCATCGCCCCGTTCACCATTCCGTTTTCCAAAGTTGATGTTGACGACCTTCGTCAGCGGCTCGACCACATTCGCTGGCCGGACACGGCCGCCACTCCGGCTTGGGAGGATGGCACGGATCGTCACTTCCTGAAAGGATTTTGTTCGTACTGGAAGGACGAGTTCGACTGGCAGCAGCAAGTTGAGATGCTCAATTCACTGCCGCATTTTCGCTTCACCGAGAACGGTCTCGGCATTCACTTTCTGCATGTCCGCGGCAAGGGTCCGCATCCCGTGCCGCTTGTGCTCACTCACGGATGGCCGGGATCGTTCCTCGAGATGCTGTGCATCCTGCCGCTGCTGACTGATCCCGCGACGCATGGCGGTGATGCGGCCGACGCATTCGACGTCGTCATTCCTTCACTTCCGGGTTTCGGCTACTCTGACCGGCCAGCGAGCGACGACATGAACGTATTTCGAGTCGCCGAAATCTGGGTTGAACTGATGAGCGCGCTCGGCTATTCCCGCTTTGCCGCGCAGGGAGGCGATATCGGCGCCGGCGTCAGCACTGCGCTCGGTCTGCGATACCCAGACAAGATTCTCGGCGTGCATTTGAATTACATTCCCGGCTCGTACAAACCTTTCGTTGAACCGGGCAAGGAGCCTAACGCCGCGGAAAAGGAATATCTCGCGACGGCGGCGCGCTGGTATGAAGAGGAAGGCGCCTACGCTCATCTGCATCGGACGCGTCCGCAGACCGCTGCTTACGCGTTGAATGATTCGCCAGCTGGACTGGCTGCGTGGCTGCTGGAAAAATTTCGCGTCTGGTCCGATTGCGGCGGCGACCTGCTCAGCTACTTCACTCGCGACCAGCTGCTGACCAACGTTACGCTGTATTGGATGACGCAGAGCATCGGCTCGTCGATGAGGATGTATCGCGCGAACGGCAAGGCGCCGCTGCAATTCGGACGCGAGGATTTTGTGCGGCCGCCAGTTGCACTCGCGCGCTTTCCGAAGGAGATTCTGCAGGTGCCGCGCTCCTGGATTGAGCGGGGTTACAACCTGCAGCGTTGGACGGAGATGCCGCGCGGCGGACACTTCGCGGCCATGGAGCAGCCTCAGTTGCTGGCGGAAGACGTCCGCGCATTTTTCCGTGAACTTCGCAGCTGATCGCGTCGCTTTAATCGTCCAGTTTGAAGTTGCCGAAGATCCGCTGGTCGCCGATGGCAGTCCAGAAGGCGAAGATCGCCAGCGCCATTACCAGCCCGAGGTTCGCCAACGTTGCCGGCGTAAACCAATCCGAGAAATTGAAGGTGATCGGCCCGCTGAACAGCAGACTGCCGATTAGCTCGAACACAATTGTCGTCAGCAGCCCGAAGCGCAGGGCGCAGATCATACACAGACCCCCAATCGCCAAATTGATCAGAATAAAGTCCAATGACGAGTAGTGAGGCGGGCCGCCGCCGAAGAAAAACAGGAAGACGCCGAGAGCGGCGACGGCTAGCCAGCGCACACGGAAGACGGCCCGGAAAACAAAGTAGATTGCCAGGACGAACAACCCCAGGTAGATGCTGAAGTACACGTCGGCAAACACTGCTCCGAGCCAAGCCAATGGCTCGTACAAGGCCCGCTCTGTAAATCCAGTGACGGGAAAGTTGTGCGCTGTGCGGGCGTGCGCGTTCCACGCGAGGAAAAGTATGCCGAATGGATACTCCGCGGTGAAGAGTGCGATGCCTGCGAGCAGATCTTTGCCGACCAGGGGATTGCGGACTTGCCCTTTCAACACCCTCGTCCAGGAAATGAGCAAGCGAGGCATCTTGCGGCGGAGATATGGCTCTATGGCCAAGTACGCAGTGCCGCACAGGCCTCCCCAAAGCAGAGCCATGCCGAGAAAATCGGCCAGTCGCGTCATGAGCATCAAAGTGTCCGGTGAATACCGCATCAAGAGTGCGCAATGAAAGAAATAGAGCGCGACAACTGTAGCTGCCAGGCGGAAAGCGCCGGTCGTGTCAGCGCGGTCGCGGCGCCAGTTGCGCACGGCAAAAAAACCCAGGACCAGGGTTCCGCCGATCGGCAACAAAGACCAAGCTCCCATCCACCAGGCGTTAAGGGTCGACTTCTGCGAATCGTCGACCGAGTCCCACGGCCCGAAGACGCGGAAGGATGTGAGCTTACCGTCAAAACCGGTAGCCACGACTTGAACCTGGGTCGCCGGGTAGCCGGGGAGCGCGCCCCGCCACTGCTTGCGCCAATCAAATGGCACTGCCGGAACAACCGCAGCTGGAACTTCTTCCATCTGTGCCGGGTTAAGGCCGGCTGCAGCAAACGCAGCGCGCCAATCCGGCTCACGGACTGGATCGGTTGCTGGGACTTCTCTGGCGGGTATAGCTAGAAAATTCAGCAGATGTCCGCGCGAGTCAAACTCGACATTGACCATGCCCGGCTGATCGACGGGAGGATCGTTCCAATCAAGATTGTTGAACGGGTCATTCGCCTCCAAAAGACCGGTGGCCCGCTGGCGATGGAGGTAGAGGTCGAGCCCTTGTTCATACGCGAGTCCCGCTTCCCGACTGGTCGCCGCGCCCTTACCAGCGTTCACATCTCCGCGGTCGGCCTTGTGCAGATGGTCAGCGATTAGCGCGTCGTTGGTCGTGAAATAGGAGTACGAATCTGAAGGGGCAGCGTTGTAGCCGA
>Ga0302326_10009802_pt1 | contig 20842 bp, 20 predicted proteins | sample Palsa_T0_3_FD_202264 | JGI IMG/M metagenome (GOLD analysis project Ga0302326, IMG submission 202264) | Peat permafrost microbial communities from Stordalen Mire near Abisko, Sweden - Palsa_T0_3 | ecosystem: Environmental > Terrestrial > Soil > Palsa > Peat permafrost | place: Sweden: Abisko...
GTAGAGCGCGCCCACTCCCTGGGGGCCGTGAATCTTGTGGCCGGAGATGGTCAGCAGATCGCAGCCGATTTCGTTCACATCGATTGGAATCTTTCCGGCAGCTTGCACCGCGTCGGTATGAAAGTAGATGTCGGCTTCGGCGGCAATCTTTCCAATCTCGTTGACGGGCTGCAAGACGCCGGTCTCGTTGTTGGCGAACATGATGGTGATCAGCTTCGTATTGGGGCGGATCGCGCGCCTCACATCCGCCGGATCGACCAGGCCGAGGCCGTCCACTGGAACGTAGGTGACTTCGCATCCCGACGAGCTTCGACTTTCCGCCAGATGCTTGCAGGCGTTGAGCACGGCATGGTGCTCAATGGTCGAGGTGACGACATGATCGCCCGGCCCGACGAGACCAAAGAGCGCGAGATTGTCCGCTTCCGTGCCACCACTGGTAAAGACGACCTCGGATGCGCGAGCGCCCAGCAGCGCGGCCACCGACTCACGCGCGCGTTCGACCGCGGCTCGCGTTTCCTGTCCATGATGATGGATGGAAGACGCGTTGCCGAAATGCTCGCCAAAATACGGACGCATAGCGTCCAGCACCTCGGGAAGCATGGGAGTGGTCGCGTTATTGTCGAGATAGACTCGCCGCATCGCCATCTTCTCTATTGTACCGATAACTTGGGTATGAATATCCGAGAGCAGCAGCGCACGGCTTATCCAAAATGACGGTATTTGTTCCAGAAATCAGGCCAGGCCTGTCGCAGTCCACGACAAACGTAGATGTCGGGATGCCCCGTCGTTTCTTCGTTCTGGATGCCAAATGGGTTTGGCGTGTGCCCCGCCAGCTCGCACGAAGCGAAGTTGCGTTCCAGGAAGTCGATCGAATGGCCAAGAACGATCAGCGTCTCCGGAGGCGGATCGCCGTACCCTCGCGCCCAGAACGAATTAACGCCGCTGATGACCTCGGGCAGGTGGTAGCTGGGACCGTAAAGATTGATGGCTCCCGCCTCACCGTAGTTCGCAGCCAGAATGCCGAGGTGTTCGCGCTCCTGTTCCGGGAGCGAATCCCTAATACTGGCGACAGCCTGCACCAGCTCCGGCCAGCCCAGTTCTTCAACCAGATCGCCATTATTCTTACTGGCAAACTTCCAGAGCGCGGAATTGACCGGTGCGGTGGGGATTGCGATGAACGCGAGCAGGACAATATCTATAATCAGCGCCGTCCATACCAGAGCTCGCACTGATCCAGCCCAGACTCCGCCAATCGACTTCGACCTTAACCACTGTTCTCCCCACACGGCGCCCGCGGCGTAGAGCATGGGATACGCACCTGCCATGTAGTACCAGCGCCCCTTGGCGCCGGCAAACAGCAGGAGCGGGACGATATACATCCAGCCCAGCATACGAAAGCGGCTGCCGGCTTTCGACAGCAGGTAGAAGTAGAGTCCAGCGACGCAGAGCAGAATCGCCAGAAGCGTGAGTTTCAGCTGGTCTCGAAGAAAACCTTGAGTGCGTCCAATGCGAACATCTCGCTCGTGGATGGCGTGGAGAAAATCTAAAGAGATAAAGTGATGATGTACCTGCCAAAGCAGATTGGGCAGCCAGATGAGGACTGACAAGGCCACGCCTATCCAGAGCCATTTGCTTGCGAGATGCTTCCGCGTTGGGGTAAGAAGCACAGCGGCGACGATGCCGACGGCAAAAAAACCCATCGTGTACTTCGACATCATCCCCAAGCCTATGGTGCAGCCAATGGCCATCCACCAGCGGGGGTCATCCGATTTTAGTAGTCGAACCACAAAGTAGGCGGTTAGCACCCAGAAAAGGTAGTCGAACGAGACGTACTGCATCAGCGCGCCGCCGCCCAGACAAAACGGAATCGCTGCTGCCACCGCAACCAGCTGAGCGCCGCGTCCTCCGCCGAGTGCGCGGGCCATCAATCCGGTGAGAACTACGGCGATTGCTTCCGCCAATACCGCGAAGAAACGGAAACCAATCAACGAGGTTCCGAATAGGGTCAACGACAGCCGCCCGAAAAACGGAGTGATCGGAGGGTAGGCGACGTATCCCCATGCCAGGTGGCGGGCATCATCGAGCGTGGCCAGTTCGTCGCGCTGAAATCCGTAGCGTCCGCCGCTCAACAGATGAGCAATGACCGTTGCGATCGCGATATAGATCAGCAGAGCAGTGTCGCTCGACCAGATGGGCGCCAACTGTGCAGGATCAGTTGTCTCGGCTCGCGAAATCATGCGCTGCCATGGTACCGACGACAGCGGGGATTTGGAAGAGTAGTGTCCAGGTCAGCCTCTGTGATGAAGCAAATATAACGACACACGTATCGACCCAGGCAGCTTTCCCGAATTTCGACAGCTAGCGATTCTCCAGCGCTAAATATTTTTGGGGATACTCCGGGCCCACATAATCGGCTCGCGGGCGGATCAGGCGGTTATCGTCGAGTTGTTCGATGACATGCGCGGTCCAGCCTGCGACCCGCGAGACCGCGAAGATGGGCGTGAACAGGTCCACTTCGATTCCGAGGACGTGATAGGTGGAAGCGGAATAGAAATCCACGTTGGCGTTGAGCTTTTTGTCGGCCTTAACGAAGTCTTCGATCTTTTGCGAATATTCGAACCACCTTTGATCGCCGCTCGAATGACCGAGGTCGCGCGACATTTGCCGCAGGTGCGTGGCGCGCGGATCTTCCGTGTGGTAGACACGGTGTCCGAAGCCGGGCATTTTCTTTTTCTGGGCCAGCAAGCCTTTGACGTACTCGACGGGGTCGGCTCCCTTGGCGTCGATTTCTTTCAGGATTTTGAACACAGCCTCGTTCGCGCCGCCGTGCAGCGGTCCCTTGAGCGTGCCTATCGCGGAGGTGATCGCTGAGTGCATATCGGAGAGCGTGGCAGCCGTGACCCGGGCGGCGAAGGTGGAGGCGTTCAGTTCATGGTCGGCGTGCAGAATGAGTGCGATATCAAGAGCGCGTTCGGCGGTCTCCGACGGGGCAGCGCCGTTCAGCATGAGCAGGAAATTCGCCGCGTGCGAGAGCGATCGATCCGGCTCGACGGTCGGCTTCCCTTTGCGGATGCGGTCGTAGTTGGCCACAATCATCGCGATCTGGGAAGTCAGGCGAATCGCTTTATTGACGTTAGCTTCGTGATCGTTGCGGTCGAATTCTGGATCGTAGAAAGAAAGCGCCGACACCACCGTGCGCAGCACGTCCATCGGCAGCGCCTGCTTGGGCGCCAACTTCAGCAGCGAAATAATGGACGCATCCAGCTTGCGCTCGTCCACCATGCGCTGCTTCAAGGCCTTGAGTTCGCCGGTATTGGGCAGACGCCCGAACCAGAGCAGATGGCAGACTTCTTCAAAAGTAGAATGGTCGGCCAGATCGTGGATGTCGTACCCGCGATAGGCGAGCACTCCCTGGTCGCCGTCGATGTAGCAGATGCTGGATGTGGTGGCGACAACGCCCTCCAGTCCTTTGGGGGCGTGCAGGCTCGTAAGGCTGGACATGGCTCCTCGCTGGCAGTATCGATGGATCTACATTGCTTCTGCGCAAACAATCAGAGCGCGGGCAACTCTCTTTTATACGCCCTTGCGGCGGGAGTTTCCAAGCGCGCCCGACTTGGGGTTGTGCTGTAATTTACGAAATCGTTAACCACCAAGGGCACCAAGGTACACGAAGGAAATGTCTGAAGCCAAAAGCCTTCGTGATCCTTCGTGCCCTTGGTGGTTCAGGATTTCATTGGCTCCATCGTGAAACTGCACCGTGAAGGGTGGGATTCCGGCCAAGTCTTTCTTTTTGCTGCGCTCATTGACACGCTCGGGCCGATTCTTAACGACTGAGTGCGGGTTTATTTCCTGCGGGACTTCTTTGCGTGGCGCTTCGTTTGGACTCCGCGTTCGCTCTTGACAACGCTTTTGCCCGTTCCGCTCGCACCCAATCCCGCCGCTTGCTCCATCGCCGTCTGGATGTAGCGCCGCACGAATGGACGCTCCACATCGCGCTGGCTCCTGAGCTTGATGTGGCGCATCGTCTTGCCTTCGCCTTCCAGCACCCGATTCGGATCGGGCAGCGAACTTCCGCGCGGGAATCCCAAGTTGACGTGCCCCGCGTTGGTCGCGATGTAACAGAACATGTCCTTCATCTTGCCGCTGAACCCAAACCAGATGGCCACCGTGTACACCTGGTAGATGGATTCCGAGGCGTCCGGCGCTTCCTCAAGAATCACCTCTCTCAGCGCGAGCGCTAGATCCGAGATGTGCCGGTCGTAGGCTTCGAGGAATCCGAGCAATTGAGGATCCGGAGGGCGTTGCATGGCAGCGGACCAAATATACACAGAATCGTACGGACCGAAAGGAGGCCGAAGAAATCGTCTGCGAGTTCGTCGAACTGGAAAGCCATCCCACTCATTGGGCGCCAGACGGCACATCCCTCGATGAGCGTAAACTGGTTACAACAGCTATCCGTTACAATCCTCGCCGAACGGGACGACAGATACAACGAGCATGCTCATAGAAGTCGGACATGTGGAGGCGATCTTCCGGTATCCCGTGAAATCCATGGGCGGCGAACGACTCGAGGTCGCGAATCTGGGCTGGCATGGTCTCGATGGTGACAGACGCCTGGCGTTCCGGCGGATGAATGATGACAGCCGCAGCGGGTTCCCGTGGCTGACAGCAAGTAAGCTTCGCGAACTGCTGCTGTTTGCTCCACACCACCGTGAAAACGGTGCTCAGGGCGAGGTTCCTACGCATATTCGCACGCCGAACGGCGAAAAGATGCCTGTCTTCGGGGAGGACTTGGCCACGGAGATCGGACGTCGGTACGGGGCTCCCGTGCAGATGATGCAGTTGAAGCATGGCATTTTCGATGACGCGAGCATCTCCGTGATCGCCTCCGATACGGTGCACGAGATCGGACGACTGGCAGGGCGGAGACTCGACGTGCGACGATTTCGCCCGAATATTGTGGTTCGTTTACTGCGATCGGTTCCCTTCCAGGAGGACGAGTGGGTTGGCGGAGTGCTCTCATTCGGCGAGGGGGACGACGCCCCCGCCATCACCGTCACGAAGCGCGATGAACGCTGCTCGATGGTGAACCTTGATCCCGACACGGCGAGTCCGGCGCCAGAAGTGATGAAAGCGGTCGTGCGTGCGAACCAGAACAATGCGGGGATCTACGGTGCCGTCACTCGCATTGGTCGACTGGCGGTCGGACAGACCATACTCCTCCGCGCGGCGGCCGAGACCAGAGAACGGTTGTCGACGTAACACCGATTACACTCACCATCCAGGTTCCGGGCGTCGACGTGAAAAATCCCATCCTGATCAGCTAATCATGCACGTAAGCGGCGGTCTGGTCGTTCAACACCAAAATATCAGATTGGCTTGCTCGTGGTGTCGGACAAAATCTCGAACAGGCATGCGAAATCAGCCTGACTTTTGCCCGCCTGGATCGCTCGCTCCATGAGGTTAACGTACGCATCAGGAATAGTATGGTCCGAACCTCGATCCTGGCACCAGCTTACAAGCTGCCTGGTGACCACAGAATACGCTTCGAGCGAAGCTTGATCGCCGCCGTAATTTTTTGACGAAACTCTCCGCGACATGTCGGTGAAGACTGATTCCATGGTTGGCATCATCCCTTTGATCGTCTCCAGAAATCCTCCGGCGGGCAGGTTTTCGCTCTGCCAAACAACCTGCCCTTGGAGAAAGCCCAACATTGCACTTACGCCGAAGGTTAGGACAGCAACGTCGAATGCCGAGGCATGACCGATCTCATGCCCAACGAACAGCGTCCTATCGCCAAAGAACAGCAGAACCGGCTTCGCGCGGTTGAAAACTTCTTCCGGCCCGGAATAGAAGATCGTGCAGGCTGGTGTTCCGATCCATTCCGGACTGCCCAGAATGGCGCCGTCAAGATAGTCTATTCCGCATCGGCGGGCCCAGACGTCCATTTCCCTGGCTTCTTTGGGCGTGCCGCTGCTCAGTTGCACGACAATCTTGCCGCGGAGGGCGGTTTCAATGTCAGGTTGTTGCAACAACTGGCGCGTTGAACTGTAATCGCTGACGCTGACAACGACGATATCCGCTTCTCGAACCGATTCTTCTACGCTCTGGCCTACGCTGAGACCGAGCCTCGACAAGGCCTCCGTTTTCGCGCCAGTCCGGTTCCACACCGTCGTGGCAAATCCCTTATGGAAAAGCACCGTCGCAAGAGCGGATCCCATGCGTCCGGCGCCGATAACCGTCACCTTGTAGTTCATGCCGCGGGCCGACCTTTCATCCACAATCTATTCCGGCGTTCGCGCCCCGCTCCCATCGACGATTGAATTTTATAAGGCCGAGTTTTGTCCCAGGAGTGAGAGCCATCCGTGGGCCGCAATTATAGACTGTGCAGCGCGTCAGCGGACGCAACGATTCTGGTCGGTTAGTTGACAAACCGGCCATGCGATTTATTTGCGGATTCATCGCGAAACGCCATGTGAGGCCATGCGCCCCGTGGCGATGGCGAGGGCCCAGTCTTCGCGGCCCAATTCAATGGCCTTCATCGCCGCCGTGTTCCAGTCATACTCGACATGATGAAAAGAAATTGCGGAGCCCTCCATGGTCGCGTACCGGGCGTGAGGCGAAAATGATTCCATGACGTGTGGTACCGGCGCATCGTCGTAATAGGCGGGCAGCCCAACGCTGCCGGGATTGACGATGGTCTGGCCGGAGGTCAACTTGACCATGCGCTGGACGTGGGTATGTCCACAGAAAACCCAGGGAGCCAGAGTGCTGCCCAACAAATTCTGAATTTCGCGGTCGCTCCGGACTCGCGCAAATCCTGCGCTCACATCCTCAAGCAGGTAGATCGTGTCCGACGATGGAGAACCGTGGCATAACAGCCGGTCCTGGTATGTTGCAAGCGCCGGCAAGGCTGCCAACCAGCCAAGCGGTTCGTCACCCAGATCACTGCGCACCCAATCCAGCGTTGGGTTTCGCGGGCCATCGAGAATGAGTCGGTCTTGATTGCCACGAACCTGCGCCACCAGGTTGACTTGCCTCAACAAATCGAATGTCTTTCGCGGGGCGAGGGGACCGTACAGCACATCCCCGAGATTCACGAACTCAGCTACTCCCCGGCGGTGTGCATCCGCGAGCACCGCTTCCAGGGCCCAAGCATTTCCGTGAATATCTGCGATCAGGCCGAGCATTGTCCGTCTAGTGTAGCCCCAGCGGAGACGCTGAAACGCTTCGCCTCTTTGGGATCGGCATTCGAAAGCGGTCGGCGAGTTCCGGCTGCACAGCGCGCAGAAACTTCCCCGGCTATTCCGGCCAGAGCGAGGCGGCGGTCTTGCCTAAGATCTGGTCTTGCATCTCTTTGCTTATGGGAAGAGCCTTGAACTCCTCGAGATTCCGCCAGACCTCGGTGACGCCTGGGCTCGGCCAGTCGGTGCCAAACAGCGTTTTGTGAGCGATCTCACTCAGCCGCGGGAAATAATTCAACAGCGCTTTTGGCGGAATCCCGCTGATATCCAGATAGATATTTGCATGTCGCCGAAGAAGAAAAAACGCGGTGTTCATCCAGAGCGGACGGCCGCCATGTGCCAGCAGAATCTTGAGCTTTGGGAAATCAATCGCGACGTCGTCAAGATAAATCGGATCACCGTATTTATTGCGCGCTCCAGGAAAAATGGATGTTCCGGTGTGGAACATGACAGGGATTCCATTGGCTTCGGCGGCGCGATAAATGATTTCGAGTTCCTTCACTCCGTTCAGATAATCGTTCGGAAACAGCAGTTGATGCGGCGGATGAATCTTGATCATGCGAATGCCGAGCCGCAGAATTTGCTCAACATCCGCCATGACGTTGGTGGTGTGGCGCGGATGCAGGCTGCCACAGGAGATCAAGCGCTTGGGATCGTACTTCGTGTAGTCGGCGACAAACTGATTGACCGCAGAGGTAAAGCCAATCACTTCCGGCGCAACATAGTTAATCAGCGCAGCACGGTCGACGCCACAGCGGTCCAGATATTTCAGAAAGGCTTTAGGCGAGCGGCAATATTCGACAATCTCATCGAAGTTGGGGCGATTGTGCTTGATCAATGCCAGCGCGTGCGGCTTGAACATTTCAATCGGCTCGATGTGAATGTGGCAGTCGGTAATCATGGTTGGTGGTCAGTGGCGTTTCGCGCTCGCAGCCGCCGCAAGGTATTGCTTTCGCTATAGGCCCAGTGCTGTCATCAGTACAATGGCACTTTCGGATCCACGGTCCGCGCCCAGCCGTCGATTCCGCCGCGCATGGATTGAACTTTTTCGTATCCCTGCTGGCGCAGCCAGGTAGTGACACTCAATGAGCGCACTCCGTGATGACACATAACCACGATGTGATCGTCGGGGCTGAGTTCCTGGTGAGCGCGCGCCGGAATGTCGCCCATCGGAATGTGCTTTGCCCCTTCGAGGCTGGAGGCTTCGCATTCCGAAGGCTCGCGAACATCGAGCAGCGTAAATGTTTCCCCGCTCTTCTGGAGCGACTTGACCTGACCGGGAGAAATTTCGAAGTCCATAACTTTCGTCCTTATGGCTAAAACAACGGATAGAAACGCGCAGAATCAGTCGTCCTTCCTTCGGAGTTCGGGCGCTCTTCCCAGCGTGGTGAGACTCACCAGCGCAGCTGCCGCCCAGAGTGCGCCGGTTGCGATGCGAGCGGTGCGGACATCGGCGGACGAAATGCCGCTCCACAGCGTCAACCCGCACCCGATCACAAAATTGATGACGAGCAGTCCAAAAAATACGCGCTCGCGCAGACAGCGCGTGTCGAGTGCCAGCCCGATCAGCAGCAGGATCCAGACGACGTACGTCGCAGCGGTCCAGCTGTCGTGCGGCCATGCGTATTCGTTGCGAGTGATGTGTGTGAACGAAATCCACGCGAAGTAGGCACAACCGAGAAAGCCCGCAATGCCCCACAGCGGCGTGAGGCACATCAGGTGAGCGGATCGATGCGATCGCTTCGTCTGGAGCTCGCCGTTAACGTTCGCGCTTTCTATCTGCCTGTCCATTTCGGTGGTCGTTTTGCAAGGAAGGCAATGATACCCTCGCGCGCGTCCGCGGTCGAGATCAGTTCATCGAGATAAATTTTTTCAGCTCGCGCCAGCCCTTTGTCAAAGTGAATCGCATCCCACGCATAAATGGCTTTCTTGGCGCAGGAAAGCGCAACCGGGCTCAGGTGGCGAAGTTCGTCGAGCGTGCGGTCGACAACCGATTCGAGTTCGTCAGGCGCGATGGATCGAGTCGCCAAGCCGAAGGTCGCCGCTTCTTCGCCGGAAAACTGGCGACCGGTGAGTATAAGTTCGGTGGCGCGCTTCTGACCGATGAGCGTGGCGAGCGCCACGACCGCCACCGGCGGAAAGCACGCCAGCTTGATTTCAGGGAATCCCCATGCGGCGTCGCGCGCTGTGTAAACCATGTCGCAGACGGCGGCGAGTTCCGCTCCTCCGCCAAGGCAAGCGCCGCGGACAGCAGCGATGGTGACCTTGCGCGTGGCCACGAGCGCGCGAATCACGGCGTGGAAACTTGTGAGCATCTCGTGAATTTCTTCGGGAAGGTGGGCTTTGATGTCCACGCCAGCGGAGAAAACAGAAGCATCGCCTTCGAAGACGATGATGGAGATTTCGGAGCGGGATTCAATTTCCGTGAGCGTCTGGGCGAGTTCCCGCGCCATCGGGAGGTCGATGACGTTGAGAGGCGGGTTGATCAGCTTGACGCGTGCGACGGGCGCCGCGACTCTTGCTTCGATTCGCATGTGCTAAATATTAATTGCCGATTTGCGAGGCTCACCTATGGTTGACAGAGGATCGCGCGCGCCTGTTTTTTCTTTGATCCACTTCTTCTCGTTGCGGATGATGTCGAGCAGCAGCTCTTTATCTTTCGCGCCCGGCAGACTCTCTTCACAGTGCTGGCCGTAAGCGCGATCGTCCAGTGGTTCGCCGGTTTCGCAGTGGTATTTCTGGCCTGCCCATCGTCCGATGTTGCGGTTGAAACGGATGTCGGGGGTGTAGAACTTCTTTTCGCCCGGCTTCAGGAATGTGTTTAACCGTTCGACTAACCCCGCGACTTCCTCTCGATATAAATGACGGCTGTAGTCGTTCAGGTCGTCGAGGTCGGCCACCTTATCGTTCTGCATTTCGTCGTAACGGCCTTTGATACCCCAGACGTAGGCCCAGTGCGCCGAAGACGAATGATCCGTGCCGAAAAGATCGAATGAGCTCGAGATCCACTTGTTCAAATATTTCTGCAGCAGCCAGCGCGGGATTACGCCGGCTTCGACGACGCGGCGCAGGCCATCATGGCCGGTTCCCATGTGGAAAGCTTCTTCGCGCAGCATGTACGAGGTTGAGCGTCCGAGGGGCGCGAACGATGAATACTTCAGCATCTGCAGCTGAAACTTTCCGTCGCGGTCGACGAAGTCGGTGTAGGTGAAAAAGTCGAGCCAGTTGTCTACGTCGACGTTGAAAGTGCCGAGCAGGCGTTTGTTCTCAAACGCCCGGCGCTCCAGCATCTTCTGGGCTTCCACCTTGCCAGACGATCCGAAGAAGTCGATGAGCAGGGCGCACATCTGCCAGCCGTGGCGCATCTCTTCGATCATGACACGGGTGATGGCGCGACGATCCCATTCCGTGGGCGCGGTTTCAAACAGGTTGCGCTGCTGCTCCACGCTGGCAAATTCGGTGTCGCCCTGGTAAATGATCATGTTCATGAGCGCGTCCCGCATTTGCTGAGTGGGAACCTGGCGCAGGTTCTCCCACTTATTGCGGCCTTTGTAAGCACCGAACTGGATCTCCTCGGTTTCAATCGCTCCGTAGAGCGTATCGAAGTGGAAGGCTTCGACGTCATCTTTATTGACGCCAACTTCCTTGCGCCACTCGTTGAATATTCCGACCCACTCGCTGAAGCTTCCGATTTTTGCGACTTTGCCTGGCATGACGTCAAAATCCTTTCACCGAAGAGACGCAGAGTTCGCCGAGAAACGTGTGGGTTCTATTCTCGATACAGTGCATTCGTTGATTCGGCGCACTACTTCGCCGTAAATACGGCCGGACGCTTCTCCACGTAAGCGGCCAGACCTTCTTTGGCGTCGTCGCTCTGGAACAGAATCTGCTGATTTTCGCGCTCCACGGCCAGCGCTGATTCCATCGGGATTTCCCACCCGGTCTGCACGGCGCGCTTGATGCGTCCCACAGCCTTCGCGGCCTTGTTTGGCGGAGTGAACTGGCGCGCGTACTCCATGATGTTTTCCATGAAGCCGTCGCGCTCGAAAATGTCGTTCACAATGCCGAATTCCAGCGCCTCTTCGAAAGAGAAGGTGTTACCGGTGATCATCAGTTCGATGGCTTTGCTTTTTCCGACGAGCCGCGACAGGCGCTGGGTTCCGCCGGTGCCGGGGAGGACGCCGAGGTTCACTTCAGGCAGTCCGATCTTGCCTGCGTCTTTGCGCGCGATCCGCAGGTCGGCAGCCATGGCGATCTCCAGGCCTCCGCCGACGCAATGGCCGTTGATCGCGGCGATGACGAGCTTCGGCGTGTGCTCGAGGCGCAGCAGCATTTCGTTCGCGTGCAGGCAGAAGTAATACTTGAATGTCGGATCGACCGAGGCCAGCATCTTGATATTCGCGCCGGCGGAGAAAAACTTGTCGCCCACACCCGTGAGGACGATTACGTGCACGTCATTATCCATGCGCGCCTTGAGAATAGCCTCATCGAGCTGGCGGTTCATTTCGTAGGTGTAGGTGTTCGCGGGAGGATCGTTCATCTCGATCACGGCCACGCCGGCATCGGTACGATAGTTGATGAGCTGGTTGGTGGTTTCGCCGGTGGCCGGCTGCGTGGTGGTCGCCATAAGTTGCTCCTTGAATTTATGTTGCGTTAGTTCTTCTTGCGCGGCTTGCCGCCGTGCACAATTCCGTTGAGAACGATGTTGCCCATCTGGCCGGCGAGAGCTTCGGCGTTGCCGTCGACGCGCGGGTTGTACCAGGTGTAGATCCAGTTGATCATGCCGAAAAGGCTCATCACGGCGGTGCGGGCATTGAAATCGAGGCCACGTTTGCGCCGAAGGTCTTCCATAAGCCCGAGGCAGATGCGGTAATACTCGCGCTTGGTGCTGGCGATTTCCGAGCTCAGTCCGTTTTTTAAAGATTCATCTTCGTGCGAGAGCACCTTCAGACCTTGCTGATTGCTCACGAAGTACTCGAGGTGATTGAGAATGAAAACGCGGATTCGGTCTTCCGGATCCGTGACTCCCCCGAGCCGCGCTTTGAGCTTTTCAAGAATGGTGGTGAATGCATGTTTTTGGATCAGAAACAGCAAGCGCTCTTTGGACTCGAAGTAGTAATAAAGTCCGGCCAGCGACATGCCGGTGGCGCGGGAAAGATCGCGCATGGAAGCGCCTTCGTATCCCTTGCGGCAGAAGACCTCGGTGGCATGATCGAGAATGTGGCCGAGGCGGCGGTCGAAACGGGTTGCGGAAGGCGGAGAGTGGCGTCGGGAGGCGCGGGTTGTCGGCAAGGTCTCCATACGTTCGAACGTTCGTTCTAATTATAGAGTCTCCCCCTACCGAACGCAACAGTTGCGTGGCAGGAGAGATGGGAGATCCCCGCGAGAAGCAGGTCCTTCACTTCGTTCAGGATGACAAAGTCACCCTGTTGTTCGGGATGACAATTTACCCTGAGAGCGCGTTAGCTCCGGATCCCCGCCATCAGCTTCTCGATCTCCGCCTTCTGCTCACCAGAAAGCGGCAGGAACGGTAGACGCGCCGGGCCTCCGTAGTAGCCGTTCAGGTCCATGGAATACTTCACGCCAGGAACGCCTAGTTCACCGACCACCCGCTGGGCGGCGGCTTTCACGCGTTCTTGTTTCTCGCGGGCGAGGGCGGCGTTACCGTCTTTGAGCGCGGCGTAGATTTCGTAACACGCCATCGGCGCAGGACTGGCGAAAGCTAGAATGGCGCCTACTGCTCCGAGTCCCAGTGACGGCTCGAGCTGGTGCGCGGCACCGACCATTACCTGGAAGCCGACTTCCTTCTGCCGCGTCTTTAGTTTTCCCACGACGGTTACGGCGGAGGACGAAGGTTTGGGGGCAGCGTTTTCAGGGACGGGCGAAGGCGCCCGTCGCTCCATGGATTCGGCGGTGCCCGCGAGCGTGGCGACGCTTACCAGTTCCCTGCTCTGCTTCTCGCTTTCGGCAGCCGCGGCCTTGAGCATGCGCGGCGTCACAGCATCGAATGTTTCGGTTACCGTGACCTGCCTCTTCACGTGACGCGTGCCTTCAACCATCGCTTTCACTTTGTCGAGGTTACCGCTCGATTCCTTGATAGCAACGATGTTGGGATGGCTGGCAAGTTCGATCACGATTTCAGCGGGAAGGTCGTATCCGGTAGCTTGCGGAAAGTTGTAGATGATAATCGGCAGCGCGGACCGGTCGGCGACGGTGCGATAGAAAGCCAGCAGATTCGCCGGCAACATTTGCTTCTTATAGTAGTGCGGCGTGCGCACTAGGGCGGCATCATAGCCAAGCTGAGCGGCGTATTCGGTAAGGCACAAAGTTTCATGCGCAGACTCGACGCCTGTGCCCGCAATCATCACTTTATCAGGAGCAGCGGCGCTGAGCACGGCTTTCAGCACATCGCGGCGCTCCTGGTCGGAGAGCAGAATCGCCTCGCCGGTTGAGCCCTGGACCACGATGCCGGCAATCGGCGTGCGCGAATAACGCTCGACGTTCGACTCGAGTTTCTTGTAATAGACTTCGCCATGCGGGTAGAAGGGCGTTGTGATCGGCGCGAAGATTCCGGACAAAAGCATGGTTTTGGCTCCGATAGTGCTGCGTTTTACAGGTTACCGCTGCTTTGAACTATCTGTCATCTTGAGTTTGACGTCCGGCAGACGGGTGGAACGCTCGTGAATCACTCGCAGGCGGGCCAGTCTTTGCCGGCGGGATCGACGGCGTGGCGGTACTGGTCTTCGGTCCCGACGAAAAAACGCGCAAACGGTGTCGACGTGCGTTCGTCGACCATGGTTCCAATTTGCCAGACCATGCCGCCTTTGCAAACGCCGGCATTCGAGAGACGGGTACGACGATCGCCCGCGTAGTAGAAAAACTCATCTCTGCCGTGGCCGGGCTGGGGATCGGAGGAAGTCTGCAGGTTTGCGTCCGAATTCAGCTTGAGCAAAAGACGACCGTCCTCCAGAGGCAATGGCGGCGCGCCTTTCTGGCGAAAATCGACGCGCACCCAGCCGCTGTATCCCGCAGGAATCAGAAAGCGCTCAGGCGCTCGGCGATGAAAAATCAGATCGAAGGCGGCCGGCCCGAAAACGGCGGCGGCGATGAAGATGGGGAGGCCGAGGACTGCAACGAGGACGAAGGGGACTCTGCTCATGCAGGATTATTCATACTAAGTTGCTTCCGAAGTTACGTGCGAAGTTACTTCGCAGCGATACGCTCCGCGTGCAGCGCTTGCAGAGCCTGCACGCGCACTTCTCCGCGCTGCAGGGCAGCAATACCCTCCGCGGCAGCTCGAGCGGCCGAGAGCGTGGTGATGGTCGTGATGTGACCGGTGACGGCGGCGCGCCGGATCGCCTTCTCGTCGAAGTATGGGTCGGGACCATGCGGCGTGTTGACGATCAACTGGATGCGATCGGCTTTGATCAGATCCACCGCGTTGGGGCGGCCTTCCTTAACCTTGTAGACGCGGTCGACTGCCAAGCCCGCTTCCTCGAGGATGTCGGCCGTGCCGTGCGTGGCGACTAGCTTGAACCCCATGTCAACGAAGCGACGCGCGACCGCAACCACGTGCGGCTTGTCATGGTCGGTGACGCTGATAAAAACGGTGCCCTTCGTCGGCAGTTTCTGGCCGGCGGCAATTTGAGCTTTAGCGAAGGCCTCGCCGAAATTGTCAGCGATGCCCATGACTTCTCCGGTAGAGCGCATCTCAGGACCGAGGACCGTGTCGACGCCGGGAAATTTCGACCAGGGAAAAACCGGCGATTTCACGAAGAAGCAGCGGCCGGTATCGAGGTCGGTGCCGCGCTCGATATTTTCGGGAAGGAATTCGCGTAGCTTGCGACCGGTCATGAGGCGGGCGGCGATCTTGGCCATGGGCACGCCGGTAGCTTTTGAAACGAACGGTACAGTGCGCGAGGCGCGCGGGTTTACCTCCAGCACGTAGACCTTGGAATCGCCGTTGCCCGTCTGGTGGAGGGTCTCCGGCCCGTCGGGACGGGGCTGAGCCCCGTCACCACACGACCTGCGCGGAATCGCGAACTGAACATTCATCAGGCCGATCACTTTGAGTGCGCGCGCCAGCTTGAATGTGTAGTCGCGCATGCGCTTCAGGAGCGGCTCCGGGATGTCTACCGCGGGCAGCACGCACGAAGAGTCGCCGGAGTGAATGCCGGCTTCCTCGATGTGCTGCATGATTCCGCCGATTACGACGTCGTCGCCATCGGAAAGGGCATCCACGTCGACTTCAATAGCGTCTTCCAGAAATTTGTCGATCAGGATGGGGCGGTCCTGCGAATATTCGACGGCCTGCTTCATGTACTGATGAATCGTCTCCTCGTCGTAGGCGATGACCATGGCGCGCCCTCCGAGCACGTACGAAGGACGCACCAACACCGGGAAGCCGATTTTCTTCGCGGCTTCGACCGCCTCTTCGACCGATGCGACCATCGCGCCGGGAGCTTGCGGGATGTCGAGTTCCTCCAGCAGTCTCCCGAAGCGCTTGCGATCTTCCGCGAGGTCAATCGATTCGGGCGTGGTGCCGATGATGTTGACGCCCGCGGCCTTGAGAGGCAGCGAAAGATTCAGCGGCGTCTGACCGCCGAACTGCACAATCACGCCGACTGGCACGCCGCCCGAAGCTTCGTGTTCGCAAACGGCGAACACATCTTCGAGCGTGAGCGGCTCGAAGTAGAGACGGTCGCTGGTGTCGTAATCGGTCGAGACCGTCTCGGGATTGCAGTTGATCATGATGGTTTCGTAGCCGTCCTCGCGCAGGGCATAGCTGGCATGGCAGCAGCAGTAATCGAATTCAATTCCCTGCCCGATGCGGTTGGGGCCGGAACCGAGAATCACGACTTTTTTCTTTGCAGTCGGCGCGGCTTCGTCTTCCTCTTCGTAGGTGGAGTAAAGATAAGGTGTGTAGCTCTCAAATTCCGCGGCGCAGGTATCAACGCGCTTGTAGACCGGCTTCACGCCGTGCTTCTTGCGGAAGTGTCGGACTTTTTCCTGGCCGCCTTTGCCGTCCAGGCGCCAGGTTCCGGCGAGGCGTCCGTCAGAGAAGCCCATGCGCTTGGCTTCGCGCAGGACCTCGGTCGGGATGGATTCCATTGGGTGCTTTTCCAGCTCAAGTTGCATGTCGTTAATTTCTTTGAGCTGATACAGGAACCAGGGATCGATCGATGTCATCTTCGCGATCTGCTTGATGGTGAAGCCCTGGCGAATTGCGTATTGAACGTAGGTCAGGCGCTCAGGATGTGGCGTGACCAGGCGCTGCGTCAGAATTTTGGGTTCGATCTTTTGGGAGCCGACACGCCTGCCGGTGTCGAGAGAGCGAATTCCTTTCTGCAAGGCCTCCTTGAAGGTGCGGCCAATGGCCATCACTTCGCCGACGGATTTCATCTGCGGTCCCAGCGATTCATCGGCGCCGGGAAACTTTTCGAACTGCCACTTCGGAATTTTGACGACCACATAATCGAGAGTGGGTTCGAAGCAGGCGGGGGTCTTGCGCGTGATGTCGTTTGGAATCTCGTCGAGCGTGTATCCAACGGCAAGCTTCGCGGCAATTTTGGCAATCGGGAAGCCAGTCGCTTTTGACGCGAGAGCCGATGAGCGCGAGACGCGCGGGTTCATTTCGATCACGACCATGCGTCCGGTCGATGGGTTGACGCCGAATTGGATATTCGATCCGCCGGTCTCGACACCAATCTCGCGGATTACGGCAATCGACGCATCGCGCATCATCTGATATTCGCGATCGGTAAGAGTCTGCGCGGGAGCGACGGTGATGGAGTCGCCGGTGTGCACGCCCATGGGATCAAAGTTTTCGATCGAGCATATGATGATGACGTTGTCTTTGGTGTCGCGCATCACCTCGAGCTCGTACTCTTTCCAGCCAAGAACGGATTCTTCGATCAGGCATTCGTGGACGGGCGAAAGATCGAGACCGCGCGCGAGGACTTCCATCAGTTCTTCGCGGTTATAGGCGATGCCGCCTCCGGTTCCGCCGAGCGTGAACGACGGGCGAATGATGACCGGGAAGCCGATTTTGCCGGCGAACTCGACGCCGTCTTTCAGGTTGTTGACCAGCGCTGATTTCGGCACGTCGAGGCCGATGCGCTGCATGGCGTCTTTGAAAAACAGACGGTCTTCGGCTTTTTTGATAGCGCTGATCTGCGCGCCGATCAGATGCACGTTGTATTTTTCGAGTACGCCGCCGTCGGAAAGTTCGATGGCCAGGTTGAGCGCGGTCTGCCCGCCGACGGTTGGCAGGACGGCAAAACCAGCGCTGGGCGCCATCTCTCGCTCGACGCGAATGATCTCTTCAAGATATTCGCGGGTCAGCGGCTCGATGTAAGTGCGGTCCGCCGATTCGGGATCGGTCATGATAGTGGCGGGGTTCGAGTTGGCCAGCACGACCTCAAAACCCTCCGCCTTAAGCGCCTTGCAAGCCTGCGTGCCGGAGTAGTCGAACTCGGCGGATTGTCCGATGACGATGGGGCCGGAGCCGAGGATCAGGATTTTCGAGATGTCAGTTCGTTTGGGCATTATGCGGTCTTGGCCTTGCTTTGAAGGGGTGCGGTTTTAGCCACACCGTTCGAGATTTTGCTTTGGGGCACACCTTCAGTCTTGTTTTGAACGGATACGCCTTCAGGCGCGCTATTTGTTTCAACCGTATTTGAGATTTTGCTTTGAAAGGGCACGCCTTCCAGGCGTGCCGCCACGGGCTCAGCTAAAATTTGGGGCTTTAGCCCCTGAGGGACAGCGTCCAGTTCAAATCCAGCATGCGCGGAGGAATATGGAAATTCGTCAGGGCGCTGACAGAGACGTTCCTTGACGGGATTGTTGTAAATATAGGACACGTGCACCACCCAATCACTCGCGTCACGGATACGATGATCCTGAAACCCCTTTTGCCAAACCTCCATGCTTGAGCCCAATTCCTTCTTTGCTCGATAAGAGAATCCACCCTTAATGAATTGAACCGCCTTTTCGAGACTTGTCTGCGGAGTAATGAGGGCGTGAAAATGGTCCGGCATAATGACGAATTCATGTAGAAGATAGGCGGTACCCCGGTAGCGATAGAGCGTGTCGAGCAGAAGTTTCGCCCAAGGCTCTGCCTGAAAGAGAGCGCGACGTTCCCACGTGGAGGAGGTAACCATGTAGGTCTGGGTAGTATGTGTGGCATGCTCTCGTCGGGGCTTCATTGGTGCTCCTAGCAGTCCCTCAGCGGCTAAAGCCGCATCATTATTGTTGCCCGTTACGGCACGCCTAGAAGGCGTGCCCTTTCAAAGCCCATGGTTTCAAAGCCTCACCGCTTGCACTCTTCCATCATCTTCACAAAGTCCTTGAACAAATAGTGCGAATCATGCGGTCCGGGTGCCGCTTCCGGGTGATACTGCACCGTGAACAGCGGCAGATTCCGATGCCGCATGCCTTCCAGCGTATTGTCATTCAAATCCATGTGGGTCAATTCGACTTCGCTTTGCGGCAGCGAATCGGGATCGACGGCGAAGTTATGGTTGTGCGCGGTGATCTCAATCTTGCCGCTGGCTAGCTGCTTCACTGGATGGTTCCCGCCGTGGTGGCCGAATTTCAGCTTGAAGGTTTTCCCGCCGAGCGCGATTCCGGTCAGCTGATGGCCGAGGCAAATTCCAAAAATCGGCTGCCGCCCCATGAGGCGCCTGATATTGTCGACCGCGTAGGTGCAGGGCTCGGGATCGCCCGGGCCGTTCGAGAGGAACACGCCGTCGGGCTTCAGCGCCAGTACGTCTTCTGCTGTTGTCTGCGCCGGAACGACCGTCACTTTGCAGCCTTCGCCACGCAGTTTGCGCAGGATGTTCTGCTTGATGCCGAAGTCGTAGGCGACTACGTGGAAGCGCGCCGGCTCGTCTTTTACTCCGACGATTTCATCGGGCAAGTGCGAGCGTTCGCCCGTCTCCCAGACATAGGTGTGGTTGGTGGAGACGACTTTGGCGAGATCCTGACCATCCATTTTTGGGATCGCCCGCGCTTTGGCTACGAGTTTGTCGGTATCTTCTTCCAGCGTTGAGATCACGCCGCGCATCACGCCGTAGGTCCGCAGGTGGCGAACAAGGGCGCGCGTGTCGATCTCGGCGAGCACCGGAATTCTGAACTGCTCCATAAACTCGTCGGTTACCTGCTGCGAGCGCCAGTTGGAACTCACTTTCGAGAACTCGCGCACGATCAGCCCCTCGATGTAGGGGCGCACAGCTTCGTTGTCTTCGGGATTGGTGCCGTAGTTTCCGATTTCAGGGTTGGTCAGGACGACGATCTGTCCGGCATAGGAAGGATCGGTGAAAATTTCCTGGTAGCCGGTGATGGAAGTGTTAAAAACGACTTCGCCGGAGCACTCGCCTTTAGCGCCGTAGCCTTTGCCTCGGAAGACTCTGCCGTCTTCGAGCGCAAGGATCGCTTGCATTGGAACTCCTGGGAGTGGATTTTAGAGATTCTAGCAGGAGAGCGAGATGGTGTCAGTAGAAAGTGCGACGGACGCAGCTGTCAGCTCTCAGCCATCAGCTCTCAGCCATCAGCCCTCAGCCCTCAGTTAAATCTCATGCTGCACGCACTTGCCATTCACATTGCGCTTCTTGGTTTTACTGAAAGCTGACGGCTGACAGCTGAGAGCTGCTCTACCGCAGTCTTCCCAGCTTTTCCATCGGCCAATATCCGAAGACGGCTTTGCCGTAGATGTAGCGTTCATTCACGGCTCCGAAGTCGCGGCTGTCATTGGACATGGTGCGATGGTCACCGAGGACGAAGAAACTGTTCCGGGGGACCACGACCTCGCCGTAGGAGCGGGCGTCCGCGTAATCGCTGGGAACGTAGTCTTCGTCGAGGGCCTCGCCGTTCACATAGACCCGGCCGTCCTCGATGCGGATTCGATCGCCGGCAATCCCGATCACGCGTTTGATATAGCTCTTCGATGTGTCGCGCGGATAGCGGAAGACGACAATATCGCCGCGCTGGATGGGCTCCCAGCGATAGACAAACTTGTTAACGAAGATGCGCTCCTGGTCTTCGAGGCCGGGCATCATGCTGGTGCCTTCCACTTTTACGGGCTGATAAAGAAAGATGATAATGAACGCCGAGATGGCGAGCGACACCAGCAGATCGCGCACCCAGACGGCGACCACGGGCAGCGGGTGCGCGCCAGATTCCTTTGGAGCCGCCGGGATTGGCGGCTGAGGGCTCAACACATCAGGCATCGTGTCCTATTCTATCCGACCTTTTGCAGTTGCCAACCCCTCGTCTTTCCCCGTACAAACAATGCAACACGTTTGCAGCGACCATTTCAAAATATGACAGATTACTCAATTTTCCCGAAGATTAATGCGACGCTCAACGGAGCAAGCGCAGTGTTGCTGGTCACCGGACGCATGCTGATCGCGCGCGGCAAGATGGCGGCACATCGCGCGGTGATGCTGACTGCGTTCGCCACCTCTTCCCTTTTCCTCGCCTGCTACCTTTACTACCACTGGCCTGGTCATGGAGGGATTGTTTATTTTCGTGGCACAGGATGGATTCGGACGCTTTATCTCAGCATCCTCTACTCGCACGTTGTTCTGGCGATGGTT
>Ga0302326_10009807_pt1 | contig 20834 bp, 14 predicted proteins | sample Palsa_T0_3_FD_202264 | JGI IMG/M metagenome (GOLD analysis project Ga0302326, IMG submission 202264) | Peat permafrost microbial communities from Stordalen Mire near Abisko, Sweden - Palsa_T0_3 | ecosystem: Environmental > Terrestrial > Soil > Palsa > Peat permafrost | place: Sweden: Abisko...
ATCTCGGCGATCGTCGTCAGCCTGATCTTCGCCGCGATTCACCCCCAAGGCTGGGCCGCCATTCCCGCACTGGGGATGATCGCGATGACCTTTGCGGCGATTCGTGAATGGCGCGGCACTGTCATCGCCTCCGCCGCGGCACACGCCCTGAACAATGGCGTCGTGCTCACCGTCCTGCTCCTTGCCACCAGCTAATTTGTGGCACGGGCGTCCCGCCCGTGTGAGCTGCGCGGAGTGTAGAGAACATTGGATATCCAGATTGTTTTTTAATCTGTACGCAGCTCACATGGGCGGGACGCCCATGCCACAAATTCGTCGCGCGATCAATCCGAAACCGACACTCATTCATCGCGCTGACCGCCACCAAAGCTCCAGCATCAACAGGGCATAGAGCCGCTGTGAATGATCGGCAGCCTTGGTTTCGTGCTCGTTGACCAGCTTCTCCAGCGTCGCGGTGCGGAAGTGCGATGCGGCAAAGGAATCGGCGGCGAAGAGTGAATCGCGCAGCAGAGGCCGCAGTTCATCGCGGAACCACTGGCCGATCGGAACGGCAAAGCCCTTCTTCTTTCGGGTGAAGACCCAGTCGGGCAGATCGTCGGCAAACGCTTCGCGCAGCATGCGCTTGCGCCCGCCGCGAAGAAGCTGGGCGTAAGACAAGCCCGCGGCAAAACGCACCAGCTCGTGATCCATGAAAGGGCTGCGCACTTCCAGCGCATGCAGCATCGAGCAGCGATCGACTTTGGTGAGCAGGTCCCCTGGCAAATAGGTCAGACGATCAATCGCAAGTGCAGCGCACGTCCTACCCGATTTTTCGGCGAAACGATCGAACATACCGATAAACTGTCGCTCTGTTGTGTCATTAACAGAGCGGGGATCACTCAGTAGATCGTCGATTTGCTGGGCGTTAAATAACCTCAAAAAGCTGAGGTACGCCTGTGCTGGCGGCAAGCCAAGTGATTCCAGCAATCGCTTCATGCGCGCCACCGCAGATTTGGGATCAGCGTCAGGCAGGTTTTTCCACAACGGCCGTGTTTTCGCCGCGAGCTGACGCGCGCGCATCGGTAAATCTTTGGCAAGATGCGTGGCAACGTAGCGGGTGTATCCGCCGAAGAGTTCATCGCCGCCGTCGCCGCTGAGGGCAACTTTGACGTGCTGACGGGTTTCACGGGCCAGATAGTGCGTGGGTAGGGCGGAGGAATCGCCGAACGGCTCGCCGAATACTGCGGCAAGCGCGGGCAGATCCGTGGCTGCGTCGGGCTTGACCACGAATTGATGATGCTCGGTTCCCAGGTGCTTGGCGACGGCGGCGGCATACGTGGTTTCATCGTAACGGGCATCATCAAAGCCAACAGTGAATGTTTGGATGGGTTGCCCGAACGTGTCTCGCGGCATTGCCGCGACGATCACGGAACTGTCGACTCCGCCGGACAGAAAACATCCGAGGGGAACATCGGAAATGTGCTGCCGCGACACCGCTCGATGCACCAGCTCGCGTGTCGTGCGGGGCGCCCCATCACCCGGCGGAGTCGTCACCGCATTCGGATCGAAGTACGTTGTCAGCCCCGTTCCGCTTGATGAAAGCGTACCCGCACTTGCCGGGGCCAGCTTGAATACATTCTGATAAATCGTCTGCGGCGCTGGAATGTATCCCCACTGAAGGTACGCCAGCAGCGCGGCGGCGTCGACCGGGTTCGAGACCCAGGGGAGTTGCCTGAGCGCCGACAGTTCACTGGCGAATGCCACCGCGCCGTCGGCGGCCGTCCAATAGAGCGGCTTCTGGCCCATCCGATCGATGGCATAGAACAACTTTCCGAGGTGCGGGTCCCAGATGGCGAACGCGAACATGCCATTGAAATGTTCGACGCACTTCTCACCCCAGGCATCGTATGCGACGAGCAAAACTTCGGTGTCGCAGCGGGTTCGCCAGGTGTAATGCGGCTGGAGCTGCTGCAGCTCGCGGCGAAGGTCGAGGAAATTGTAAATCTCGCCGTTGAAGACGAGCTGTCGGCCGCGTTGATCGGTGAAGGGTTGATTGGCCCGTGGGTCGGGATCGAGGATCGAGAGGCGGCGGTGGACTAGGCCGACTTGCGGATGATCCGGCGTGATCTGCTGGTCGTGATTGAGCCAGATTCCCTCGGCATCGGGTCCGCGGTGGGCGATGCGCGCGGACATGGCGCCGAGCATTTCGCGTGTGATGCGAAACCGATCATTCCACGTCACGACGCCGGCGATGCCGCACATAATCTGGTTGAGGCGAGGCTCCCCGTCCCGAATCGAACTCGACGCGCCGCTCGGCGTCGCACCACTGCCCGCGCTTGAGCGACAGCTTTCGCAGCCCCGCCGACTTGCAGGCGATCATCAATTGTTGCTCCAGCCCCGCGAGCAGGAGTTGCTTGAGTTCATAGAGATGAGACGCGCTGTCAACGGTGACCGTCAGTGAGCCGCGAGCAAATGATTCCAGCGCACAATGGTCCGCCAGCGTGCTGGGGATGAGTGTTGTCCAGCAATCGGCGATTTTGCCGAACCTCACCTGGCGTTTTTGGACTGAGTTTTTGTAGAAGCCGATCAACTCCGGGCCCAGGGCGGCAGTTGGAGCCCGATCGTGGCGCTTGAAGTGCGCGAGCCGTTCGATTTCCGCATCTGGCGCAGCCGATGACCGGGGCATCCGTTTCTCCGTCTCGGTTACTGCAAGCTCACCGGCATGATCACGTAAAGAAAATTCGCTCCGCCCTTGAGCAACCCCGGGCGATTGGGGGCCGTCAGTTCGAGCGAGACTTCGTCGCTATCGACCACGCGCAGGGCGTCCACGACGAACGTGGGATTAAAGCCGATCTCAATGTCGGCTCCTTCGAACTTGCAAGGGAAATTCACCGTCGCTTCGCCGGATTCGGGCGAGCGGCTGGTCAAGACCAGACCCTTCTTGTTGAACTGCAGACGCACGCCGCGGCTCTCTTCGGTGGTCAACAGGGCCGCCCGGCGGATGGCGCTGAGAAAATCGGCGGTGCTGGCGATCATCTTCTTGTCCACATCCTTCGGGATCACATCCTCGTATGGCGGGAACTGGCCTTCGACCAGGTTGCTGGTCAGCGTGGCGCTGGGGGTGCGGAAGATCACCTGATTCTCGCGTACCTTCACCGCAACGGATTCTTCCGGGTCGGTGATCAATTTATCCAGCAGGGTCAGAGCCTTGGCGGGAACGATTGCCTTGACGCCATCCTTGGGAAGCTTGTCGCTGCTCAGGTCTCCCTTGGCCATGGCCAGCCGGCGGCCGTCGGTGCTGATCAGGCTGATCTTCTTCGCCTTGGCCACCAGCAGCACGCCGTTGAAGGCGTAGCGCGTGCTTTCGCGGGCCGCGGCGAAGAGCGTTTGTCCGATGAGGTGTTTGAGATGACCGCCGGGCAATTCGAAATCCGGCTCGCCCTCAAAGTCGGGAATCGGCGGAAAGTCGGCCGCCTTTTGCGTGAAGATTTTGAAATGCGAATCGTGACCCCGGATGTTGGCGTTATCGCCGGACACTTCGATGGAGAGCGTGTCATCGACGCTTTCGCGGACGATGTCGCGGAGTTTGTCGGCCGGAAGCAATGTCTCGCCGGTCTGATCGATTTGCACCTGCGTGTCGATGAATCGAATCGCCACTTCCAAGTCCGTCGCCGCCAGGGTCAGCCGATCATCAGCAGCCGTGACTTTCACACATTGCAGCACCGGCTTGGGTGTTCGCGCCTGCACCACGTTCCCCGCGACAATCAGCGCTTCGAGCAGCGCACCCCGATTGCAGATCACTTTCATGAGAGGCCTTTCAGTCAAGTTCGGTACTGTAACGTTCCATTCCTATATAGAAAGATTCAAGCTATTAGTAGTGATGATGATGCCTGTCGTATTGGGGATAACTTCCCAACAGTTGAACTAAAGCTATTAGGTTAATAAGGTTATATGCGTTCTTATCGGACCTTGAATGTGGATACCCTGTTCATGGACCGACGCATGCGCGATCGACAGCCTTTGCGATTTTTGACAGGCGAAGGAACGACCGCACTGCGTTTGTTCCCAAGCCAGCTCCCGCCGATTGGCCTCGCATCGCTGGCCGTCACGTTGTCCACCGTCTGTCCCAAGCACCTGATGCGCCGGCGCTGTGGAGAACCGTGGAAGCATTGTTGATAATTCGACGGGAATTTCCAATGCGCGCATCCAGACTCCCTGTTTACCTCTGGGTCTTGCCAACAACCACGGTCGGTCTGATCTGCCTGGCTCTGGGCGCTGCCTATGGCCGGATCGGCACGCAGGTCGTCGACGGCGTTCTCGAACTCCACGGCGGGGCGATCGAAAAGTTGCTGATCCATGGCACGCTCCTTCCCGGCGGTGCGTCGGCGATGACGCTCGGCCACGTCGTCCTCGGCCGCGACCGCGCAGCGCTGCAGCGTACTCGGATTCACGAGCGCATTCACGTCCGCCAGTGCGAACGCTGGGGCCCGCTGTTCATCCCGGCGTATCTACTGGCGTCGATGACGCTGCATTTTCAGGGTCGCGACGCCTATCGGGACAATCCGTTCGAGCGCGAGGCATTCGGAAATTGATGCGAAAATTCTTCTGCTTCGCCTTGAACTGATGGGGCATTCGCACGACAATGGACGGTGACAGAGGTGCCGGCCGGCGAGTTGCTCCGGCCGATAAACCTTCGGCGATCTGTGCCGTAAATTAGACTGTTAATCGGCTGATGGACCGGCCGATAGACCGATTGTTCGTGGACCGGCGGTAACGCCGTTCGCAGACATATCGGGCCAGGCGTCGCGGCACTCCGCCGCCGCCAACGGCCCAAGGACGGGCATGGTATGGACAGCTTCATCATTCGGGGCGGGAATCGACTCAAGGGAAAAATCGAGGTCAGCGGCAGCAAAAACAGCGCGCTGCCGATCATGGCCGCGTGTCTGATGGCTCAAGGCAAGAGCACGCTGCACGGCGTGCCGCGGCTCAGCGACATCGACTCGATGTCCAAGCTGATCGGCGAGCTGGGTTGTCATGTTTACCGGCACGAATCCCCCGGACGCCGCGACGGCGACCTTCCCGAGCTGAACGGACCGCTCGACATCGAGTCGCTGGATGAGACCAAGTGCGAAGCCCGCTATGACATTGTCAAAACCATGCGGGCCAGCATCTGCGTGCTGGGCCCGCTCCTGGCGAAGCGCGGCAAGGCCATCGTCTCGATTCCCGGCGGATGCGCCATCGGCGATCGCCCGGTCGATCTGCACGTTCGCGGCCTGAAAAAGCTCGGGGCTGAGTTCCGCACCGAAAACGGCAACATCGTCGGCGAAGTCCGCGGCCGACTCAAAGGGTGCGTCATGTATCTCGGCGGGGCTCAGGGGCCGACCGTGCTGGGAACCATCAACGTCCTCTGCGCCGCCACGCTGGCCGAGGGGCAGACCGTCCTGGTCGGCGCCGCGTGCGAACCGGAAGTCACTGATTGTGCCGAGATGCTCATCAAGATGGGCGCGCAGATCACCGGCCACGGCACCTCGGAGATTCGCATCCAGGGCGTCGAGCGTCTCACCGGCGTCGAGCACCGCGTCATTCCCGATCGGATCGAGTGTGGCACCTACATGATTGCGGCCGCCATCACCAACGGCGAATTGGAGATCAAGCACTGCAATCTCGATCATCTCATCGCCGTGGTCGATCGTCTCGAAGAAGTGGGCGTGCGAATTGAACGGCAAAACGGAACGGTCTTCGTCTCCAGCTCGCGGCGGCTTAACACGGTGGAGATGACCACGCAGCCTTATCCGGGTTTTCCCACGGATTTGCAGGCGCAGCTGATGGCACTGTTGTGCCTGGGAGATGGAATCAGCGTGGTGACCGAGCGCGTCTTCCCCGACCGGTTTTTGCACGTGGGCGAGCTCAATCGCATGGGAGCCCGGGTCCGCAAGGAAGGGCCGACCGCCGTGATTCAAGGCGTGAAGGAACTGCAGGGCGCCAGCGTGATGGCCAGCGATTTGCGCGCTTCGGCCGCGCTGGTGTTGGCCGGTCTGGTCGCGCGCGGCGCGACGCGGATTGATCGCGTTTATCACATCGATCGCGGCTATGAGAAGATCGAAAAGAAGCTCGTTGCCGTCGGTGCGGACATCCAACGTGTCAAGGCAAACTAACCCAATCGCAGAGCCACAGTCGCCAGCGCGCCGGCGGTCGATATTATCGGACCCCTCGGGGCGGCGTTCGCTGCTGCCCGCCGATCGGCGCAACGGCCTGATTTTACTGGACGATTCACGCTGCGAGGGACGATTTTATTTGCAACGCGGCTTGCGTTTGCGTAGATTCATCGAATTATCCGGCTTCTCGCTGTTGAAGCGAGGTTTTGCCGGAAGGCGGAGCCTTACCAGATGGGCTCGATTCCGCCGCCGGGCGATGGGCCACCGAGGTGATCGCACGGCACTGGATCGGCGGAAGTACAGCTCGGGCCGGAGTTTAGCGGCTCGCTCCACACGCATTGCCAAGCCGCGTGAGCGACGAGAAAACCTGCATGGGGCATCGGGGCCAGTCGTCGGAGGCATCATCCCTGCCCAGCGAGGTGTTTCGCGCACCGGCGCATCGGGTTGGCGCCCCACTGGCCTGCTACCTGCGGAATGCACCACGGATTGACAACTACCCAGGAGGACCATCGTGTTCTTCGACCGCCTCGGGACTTCGTCCAAGCGTCTCCCACCGACTTCCAAAAACCTCACACGCCGACGCCAACTCGCCGCTTTGGGCTTAGCCGCCACCATGGCGCTGCCCACCGGCGCGCTCAATCTGGCGCGCCTCTGCGCCGCCGACACGCCTGCAACGGGCGCCTCGACCGACACCGTCGCCGACAGCGTCCAGGCCGCACAGAAGCTGATGGACCAGGGCCAGTATGACGCCGCCGAGGAATCGCTTCGGCAGATCAACACCTTCTCGCTTTCCGATGCCGATCGGCATTTGGTTCTCGACGCGCTGTCCGAAGCCGCCAAGGGGGCCGAGCAATCCCGGGCCGCCCGCAACGAATTGGCGCTGGGACGCCAGGCGGTGGCCGCCGATCGGCGCGTCGAAGCCCGCGAACATTTCAATGCCGTGATCGGCAATCGCTTCGCCGATGCCGCCACGCGCAAGTCTGCCCAGGATGAAATGACCCGACTTGACGGCGGAGCCCCGGCGCAGGTGGCGGCGGACAGTTCCACGACCCAGCCGGCCCCGACGACCGCGCCGTCGTCGGCGGATGCTGCCGTGCCGGCCATCGAATCAAACCCGACGACCGCGCCCGCGGTGGCGGTGGCTCCGGCCCCCGCGCCTCAGCCGCCGGCTCCGAGCGGGGCGGACTATTACCATCTGGCCCAGCAGCAATATCGCAAAGGCGATTGGATCGCCGCCCGGCAGAATTTCACGGCTGCCGAGGCCGCCAATTACAAGCCCGGATTGTTCGAGGGAGAGAGTCCCGCGAAGTACCTGGCGCGGATGGACGCCAAGGAATCCGCCGACAAGGCCGCCGCCGACGCGGAGATCGCTCGCCAACAGCAACTGCAAGCGGCGCACGCGCAGCAGGTCGCCGTTGTGTCGGACGTTCCTCCGCCGGCTCCCCCAGCGCCGCCGGCCGAGGCTGCTGCGCCGACAACTGCGCCGGCCGAGGCGATGACGCCGGCGACGGTGCCCGCCGAAGCCGTCGCGCCGACAGCCCCTCCCGCCGAGGCCGTCGCGCCAACAACCGCCCCGGCGGTGGCGATGGCCCCAACCACCGAGCCCGCCGAAGCCGCCACCGCGCCGGCTGTCGCGCCCGTTGCAACGGAAGATCAAGCCGCCCTGGACGATCTGCGGGCCACGCAAAAAGCCCAGGAAATTCTTCGTCAGCAAAATGAGTATGAGGCTCAGCAGCTCGTACAAAAGGCCGCCGATGCTCGACTCAAGGGCGACCTCGCCGACTCCCAGGACCTCTATACCCAGGCCGTCAATCTCGACCCGGACAATCCGCAAGCCAAGGCCGGTCTCAACGAAGTCCTGATCTTGCGCGGCCGCAATCCCGTGGCGACCCCGGCATTGGCGCAGCAGGCGCGGGAGAACAAAGTCGAGATCGCCGAGATCAACTATGCCTTCGACAAGGCCATCAACGACGCCCGCGACGACATCGCCAAGGGCGACTTCACCGGCGCTGACACGGCATTGCAGCGCGCCCTGATCGTCAGCCAGCAGCATCCGCAGATTTTCACCGCCGACGCCCTGAAGAGCTTCGATGACCAGATTCGCGCCGTTCGACTTTCGCTGGACCAGGCGATGGAGCGCGCCAAGGCCGACGCGGCCGCCAAGGGCGACCAGGATTCCGCCGCTCGTTTGGCCAAGCAGGAGGCCGACAACAAGGCGCAGCAGGTCAGAACCATCGCCGATCTGCGGGCCACCGCCATCGACGAGACCAATCATCAGCGATACCGCGAAGCCCTCGGTGTGGTCGATCAGATTCTGACGCTCGATCCCAACGACGATTACGCGACCGGCGTGCGCCCGCTGCTGGAGGACAAATACAATTTTCAGCAGCAGCGAATCTTCATGGAGCGCAGGGATCTGGAGCAGACCAGTCAGTTCATACGCTCGGACGAGGAACTGATTCCCTATGACGACATCGTGCGCTATCCCACCGATTGGCCGGATATCAGCCAGACGCGCGACCAGACGGTTCAATCGGAGCGCGGCGAAGACAAGGAAGATCGGGCCGTGGAGGCGCAGCTCGACCGGGCTCTGCCGGAAGTGGCGTTTGACGGCGTCGGCTTCAGCGACGTGATCGATTTTCTCCGGGACGTCAGCGGCGCCAACATTTTCGTCAACTGGAAGACGCTCGAAGGCGCCGGCGTCGACCGCAACGCGCCCGTGACCGCCAAGCTGCGCAACGTCAAATTCTCCAAGGCCCTGAGCATCATTCTCGACAGCGTCGGCGGCGGCACGGCCAAGCTGGGTTATACCATCGACGAGGGCGTCATCGAGATCGGCACCGCCGACGATCTGAGCAAGAACACGCTGACTCGCGTCTACGACATTCGCGACCTGATCATCAACGTCCCCGACTTCAACAACGCCCCGGATTTCAGCCTGACCTCCACCTCCAACAATACCAGCCAGAACGGCGGTGCCGGCGGTGGCGGTGGCGGCGGAGGGGGCCAGGGACAAAGCCTGTTCACCGGCGGGGGCGGGGGCCAGGGCGGCCAGCAGGAGGGGCAGACGCGCCAGGAATTGGTCGACTCGATCACCAAGCTCATCACCGAAACCGTCGCCCCCGACAGTTGGCGCGATTCGGGCGGGTCTGTCGGATCCCTTCGCGAGCTGCAGGGCCAGCTCATCGTCACCCAGACGCCCGAAAATCAGCGCGCCCTCGTCAGCCTCCTCGAGCAGCTTCGCGAGACGCACTCGATTCAGGTCACCGTCGAAACCCGCTTCCTCACCGTTCAGCGCAACTTTCTCCAAGACATCGGCGTGGATTTGAACTTCATCTTCAACCTCAATAGCAGCAATTCGGCAAATATCAGCACCATCCCGTTGCAGGCGGCCAATTCAGCGTTCACGTCGGCGCCAACGACCACCGTCCCCGGCAGCATCGGCGCCACCGCCGAGGGATTGACCACCGCGGTGACATACCTGGATAACCTGCAAGTCAACCTGCTGCTGCACGCGACCGAAGCCAGCCAGCTGACGACCAAAGTGGACTCGCCGCGCGTGACCCTGTTCAACGGCCAGCGGGCCTACGTCTTGAACTCCCTCCAGCAGGCATACGTCAGCGATCTCACGCCGATTGTTGGAACCGGCGTCGCCGCGTTTAACCCGACGATCAGCGTCGTGCAGTCTGGCGTGCTTCTCGACGTGCAGGCCACGGTCTCCGCCGACCGCAAGTACGTCACGCTCACATTGCGACCGCAACTCTCGGAGCTGGTGGCGCTGGTTCCCTTCAGCTTCCAGACCGGCTCCACGACAACCATCGTTGACGGAGTCCCCGTCACCACCGGTCAAACCGGCACCATCGAGCAGCCGGAAATCCAACTCACCGAAGTCCGCACCACCGTCAGCGTTCCCGACGGGGGTACGCTCCTGCTCGGCGGCGAAACCCAGGCCGGAGAGGTGGAAAAGGAAGTCGGCACGCCAATTCTTTCCAAAATCCCGTTTCTCAAGCGCCTGTTCACCAACCGCTCCTACGCCAAGGATGAGGAAGTGCTGCTGATTCTCGTGAAGCCGACCATCATCATCGAGCGCGAAATCGAGCAGAAGCAATTCCCCCTGCTGACCAGCAAACTGGGAAGCTGAGGCGTGCTGCGACTCCTATCGCCATCGACCCCCCGCGGCGGAGGAACGCCGCGGGGGGGTTTTTTTCAGCCGTCCTCTTGTTTTCACTTGCCTCTGTTCCTAAACTGCCGGGCTCGATTTTTGCAGACTTTTGAGGTGTTCGATGCCGCGCGTATGCTATTTCACAGGTAAGAAAACGTCCTTTGGCCGCCAGATCACCCACCGCGGCAAGGCCAAGTACCTTGGCGGCGTCGGGACCAAGATCACCGGCATCTCCAGCCGCAAGTTCAAGCCGAACATCCAAAAGGTGCGCGCCGTGGTCAACGGACGGATCGTTCGCATCAAGGTGAGCGTCAAAGCCATCCGCAACGGGAAGGTGACCAAACCGGTTCGCCGCAAGTACGTCAAGCCCGAGGCCGCCGCCGCGGCGAAATAGCGCCGCCCAGGCGCGTTCCGCCATTTCCAACCAATGTCCAACGGCAAGCTCACGCTCGACCAGGTCCGGCACGTTTCCCGATTGGCCAGGCTTGCCCTCGACGATCAGACCCTGCTGCGCCTCACCGGCGAGCTCGAATCGATCCTCGGCTATGTCGAGAAAATCAACCAGGCCGATGTGGCCGGCGTCGAGCCGATGGCGCATGCCCTGCCGCTGCACAACGTTTTCCGCGACGACGTGGTGACGCCGAGCTTGCCGCTCGAGCGGGTGTTGCAGAACGCCGCCGAGACCGACGGACCGTTCTTCAAGGTCCCCAAAATCATCGGCGGCGACGAAGACTCGGCCGGGTAGGCTTGTCCATGCAAGACACGCTCATCGCCGCCCGCGACGCCATCCGAAGCAAACAGATCTCCGCCGTCGAGCTGACGCGGCAAACGCTGCAGCGAATTGAGCAGTGCGAGCCGCGCGTGCAGGCGTTCAACCAGGTTCACGCCGACCGCGCCCTCGAGCAGGCCCGCGCCGTCGATGAGGGCCGGCGCACCGGTCCGCTGGCCGGCGTGACGATCGCCCTCAAGGACAATCTCTGCACATCGTTCGGCCTGACCACCTGCTCCTCCCGCATGCTGGAAAATTTTCGCGCCCCTTACGACGCCACCGTCGTCAAGCGGCTCGACGCCGCCGGCGCGGTTTTCATCGGCAAAACCAATCTCGACGAATTTGCCATGGGCAGTTCCACCGAGAACAGCGCCTTCAAAACCACGCGCAATCCCTGGGACATCGCCCGCGTTCCCGGCGGCAGCTCCGGCGGCTCGGCCGCGGCGCTCGCCGCCGGCATGTGCAGCGCTTCCATCGGCTCCGACACCGGCGGCTCCATCCGCCAGCCCGCCGCCCTGTGCGGCGTCGTCGGACTCAAGCCCACCTACGGCCGGGTCAGCCGCTACGGACTGGTCGCCTTCGCCAGCTCGCTGGACCAGATCGGCCCCTTCGGCCGAACCGTCGCCGACGCGGCATTGCTCATGAACGTGATCGCCGGGCACGATCCCAAAGACAGCACCAGCGTGCCGCTGGCCGTTCCCGATTATCTGGCCGAGTTGGAGAAGCCCGTCGAAAAGCTCCGCATTGGCATCGCCCGCGAATACGATTCCGCCGCCGGCGTCGATCCGCAGGTGCTCGCCGCGGTGAACGCCGCGAAAAACAAGTTTCAGGAACTCGGCGCCGAGCTTGTCGATGTCTCCCTGCCGCACACCGAATACGGCATCGCCGCCTATTACATCATCGCCCCCTGCGAAGCGTCGAGTAACCTCGCCCGTTACGACGGCGTGCATTTCGGACATCGCACGAAGGAGCCGGTCAAGGACATCGTCGAGCTGTTCAGCAAGTCGCGGGCCGAGGCGTTTGGCCCCGAGGTGCAACGCCGCATCATGATCGGCTCCTACGCCCTGTCGAGCGGCTATTACGACGCTTTTTACGTTCGGGCCCTGAAGATTCGTGCCTTGATCCGCAAGGATTTCGACGCGGCCTTTGAAAAATGTGACGTCATTCTGAGCCCCACCAGCCCGACGCCCGCGTTCAATGCCGGCGAAAAAACCGGCGATCCTCTCCAGATGTATCTCTGCGACGTTTTCACCGTCACCTGCAACATCGCCGGCATCGCCGGGCTGAGCCTTCCCTGCGGATTCACCAGCGGCGACAAACCGCTCCCCATCGGCCTGCAATTATTGGCCCCGGCCTTCGGCGAGGAAAAACTGCTTCGCATCGCCCACATGTATGAATTCGCAACCGACTGGAACAACCGGCGGCCCGATCCATAATGGAATTTCGCAGTTGTTGTTGAGTCGATCCCATTTAGCCCGGTCGCTTGCGACCTGTTCTGCTCGCAAACGGGTCGCCTGACCAAAGGCCAGTTGCCTCGCCGGTGCAACGCTCCAACGATCAGGCGGAAACGTCATGACAGCCACGATCGCGTGCAAAACCTGCGGCCAGGTTCATCTGCTTGAGCCATTGCAGCCGGGAACCGTCGCCAAATGCCGCCGATGCGGGTCGACCATTGAGCGGCGCACATTCCACAGTCTGCATCGCACCGCCGCGTTCTCGCTCGCCGCCCTGATTCTCTATATTCCCGCCAACGTGTTCCCCATTCTGCACATGGAGATCTTTGGGCTCTCCTCCGACAACACCGTCTGGCAGGGCGTCGTCCTGCTCTTCAAAGCCGGAGAATGGATCGTCGCGACGATCGTCTTCCTGGCCAGCATCCTCATTCCGTTTCTGAAGTTGCTTGGGCTCCTCTTTCTTGTGACCAGTTCCGCGTTTCACTGGTCGGGCGGAAAATTGATGCGCACGTGGGCCTTCCGCATCATCGAGGGGATCGGGCGCTGGGCGATGCTCGATGTGCTGGTGCTGGCCGTGCTGGTGTCGCTGGTGAAGCTGCAGCGCCTGGCGACGATCATTCCCGGCAAAGGGCTGACGGCATTCGCCGCGGTCGTGGTCTGCACTCTGCTGGCCTCGGCCAGTTTCGATCCGCAGTTGATCTGGGAGAAAGAGGAGCCAGCCCAATGACCCAATCCGCCGCCGATCCCATCCCCGCCGATGCGCCGCCCAAACCGATCGTGAAAAAAATGCGCTGGCCGGTTCCATTCATCTGGCTCGTGCCGCTGTGTGCCCTGGCCGCCGCGGGATACTACCTGTACCAGCACCATGAGGAGCAGGCGACGCAGATCATCCTGAAATTCGACAGTGCCGAGGGATTGCGGGTCGGGCAAACGCCGGTGACGGTGCTGGGAGTCCCGGTCGGCAAAGTCGCCGAGATTGAACTGAGCGCCGATCAGCGCCAGGCCCTGGTGCACGTCGATCTGCAGCGTCCTTACGTTTCGATCGCCCGGCAAGGCGCGTTGTTCTGGATCGTCCGCCCCGATTTCTCCGATGGGAATCTCACCGGTCTGGGAACCGTGGTGAGCGGGCCATACATCGAAGCGGTGCCCGGCGTCGGTGAACCGGAGAAAGAATTCGTCGGTCTCGCCAAGGAGCCTGTCTCGCTCGGCGACGGACTGATCGTGCTCCTGCACGCCGACCAACTCCAGCATTTGCAGCCGGACTCCCCGGTTTATTACCGCGGCGTGCAGGTCGGCGTGATCCAAGGCTTGCAACTGAGCTCCGACTCGACGCACGTGGAGATCCGTGCCGTCATCCGCCCGCGGTACGCCGCGCTGGTCACAGCCGGCACCAAGTTCTGGAGCGTCAGCGGAGCCGACATCGAAGGCGGGATTTTCAGCGGCATCAGCGTCAAGCTCGATTCCCTGCGCGCTCTGCTCACGGGCGGCGTCGCTTTCGCCACGCCCGAGGATCATTCCTCCGAGCCGGTGAAGGATGGCGCTCAATTCACGTTGAACGCGGAGGCCAAGAAGGACTGGCTGACCTGGTCGCCGAAGATCTCACTGCCGCCCGAGCAACCCGATTCAGCGCAGAATCAGCAACTTCAGTCGGTGGGAGTAACGTCCACAATCACCGGAAAGTGATATCCGCCGCTTGCGGTTTCGCAGCGAGGAGAGCCGTTGCGGTGCCGAGCTTCGGGATACCCCAGGGAGCAAGCTCCCTGGGCGTTCGCCGATTCGCGCGGCCCCGACGATCACACACCCATATCGTCCCGCATCGGCGGACACGTGCAGACCAGATTCCGATCGCCGTACGGGTTATCAATCCGCCCCACAAACGGCCAGAACTTGTGCGCTTTCACCCACGGAGCGGGATACGCCGCCTGCTCCCGCGTGTATGGATGCTTCCACTCCCCGGTAATCAGCGACGCCGCCGTGTGCGGGGCGTTCTTCAGCACATTGTCGGTTTTGTCCGCTTTCCCCTGCTCGATCGCGCGAATCTCCTCGCGGATAAAGATCATCGCCTCACAGAACCGGTCCAACTCCGCCTTCGATTCGCTCTCGGTGGGTTCGATCATCAATGTGCCCGGCACCGGCCAGCTCATCGTCGGGGCGTGAAAGCCGTAGTCCATCAATCGCTTCGCGATATCCTCGACCTTGACGCCGCAGCGCACCTCGAACTGCCGGGCGTCGATGACGAATTCATGAGCTACCCGGCCGTTCTGCCCCTTGAACAAAATCGGATAGTGCGGCCCAAGCCGCTTGGCCATGTAGTTGGCGTTGAGAATCGCCACCTGCGTTGCCCGCGTCAGCCCCGGTCCGCCCATCAGGGCGATGTAAACCCAGGGAATCGTGAGAATGCTCGCGCTTCCCCACGGCGCCGCCGACACCGGGCCGACGGCCGATCCTTCACTCAGCGGATGGCCCGGCAAAAATGCCGCCAGTTGCCTGGCCACGGCGATCGGCCCCATCCCCGGCCCGCCGCCACCGTGGGGAATGCAGAATGTCTTGTGCAGGTTGAGATGACAGACATCCGCGCCGATGTCTCCCGGCCGGCACAGGCCGACCTGCGCGTTCATGTTCGCCCCGTCCATGTAAACCTGCCCGCCATGCTCGTGCACGATTCGGCAAATGTCCGCGATCTCCTCCTCGAACACGCCGTGGGTCGAGGGATAGGTGATCATCAGCGCGCCCAGATGATCGGCATGTTCCTTTGCCTTCTTCTCCAGGTCCGCGACATCGACATTGCCGCGCGCGTCGCATTCCACAGCCACGACTTTGAACCCCGCGACCACCGCGCTGGAGGGATTGGTGCCGTGTGCCGAGACGGGAATCAGACAGACGTCACGGTTTCCTTGGCCGCGCGATTGGTGATAGCCGCGAATTGCCAGCAGCCCCGCATATTCCCCCTGCGATCCCGCGTTCGGTTGCAGCGACACCGCCGCGAACCCCGTCACTTCCGCCAGCCACTTTTCGAGCTGCGCAAAGAGCGTGCGATATCCCGCGGTCTGATCCGCCGGGGCAAACGGATGCAGCCGGCCAAACTGCGGCCAGGTGACCGGCAGCATTTCGCTGGTGCCGTTCAGTTTCATCGTGCAGGAGCCCAGGGCGATCATTGAATGCGTCAGCGACAGATCGCGCGATTCCAGCGTCCGGATGTACCGCAGCATCTCCGTCTCAGAGTGATATCGATTGAACACCGGATGCGCCAGATACCCGCCGCTGCGAGCAATCGATTCAGGATAATCCGCTGATGCGGCAGCATCACCGCTTCGCGGTTTCGCATCCCCATCCCGCGCAAACACCTCCAAAATTTTCTGCACGTCGCTCGCGGTGGTCGTCTCATCCAAACTGATCCCAATCGCCCCGAGTTTTTCCATCGCCCGCAGATTCATCCCGCGCCGCTCGGCCGCCGCGACGATCTCCTTCACCCGCTGCGCCCCGACCGAAACGCAAAGCGTGTCGAAGAACGGCTCGTCGCCGAGGGCATATCCCGATTGCCGCAATCCCGCGGCAAGTTGGCTGGTCAGCGCGTAAATGCGCTGCGCGATCTCCCGCAATCCCCGCGGGCCATGATAAACCGCGTACATGCTGGCCATGACGGCGAGTAGCACTTGGGCCGTGCAGATGTTGCTGGTGGCTTTCTCCCGGCGAATGTGCTGCTCGCGGGTTTGAATCGCCAGGCGCAGCGCGGGATTGCCCTGGGCATCTTTCGAGACTCCGACCAATCGCCCCGGCAGCTTGCGGGCAAACTCGCTGCGCGTCGCCATGTACGCCGCATGCGGCCCGCCGAACCCCATCGGCACGCCGAATCGCTGCGTCGATCCCACGGCAATGTCCGCCCCGAATTCCCCCGGCGGCTTGATTAATGTCAGCGCCAACAGATCGGCCGCCACCACCACCAGTGCCCCGGCCGTGTGCGCCTGCTCGGCAATCTGGCTGTAATCGACGATGCGTCCATCGGTGGTGGGATATTGCAGCAAGATTCCGCAAAAGCGTCCACTGCTCAGATCGGCCGAGTGCGGGGGGCCCACGACAATCTCGATTCCCAGCGCCCCGGCCCGCGTCCGCACCACGGCGATGGTTTGCGGATGACAATCCTCGGCGACGAAGAAGGCATTCCTGTTCGAATCGTCGGCGATCGCCCGGCACATCGCCATCGCCTCTCCCGCCGCCGTCGCTTCATCCAGCAGGGACGCATTGGCCAGCGGCAGGGCCGTCAGGTCCGACACCATGGTCTGAAAGTTGAGCAGCGCCTCGAGCCGGCCCTGGGCAATCTCCGCCTGGTAGGGGGTGTACTGCGTGTACCAGCCGGGATTTTCCAGAATGTTGCGCTGAATCACCGGCGGCGTGACGCAGTCGGAATATCCCATGCCGATGAACGAGCGGAGCACCTTGTTCTGCGCCGCGATCTGCCGCAGGTGCTCGAGCAGCTCGAACTCCCCCCGCGGCTGCCCGATCTCCAGCGGCCGCCGCATCCGAATCGCATGCGGCACAGTCGCCGCCACCAGCGCCTCCAGCGAGTCGTACCCGACCAGTTCCAGCATCTCCCGAACATCCTCTTCGCTCGGCCCGATGTGACGCGGAACAAAGTTATCCGCTCCCGCGAAGGGCGAAGCGGCCTCCGGCGCGGCTTTAGGGGGACGAGGGGATTGAATCGACGGCGTGGTGCTCAAGATCAATGCCCCGTTTTCTTCAGATATTCCTCTGAACCGAGCAGCGCGGCGAATTCCTTGGGATCGCTCGCTTGCACCTTGATCATCCAGCCGGCTTCGTAGGGGTCGTTGTTGACCAGGCCGGGGTTGTCGGCCAACTGGGCGTTGATCTCGGTGACCGTGCCGCTCACGCCGGAATAGAGATCGCTGTTGGCTTTGACGGAATCGACTTCGCCGAACTTTTGGTTGGCTTGCACTTTCGCGCCGATCTTGGGCAGGGAGACGTAGGTGACGTCCGTCAGCTCGTCGGCGGCGATCTGGGTGATGCCGATGGTGACGATGTCGCCGTCGAGGCGGTGCCACTCGTGGGTTTCAAGGTAACGGTAGTTGGCGGGAAGCTGGGCCATGAGTTTATCTCTTGTAGAACGGCAGCTTGACGATTTTAGCCGGCGTGAGCGAACCTTTGATGTCGGCGGTCAGAGCCGTGCCCTCGATCGCCAGCGGCGCATCGACGTAGGCCATGGCAATGCTCTTTTGCAGTGTCGGGCTGAATGTGCCGCTGGTCACTTCGCCGACGATGGCGTCGGCGGATTTGATCGGCATGCCCTGGCGGGCGATGCGCCGACCTTCCAATTCCAATCCGATGAGCTTGCGCTTGGGGCCGGCGCTGGCGATGTCGCGCAGGGCGACAGCGCCGATGAAATCCTTGGAAAGATCGACCGCCCATTCGAGCCCGGCCGATAGGGGATCGAGCGTTTCGCTCAGCTCGTGGCCATAGAGCGGCATGCCCGCTTCCAAACGCAGCGTGTCGCGCGCTCCCAGGCCGGCGGGGCGGATGGTGGCGTCGGGTTTATCCAGCTTGCCGGCGAGCAATCTCATCGCCATGCTGGCCATCCGGGCGGGGAGGACCACTTCCACCCCATCTTCGCCGGTGTAGCCGCTGCGGAAGACTGTGAATTTGGTCATCATCAGGCTACCGGTCTCAAATTGATACCGTTTCAGGCCCCGCACATCCCCCGGCAGCACATCCGCGAGCTTTTCGATCACCTTGGGGCCTTGGATAGCCACCATGGCCGTGCTTTCGGTCTGATCCGACATGTCCAGATCGAACGACCCCGCCCGGCGAACGTCGCCAAAATGCTTGACCAGTTTCTCGCGGTTGCTGGCGTTGCAGACCAGAATCCAGTTTTTCTGGTCCCGGCTGATGATCACATCATCCAATACGCCGCCCGATTCGTTGCAGACCAGGCTGTAGCGGCTCTGCCCGACCTTCTGGGCCGACACGTTGCGCGTCAGCACCCGATCCAGAAAAGCGACCGCGTCCTTGCCGGTGAAATGCAGCCGGCCCATGTGCGACACGTCAAACATCGATCCGCTGCGGCGGGTCTGCTCGTGCTCGTCGATGATGCCGCGGTAATGCAGCGGCATTTCCCACCCGGCGAAATCGACAAGTTTGGCGCCCGCGGACACGTGGAAATCATAAAACGGCGTGCGCTTGAGCATCTGCCCGCAAACTATCGGTGCAGCGCCAATGCGTCAAGGCTAACCCAACGCCCATGGAGCTTGCTCCATGGAGTTCCGCCGCCACAGTGCGTTGCCACAAAGCAAAGTAAATCGCAATAACTCGCTTCCCAAGGCGTTGGTAATCTGACTGGTGATTCGTTTTCGGGCGCCGAGGAGAGATGGGCCGGTTGCCAAACGTGCCCAGAGGGCCATTGCTTACGTGGAGAGCCCGTCTGAGCGGTCAAATCAAGCCGGACTTCGTCTCGATTCGCAAGTCGCAGAAGTCGGAAGCAGAATTTTTTGGCATAAGTGCTTGATTCGAAGGCGATTGTGCCAATAGCGGCTGGTTCGTCGCGCGAATTCGCTCGATGTGGCGGTGGGCGACGGTTGGATCATTTTTGGGAGCTCTGATGAACGCGTGTCCATGGAAATTCATTCTCGTTATGTCGGCGACGCTGGGAATTCCAAGCCTTGTGTTGGCGGATGATTCCGCGTCGTCGCCGGGACAACCTTCCGGTTCGTCCACTGCGGCGGCTCCCGCCGCCAATTCGCCGGCGCCGGACTCGACGCCGGCCGCTGCATCTTCTGATGCCATCATCCAACGATTGCAGGCGCGGCGGGCAGCCGAACTCTTGGCAGCCACCAACTCACCGTCCGCGGACTCGACGCCGCCTGCCGCTACCGATGATATCATTCAGCGATTACAGGCTCGGCGCGCGGCGGAACTTTCCGGTGCCGGCAGCCCCCAAGTCGCGGATTCGACACCGCCCGCCACTCCCGATGACATCATTCAGCGATTGCAGGCCCGGCGCGCTGCGGAACTTTCCGGTGCCAGCAACTCAGCCATCGCGGACTCGACGCCGGCTCCGACGCCCGACGACTTGATCCAGCGAATGCGGGCGCGGCGTGCGGCGGAGCTTTCGGGCAACAACGGGTCCGGTGACGCGCCAGATCAATCGACGCCGCCGCAAGGCCGCGGCGGCAGGAGAGGGCCGGTTATGGGCGACAGGGGCGATGGAACGTCCGGCGGAATGCAAGGCGGACCAGGAATGGGTCAGGGCATGCGCGGCGGCATGCAACGTGGATTTGGAATGGGACAAGGGATGCGTGGCGGCATGCAGGGCGGCCCGGGAATGGGCCAAGGCGCGCGCGGCGAATCGCAAGACGGCCCCGGAATGGACCAGGGCATGCGCGGCGGCATGCAAGGCGGATTCGGCTCGGGCCAAGGGATGCGGGGCGGCATGCAACGCGGGTTCGGCATGGGCCAAGGCATGCGTGGCGGCATGCAAGGTGGCCGTGGAATGAATCAGGGTATGCGCGGCGGAATGCAACGCGGACTCGGCTCGGGCCAAGGCGTGCGCGGCGGCATGCAGCGCGGATTTGGAATGGGCCAAGGCATGCGGGGCGGAATGCAGCGTGGGTTCGGAATGGGCCAGGGCATGCGTGGTGGAATGCAAGGTGGCCGTGGAATGAATCAGAGTATGCGCGGCGGCATGCAGCGCGGACTCGGCATGGGCCAAGGCATGCGCGGCGGCATGCAAGGTGGCCGCGGAATGAATCGGGGTATGCGTGGCGGCATGCAGCGCGGATTCGGCATGGGCCAAGGCATGCGTGGTGGAATGCAACGCGGACTCGGCTCGGGCCAGGGCATGCGTGGCGGCATGCAAGGTGGCCGTGGAATGAATCAGGGTATGCGCGGCGGCATGCAGCGCGGATTCGGCCGGGGCGAGCAGGCCGTTCGTGGTGGCCCGCGAGGCGGCTTTGGCGGTGGTCAGCAAGGCTTCCGTGGCGGCCCGCAGCGTGGATTCGCCCGGGGCCAGCAGGGTTTGGGTGGTGGGCTGCAACGTGGATTCGGACGCGGTGAGCAGAGCTTCCGTGGCGGCCCGCAAGGTGGATTTGGCGGTGGTCAGCAGGGCTACCGTGGCGGCCCGCGAGGCGGCTTTGGCGGTGGTCAGCAAGGCTTCCGTGGCGACTTGCAACGCGGATTTGGCGGTGGCCAGCAAAGCTTCCGTGGCGGTCCGCAAGGTGGATTTGGCGGTGGCCAGCAAAGCTTCCGCGGCGGCCCGCAAGGTGGATTTGGCAGAGGTCCGCAAGGCTTTCGTGGTGGCCCGCAAGGTG
>Ga0302326_10009810_pt1 | contig 20828 bp, 18 predicted proteins | sample Palsa_T0_3_FD_202264 | JGI IMG/M metagenome (GOLD analysis project Ga0302326, IMG submission 202264) | Peat permafrost microbial communities from Stordalen Mire near Abisko, Sweden - Palsa_T0_3 | ecosystem: Environmental > Terrestrial > Soil > Palsa > Peat permafrost | place: Sweden: Abisko...
CGATGTCGCCAGTGGTGGCCCGGAATCCGCTGGCGAGCGCATCGCCCTTGCCGTTACCGCTCTGCTCCACGATCACCACACCCGGCCGGCACCGACGGGCGACGCCGATGGTGTCGTCGGTGGAGTGCCCGTCGACCACGATGACCTCGTGGATTCCTGCAGGCATCCGGGCCATCACGTAGGGGAGGTTCTCTGCTTCGTTGCGAGCCGGGACAACCACCGATACCCGAAAGAGGTCCATCATGTGGAGCTGGTCCAGCCCGCCGGCGTCGCTTACCAGAACATCGAGATCCACCTGCTTGCTCAGGGCATCCTCGACTAGGGTGACGACCCGGTCGCTAACAAGGCTCATGTCATGACTCCTCAGGGCTTCGCCGCCCGACGAAGGAATGTGAGCGGTTGCGGGGTGGTGAAGGTGAACTCATGCAGTACCTCGACGCCACCTTTTGCTCCCATGAGGCCAGGCCCGGGTTGTAGTGCGAGCGTTGTTCAACACAGAGGGAGTGCCCCATGACCGACCCCAGCGGAACGATCGCCGAACGCCTGGACCAGCTCCTCGCGGAGGCGAACCCCAAGCACACCAAGCAAGAAGAGCTACGCGGCCACCAGTACGACCTGGGCTTGGCCTGGGTGCACTTCCCGGAAGGCCGCGGCGGCCTCGGCCTGCTACCGACCCACCAGAGCCAGATCGACGCCCGACTGCGGGAGGCGGGGGCGCCGGCGATCGGCAGCCGCCACTTCTTCGGCCTGGCGATGGCCGGCCCGTCGCTGGTCACCCATGGAAGCGAGGAGATCAAAGACCGTCTTCTGCGCCGCACCTTCACAGGCGAGGACGCCTGGTGTCAGCTGTTTAGCGAACCCGGCGCCGGATCGGACCTGGCGGGCTTGGCGACCAGAGCCGTCCGCGACGGTGACGAGTGGGTGATCAGCGGGCAGAAGGTGTGGAACACGCTGGCTCACATCGCCGACCGGGGCATGCTGGTGGCTCGCACCGATCCAGAAGCTCCGAAGCACAAGGGGCTGACATATTTCGCCCTTGATATGCACGCGGTCGGCGTCGAGGTCCGGCCGCTGCGTCAGATCACCGGCGAGGCCGAGTTCAACGAGGTGTACCTGACCGAGGTCAGAGTCCCCGATGCCGACCGGATCGGCGACGTTGGCGAAGGCTGGCGGGTGTCGATGACGACGCTCATGAACGAGCGCACCAGCATCGGCGGCGGCAACGCCACCCCCGAACGCGGCAGCGGAGCGATCGCCGAAGCGGTGCGCATTTGGCGGGAGCAGGTCGCGGGTGGCCGTCCCGCTGACCGCAGCACGGTCGTCGGTCGCGACCGGCTCATGCAACTGTGGTGCGAGATGGAGGCGCTGCGTCTCACCAACATCCGGGCCTCTCAGAACCGCAAGGCGGGCAACCCGGGTGCCGAGGGTTCCATCGCCAAGCTGATGTTCGCCGAGGTCAACAAGCGCATCTACGAGTACTGCCTGGATCTCCTCGGACCGGCCGGCCTCGTGGACTATGACTACGAGATGAAGCGGGCCGACAGCCTCGGCCTGACCGGGCCCCCCGGTTCGGCGCGCAAGATGTTCCTGCGCTCCAGGGCGAACTCGATCGAGGGTGGCACCTCGGAGATCCAGCGCAACATTCTCGGCGAGCGCGTCCTCGGCCTGCCCGGCGACGTTCGGGTCGACAAGGACCTGCCCTGGTCGAAGGTGCCGCGCTAGGGGGCGCGCCTCGCCACCGGCCTCGGCCGGGTCCGCGGCCCGGCCGCCACTGCCTCAGAGCGAATCGAGGAACGCCAGCAGGGCCTGATCGAACGCCTCGGGCTGGTCGATGTTGGCGGCGTGGCCGGCGCCGGCAAGGACAACCTTGGTCGCCCGTGGGATCTTGGCGGCCATGACGTCCGCGGCGCCGAGGAACGGAGCGTCGTCCGCACCGACGAGCACGAGCGTGGGCACCAGGATGGTCGGTAGCGAGTCGATGACCCGAGCGTCGTGTTGGGCCAGGATCCCGCGCGCCGCTCGGGCCAGGCCGGTGGCGCTGCGATGCTGTGATGCGACCACCTCGGCGCTGCTGGCGAGGCCGTCGAGGCCGCGCTGCTCGAAGTTGTCAGCGGTGCGCTCGACCATGGCGTTCCACCCGGCGCGCGGCTCGTCGCGTCGATAGCCCGGCCCGGTGTCGCACAGCACCAACGCCGCGACGCGCTCGGGGTAGCGGAGGTGGAACGCCAGCGACAGGTACCCGCCCAATGACAGCCCTCCGATAACCGCCTGCTCCGCTCCCACCAGATCGATCAGGGCGGCCATGTCCTCGACCGACAGGGCTTCGGAGTACTGCGACGGATCATCCGGCGTGTCGCTGCGGCCGTGGCCGCGAATGTCCCACGTGATCACCCGCCGCTCGTTGGTGAGGGCCGGCAGGTTGCCGGCCCACATCTGCCCGCTGGCCGAGTAACCGTGGGTCAGGAGCAGGGGCGTTCGGCCGCCCTCCGGCCCAGCCACCTCGTAGTAGATGTTGGTTCCGTTCCGGTTTAGCAAAGGCATGGGTGTGCGGTCTCCTGGCCGGTTGGCGTCAGTTGGTCGTGGCGGCGGTCTCGGGCGCGGCGGCCGCCTCTTTTTCCGCTTGATGGTCGGTGATGGCCTTCCCGATGGCGTTGATGGCGGCGGACATAAACTCGGGACGATTCTTGGCGGCCCAATCCCGCGAGCGAACCGTCCGCTCCGCCGAGCCCTGGAACGCCGGCATGACCTCCCGCGCGAACCGCTCGTAGGACGCCAGGGTGGCTTGGCGGTCGGCCCATTCGTGACCCATGAACAGGTAGGTGCCGAACCCGCCTGACTGGTCGACGAGCCGCTGGATCTGGGCGATCGCCATCTCTGGCGTGCCGACGACGGCGATGCCGGACGCGTTCATGGCGTCGACCAAGGAGTCGTGGTCGGCGGTGGGCGGGACGATCGGCAGGGCGGCCACTTCCTGGAAGTAACGGATCCATTCGGCCAGGCCGTGCTCGACCTCCTTGCGAGCCTGGGCCTCAGTTTCGGCGATGTGCATGGGTCCGACGAGACGCCAAGCCCGGCGGTCGACCGAGGTGCCGAACTGGCTGGCTCGTTGCTCGGCTGTCTCCCAGTGGGCGCCGAGCACGTCGAAACCGCCGGCGGTGGTGGCGCCCAGGGACAGCAGCGCCAGGCCGAAACGGCCCGCCGCCCTGGGTCCGGCCGGCGAGACCTGGGCGGCCACGGCCACCTCGAAACGCGGGTGGGTGTAGGGCCGCAACTGGAGACGGGCGTCGCGCAGGGTAAACCAGTCGGTCGTTATGTTGACTGGCTCCTCGCTGGTCAACAGGGCCAAGATGGCCTCCAGCGACTCCTCCATCATCTTCCGTTGGCGGCCCGGGTCGATGCCCATCATGAAGGCGTCCGACGGTAGGGCGCCGGGACCGACCCCGAGCATGATGCGACCCCGGGTGAGGTGGTCGAGCAGGACCATGCGGTCGGCGAGCATCAGCGGATGGTGGTAGGGGAGGGAACTGACGCCGGTGCCGAGACGGATGTGTTTGGTGCGCTGCGAGGCCACCGCGATGAAGACCTCCGGCGAGGTGATGATCTCGAACCCCGCCGAGTGGTGTTCCCCGATCCAGGCCTCGTCGTAGCCCAGCTCGTCGAGACGCACGATCAGCTCGAGGTCCCGCTCCAGGGCGAGAGTGGGGTTCTGGCCGGCGGGTTGGAACGGGGCCAGAAAGATGCCGAAACGAAGCGGCCAATCCATGATGGGTGGGTCCCTCCCCGTGTGGCGGCGACGCCTGCCGGTGTGACGCCGGCGGCTGCCGGTGCGGTTACTCTTCTCCTGGCGGGTGGGGCCGCGCAAACCGCCATCGCAATCTGGTCGTCAGACTGGGCATACTCACAGCGTTGATGTTCGGCTGGACCGTAACCCGGGAGGGATTTGATGGATCAACTTGTCGCCCACCGCCGTGCCCAAGACGTGTTCGCCGAGGTGCTGGCCAAGGTGCAGCCTGACCAGCTGGGGAATCCGTCACCTTGTAGCGAGTGGGACGCCAAGGGGGTAATCGAACATGTGATTGGCGGCAACCAATGGGTTCAAGAATTGGCCGGCACGCAGCCACAGTCGTTGCCGGCTGGCCTCGCACCCGCCCATGCCGAGTCAGCGGCAGGCGCCCAGGCCGTGTTCGAGGCGCCCGATGGCCTGACGCGCGGGTTCGAGCTGCCGTTTGCCACCATGCCCGGCGCCGGTTTCATCGGGTTGCGGACCAGCGACGTCTTCACCCACGCCTGGGACCTGGCCAAAGCGACCGGTCAATCGACTGACCTGGATCCAGAGTTGGCCGCAATAGCGCTGGAGGCGGCCCGGATGCGCATGAGCGACTCGTTTCGTGGGTCTGGCCGGCCATTCGGCGAAGAACAGCCCTGCCCGTCTGGCCGACCGCCGGCCGATGAGCTGGCGGCCTTCCTGGGCCGCGCCGTGGTGACCTAAACCCTCTGGAGCCGCCAGTCCGTGAGCCGGTCGCGCAGTGCGTCGTGGAGGCGGCGCAGTTCCGTTGGGTTCCGGTGTCGCTGCGCCAGGTGGACCAACTCCCGGCGTGCTGTCGCCACTTCCGGGCCGCCGCGTGCCACCTCGCGGACGTGGCGGACGATGTCGCCGGCGTCTCGGAAGGAACGCAGATGCGGGCCCACAATGGCATGGGCCTCGGGTCGATCGGGGGCGACCACGATGGTCCCGCAGAGCATGGCCTCGACGATGGACATGGGGTAGCCCATGATCGCCTCGGGTGCCAGGGTGTAGATGAGCACCGATGCCCGGGCCATGGCCGCCAAGGCCTGGGGGCGCGGTACGTTGACGCGCACGGCGATCGACGGGTCGGCGTCGGCCGCGAGACGTTCGACCTCGGCGGGCAGCTCCTCGAGCCCGTTGGACCGGGCCAGGATAATCATGCGCTCGAGTTCCGGCATCCCGGCCAGGGCGTCGATCAGGAAGCCGAACTCCTTCTTGGTCAGACCGGCAGACAGAGAGAGGATCAGGCCGCGCTCGTCGGGGCTCTGAGGAATGACCGTCATGGGATTCACTGTGGGAATCAGGGGTTGGACCCCTTCTGGCAACCGGGCGACGTGGTGGGGGTGAGCGAAGACGGCGACGCACAACGGATGTTCCAGGAGGCGCTGCACTCGCTCGTGGTCTACATCAAAGGAGTGCACTCGACAGGCAAAGGGTTGATCGTGGCTCTCCATCCGGGGCAGCTCGCCCTCGGCGTGGGTCGCCCAGTGCATGAGGACCACGTCAGGTTTGGTCTCTTCGATGACCGCATCCACGTCGAGGCGGGAGGGAGGCACCCCTTCGGCGCGGGAGACCGCCTCCTGTATTGCCGAGACGGTCACGACGGCGCCGGCCTGTTGCAAGGCGTCGATGTCTTCGCCGATGTACGTCTCCGACATGACCGGGTACATGGCCGTGTGCACGAGGACCCGAAGCGGCCGGGAGGTGTGGACCCGAGACCGGACCCGTCGTACCGACTCACCCTGGTCCGGTATGTCGCTGACCCGGCCGGCCAGGACGGTGCGGTAGTAACAGGCCAGCGCGGGCAAAGCCAAAGGTTCGGCCCGGGCGAATACGCGCAAAGAGTGGTCCCAGTCGAACGCGGCGCGGAGCGACTCGTCGTAGCGGACGTCCTGCAGGAAGGATCGGAACGCGATGGTGTTCCGATCGATGTAGTTGGCGCGCTCGTGGCGGGAGCGGTCGTAGCGTGCGAACTCGAGCGTCGGGAGGAGCCCGGACCGGGCCCCGTGCTGAGCCCCGGGATCCTCGTTGGTGCGCGCCCCGTAGAGCGCGTCGACGTCCGGGAATGAGGAGAAGGCCCAAACGACGCTGCGGAGCCACTCAGTGTGCATCACGTTGTCGTCGTCGAGGAATGCGATGATGTCGCCGGTCGCGGTTTCGAGGCCGAGATTGTATGCGGCCCCTGCCCCGCGGCGGGCCGGCGTGCGGACCACCCGGAGCCGGTTGTCGTCGATCGTGACCAGCAAGTGTTGAGTGTCTTCGGAGTCGGAGTCGTCCATCACCACCAGCTCGAAGTACTGGTAGCTCTGGCGTTGCACCGAATCGATGGCACGTCGGAGCAGTTCGGGTCGATCGCGGGTCGCGATGGTGACGGACACCAACGGGCCCTCGGGCACTTCGGCGATGGCTGCGATCCAGTCCATGACAGTCGAGACTTCGAGGCGCGCCATGAGCGACCCGGAGACGTCCAAGGTCCCCGATGCGCTGGGCTCGGCATGGTCCAGCGGCTGGGCACCGAAGTTGGCCAGGGTCTTTACACACGAGCTGACCCATCGTTCTAGCGTCGTGAGCCACTCGGTGTGGGACGCGATGTTTTGCGTCAAACCGGGAATTTCCTGCGTACCGCTGATCACGTCTCGCTGGAGATCGGCGATCCAATCGGCGTGACCAACCAGCGTGCTCTCGAGGGCGGCGACCGTCGCCTCGAGCTGGTGGAGGCGATTCTCCAAGCTGCTGGTCGGGCTGCCCGTCGGGCTGGGATCGGTCATCCAGCTGCCGAGGGTTGCTCGGTTCGCAGGGCGACACGCCCATGTTGCGCCAGGATCTCCTTCGGCGTGAGTTCCCGGTCGTGCGAGAAACCATCGAGGAGCGCCATGCAGTCGGCAACGTACCCCGCGGAGTCGTAGCGGTCGACGACAAGACGGCGACCGTTTTGACCGATAGCGGCCAGCTGCGCCGGGTCGAGGCCGAGCACGCGACGCAATGCCGCGACCGCCGCGTCGAGATCGTTCGCTTCGAAGAGGAACCCAGTCGTCCCGTCCTCCAGAAGCTCGGGCAGGCCGAAGACCGAGGTCGACAAGACCGGGACCCCGAAGCACATGGCTTCGAGCGCCGAGCGGGGCAGCGACTCCATGTCCGACGCCGACAGGAGGACGTCAGCAGCCCGGTACCAGCGGTAGGTGTCCTCGACGACAGGTACGACTCTCGAATGGTCCTCGAGGCCCACCAGCTGAAGGTAGTCCTTGAGCCCGGCGGAGTACGGCGTTTCGGAGTCGCCTACGAAGACCAGCGTCCAATTGGAATAGTCACCCTGGATGAGCGCGAACGCTTGTGCGATCAGGGTCTGTGCCTTTCGGGGCTCGATCGTGCCCATGACGAGTAGCACTTTGGCGTCATCGGGAATGGAGCTGTCGGCTCTCGCCGCGGCTCGGGACACCTGCTCGCAGTACGCCTCGATGGTTCGGGTGTCGACGCCGTAGGGAACGACAATGGCGCGGTCCGCCCCTGCCCATGGGGCATACAACTGTCGGGTCGCCTCGGCCTCGAAGATCAGCGCATCGGCGGACGCCAATCCCCTCTTGATCGCGTCCCATACCGCGGAGTCGGGGCGCTCGAGGTGCGCCGCGATCAAGAACACCTTGGGTGGCAGACTCTCGTGGATGGCCCACACCGTCGGCAGCCCGAGGCGAGTCGTGACATCTGCACCGATGAAGCAGGAAACCGTGTTGACCAGTGCGGCGTTGTGGCCGCCGCTCTGGACCAACGCGGTCAGCTCGGTGATCCGGCCCTCATACGCCTCTATGTCGTCAACCGGACAACGAGGCGTCACGTGGACCGGGATGCCTCGTCGTTCGAGTGAGTCGCGTAGGGGTCCATCGCCGCTTGCGATTACCGTACACGCGAAGTCCGTCCCTGCACCGGATCGGCCCAGCACCTCGTCCAGCCACAGTTGGGCGCCGCCATAGCCGAGCTGGTGAGTGAACACGACGAGATCGAGACCATCCACACGGGGTCGACTAGACAGTGACGCGATGCGGCGCCGGCGCACCTCCAGGACCGCATCTCGGCTGGACCGTTGGACAGCTACATCGGCGTCGGCGACCGCGCAGGTGCGTTCGAGCACGACCTGGGGCCGACCCTGGGAGGTTCGGGCGACCAGCTGCAGTTTCAGGTGCGACGTGGTGGTGGGCACCACGGCCAAGTCAGCCCAGAACTCGAACCCACTGATCCCGGCTTCTGGTTGGGGATGCACGGTCGTAACGTCCGGCCGGACGATTCCGGTGCGGGCCCGCCCTACCCGGCGACCGTTGATCAACACGTCGATGCTGCTGATCGGGTCCGTCCGATGCAGGGCCCAGCCCTCGACCCTGAAGGCCACGGGGCTGACCGGATCATCCGGTCTGGGGAGGTCGAGATAGCCGGTGAACTCCGGGGGCTCCGATTCGTCGACGGTTGGGGCGGGGTCGTCGTGCAACCGGATCGCGATCGGATCGAGCTCGACGGGCGGGGCTGCCAGATCGGCCCAGATGGACACCGTCAGCTCTGCGATGTTCTGGTCGCCGAGCCCGCTGAGATCGGCCTCGAGCCGCCATCCGGCGCCAACGAGGCTGGGGTTTGTCAGTGCCTCGGCGACATCGGGGCGGGGTTCGGAGCCCACGACGGCAACGCCGACCAGGACACCATTGACCCGCACGGCGGCGGCGAGCGCCGGCTGTTGCCCCCATGCGCTCCAGCCCCGGACGGTGACTTGGGTTCTCGGCACGAGCGCCCCGGGGGCCGGTTCGTCGACTTGGCCCCTGAGCAAGAGGGGCTGGGGTCGCTCGCCGACGAGTACCTCCGAAGGCCGGCTTCCGTCGATCAGTCGCCGCCAACGGTCGGAACGTACGAACTCGTCGTAGTAGCGGCGCGCCCGACTACTCCAGGTCCTCATGCGGGGAGTTTCGCCGGCGCTCCGGGAGCGTGAGCCAGATACTCCAGCCATGTTTGGGCGATCCCGGTCTCGAGGTCGCGGGGGCGCCAGGGCATCAGCGCCGCCAACCGGGACAGGTCCAGCACGATGGAGTCGACGTCGGTGGGGCGCGGCGGAAGCCGATCGATCGTGAGTTGGACCCCGGTCAGCCGCTCAACGATCTCGAGGACCTGCCAGACCGCGTAACCGGTGCCGCCCCCCACGTTGACGATCTGCGGTTCCCCCAGACTTGGGCGCAGGGTGACAACGGCGCGAGCCACATCAGCGACATGGACGAAGTCGCGCAACGCCCGTCCCCCATCGAACAACGCGACGGGGTCACCGTAGGCCGCGGCGTGCAGGAAGGCCGCAACCACGCCCTGGCCATTGGCGGCGTTCTGCCGCGGACCGTAGGCATTGGAGACCCGGAGGACGCGCGCCGGAACGTCGTACCGGGCCGAGTAGGCCGCAATGGAACTCTCCGCCATCAGTTTGGAGAGCCCGTAGGCAGAGATCGGACGGCACCGGCTCTCCTCGCTTGCCGGTAGGTGGGGTACGTTGCCGTAGACGGCTCCACCTGACGAGAAGAAAGTCAGCCCGACCCCGGGGCGGGCCCGCAATGCTTCCAGTACCGCGACGAGCCCTCGGACACTCGCCGCGGTGGCGTCGAAGTCGTCTGTGGATGCGGCCGGCGGGGGACAGCCGACGGCGTCGACCACCCAGTCGACGTCCTCCAGGGCCCGACCAAGAATCGCCGGATTCTCGACCGGACCGAGCACGACCTCGACACCGGCCAGCCCTTGCGCCCAACTGCCCGACGGTGGTCGCCGAGCGACCGTCCTGACCGCTGAGCCGAGTCCCACAAAGGCTTGAACTACCTGCGAGCCGATGAACCCGGTACCACCGAGGACCAAGACGCGTCCCACCGCGGCAGCCGGCTGTCCGGTGATCGGCAATAGATCGGATCTTCGGCGTGCGGACGGGTCTACCAACGCTTACCCCTCACGAAACTTGGTTGACGGGGAAGGCTACAAGAGGCGGTACCGGCCGAGCGACGACGGAGCGAATTCACGCCTGCTCGTTGATCACGGGCCCCCGGGCCTCCCACCAGACGGTCATGACCCGATCGTCAGGGAGCAGGATCTGAGCAACAGGCGCGAAGCCCTCGGCTTTGACGGCTGCGATCGCGGCCGTCTCGCTGAGCAGAGGGGAGAAGGCTCGGGCGGCCGCGATGGCGGAGGGCGGGCCGGTAATGACAAAGTTCGGACGCCCGAACGCCGGGTCCGCCAGCTGTTCGCTGGCAGTCGCGCCTGCCTCTGCGGGGGTCCGGAGCAAACCGGTAGGCAAGTCCTGGGCGAAGGCGAGCTGGTAGGCCAGGTCAACCGTGTTCGTGTTGAAGAACGGATCCTGAACGGCAAAGAACACGACCGGTCCGAACCCGCGCTGGGCCGCGTAGCCGTGCAGGAACGAGGCCATCTTCTGGCTGGGCGCCAGCCACTGACGCAGGTAGCTGATCTCCCCCCTCGTCGTTCGGGACGAGTCGCAGGATCGACCGGTCTGGCAGCCACCGCCCGTCACTGTCGCGTAGGTGAGCAGCGAGCCGCGCCCGTCGAAGACGACCGCGCGGGCCGGACCCAACGAGACGCTGACGGCAGATGTCGAGGCGTCAGGAAGCACGTCAGAGAGGTTGGCGAACGACAGGGCCGCCGTAGTCAGGCACACGACGGCCAAGGTGGGGCCGGACCCGAGTCGCCGCCCGGCTCGCGGCGTAAGTGGCCAGGATGATCACCGCAGGTAGAACTGGTAGCTCGAACGAAGACCCGATGTTGCGAGTGCTCGACAGCACCAAGAAGGCGCCCAATACGAACAGCCATACCGAGGCGATCATGGCGGCGGCAGGGAGAGCAAAGGCGAACTCTCGGCTCGAGTCCACTACGCCCGGAAGGGCGGCCACCATGACTGCCGCGACCAGGCTCCAGTTGCGGTTCGCCAAGCGGCGGGCACCCCAATAGGTGGCCCAAACTGCCACCACGTAGAAGACCTGCTCGACTGCGAGCAGGCGGTATGGGCCGGCACCGGTGGCCCAACGGAACCCGCCGGCGAAGACGGTCAGCAGTGGCGTCTGCGGGTCGGGCTGGCGCACGGTCGACACGGAGTTGACCCAGGCCGCCGGCACGGAGGGCGTCGGCGTCACGTACGGCCCGCTGCAGGTACCCAGCCTCGTCAATGTCGAAGGGCAAGCCGCGCCGGTGGGCGGCGATCCACCACAGGTTGACGGCGACGGTGAAAAGCAGCAAGACAGCGAGGCCCACCCACTGGGAGCGGACCGGCCGCAGCTTGCTCGCCATGTCGACCGGCTGGCCAGACGCGCTCACTCAGCCCGTGATGACAGCCTGGATCTGGCGGACCGGGAAGCCGGCGATGGTGGCAGTGGTGTGCAGCGCTTCGAGCGTGCCCGTAGCCGCACCGAGAGACCAGGTGGCCGTCCAGACCTCCTGCACGGTCACGGTCACGGTGCCGGCGTTGTCATAGGTGTGAAAGATGTTGCCGTTGGGATAGGCCAGGCCCTCGCTCTCAAACGGCCCGGTCCAGGTGGGCGAGGTGCTGTCTCCCCAGTCGACCCGGTAGCTCCCATGGGCGACAATGGTTAGTGGGCCGAGCGGCGTGGCCCGTCGATAGGGCGCCGGCGCGAGCGTGCCGTTGGTAACCAGATAGGCCGGCTTGCCTGTAATGGCATACCCAGGCGGGATGGTCGGCCGAGGAACCGGCAGGGGGATGGTCTGCCAGAACTGCACCGCGAAGTCCACCGGGTTGACCGGGGCCGGCGCCGGCGCCTGCCCGGCCGCTACCGCCGGGCAGGGGGCCACTGACCCGGTGTCCAAATACATCTCGATCGGCAGGTTGGCGTTGTCCGCCGGACCTTCGGACATGCACAGGCCGTCTGGCCCGCTAACGAGATACGGCACCAGCGTCGGAGGTGGTGTCGTTGGGGCCGCCTGTGCTGGGCCGGCGGGGTTGGGTGGGGGCGGGGGCGCTGTAGTTGTCCCTGGCAGAGTCAGCACGATTTCGCCGTCACAGACGATGCTTCCACCGAATCGCGAACTCGTGCAACCACCCGTCGATCCAGAACTCGCCCAGGCGGCTGGCGCTGGTAACAAGGAAGCGCAGAGGAAGAACGCAAACGCTAGGCGGCGCATTGGCTCTGGACCTTCGTTGGCGTCAGGTAGGCAACGTTGAACGCGAAGGACCAGGGAGTCGGGTTCAGATCCCCCGGATCCGAGCCGTGCTGCTTCGGCGCCAGTTCGTAGTACTCCGACGCGGCAGTCGGTGTCGTATGAACGAGAACGGCGGAGAGCGTCGTAGTCGTCTCGACGAAGATGCAGACGGGTGAAGCAGTGATCAAGCTTTTTACGACCGTCAAACCGTCGCCCGCGGTGGGGCGCACATTGTTGATGGCGCCTTGCAGACTCAGGGTGGCGCCTTCAACCTGCTGGCTGTAGAGCGGATCGTTGAAGATCGCGCGAAGGTCCGCCTTCACGTCAGCATTGACCTCGTGTGTGGCACGCAACGTTCTTGTCGCGTTCCCATAGATGTGGTTCAAGACGGCGAGCACAGCATTCACGTAGGCGACGGTGATCACTGGGGGAATGACATCGGGGTTGGGGGCCGCGGTGGTCGATGGCGGGGGCTGGGTGGTCGTGGGGGACGCTTGGTGCGTTCCGCTCGAACACGCCGCTACCGCCAGCATCGTTGCTCCGCCGAGTGCCAGAAGCCTGCGTCTCATAGCCTCTCGGGAACTTTCGCACATCGACGTCGTCAGCGCAAGGGGGAGTCATCTTCAGCCCAGCCGGGGTAGGGCTGAGGTTGGCGTGGGAGCGCGATGTCTTGGGTGCGGTTGGCCGACTTGGGTGTGCGTAGCCCTAGATTCCATGGCTCAGCCCACCCAAGTAGGCCAATCGCACCCAACTCGGCCAACCGCACCCAACTCGGGCTCCACGCCGGCCTCTGCGCCGCTCCGGACGCGTTTTGCTTGTTGGGCGCGTTGGACCAGCTGTGGCAGGGTCAAACGCGCCCAAGAAGCCAATCGCGCCCACAAGTTTGTCTGGTCTGATGCGGACCCCCGCCGCAGATGATCGTGGCGTGATCGGCTGTGCGAGCCATGGCGTCCCCGCCCGCCGGCCCCGCCGCCGGCCCCGCCCGCCGGCCCCGCCGCCGGCCCCGCCCGCCGGCCCCGCCGCCGGCCCCGCCGCCGGCCCCCGCCCGCCGGCTCCCGCCGGCCTAGCGCCAGAGCAGGACGAGCGTGTGGTCACCCGCCGGCAGGGCGACGCGCACCACGTGGTCCGGCAGGGACGCCGCGGCCACGGCTTTCCCGTCGAGGGTGGCGCCGGCGAGGGAGCCCGGTAGGGAGACCAGGACCTCGCCGCCGGAAGGCGACCAGAGATCCAGCGTCACGGCTGGCGCCACAACGGTCGCCCCACTCAGCTGCACGCTCCCCTGCACCACACTCACCCCGTCGCCTAACGGATAGCCCACCGGCAGCAGGATCCCGGTGTCGGCCGGAAGGGTCATGCTGCCAATGGTTGGCAGCCGCACCGAGCGCCCGGCGACCTTGGTGGTGAGGACGACGTCGACCGTGTCGGGGAAGCGGTTGGTGGCCATGACCGTCGCCGCGCCTGGGACTGGTCCGTCGAGGATCCGGGCCTGTACCCGCAGGTCGGTGACCGACACGTGGGGTTCGACGCCGGCGAGCGCCTGCACCGCCTGGACATGGGCCGGCAGGATGGGGTGGTACGGGAACTGTGAAACGGTGAGCTCGACATCGGTCGTGTTGATCTCGACGAGCCCGAAGGTCTGGTTCCCGTTGGAGTAGGCGACCACGCCTCCGCAGATGAACTCACCAAAGCGCCGCTCATTGGTGTAGAGGTAGACGAGCACCGACGTGGCCGGTCCGCCCGGAAGAAGGTCGGGGTCGAGTTCGGCAGGGACCACGGCAACGGGCCCGAAGTGAGTAGCCGCCAACCGTTGGGCGACAGCGAGAGCCGTCCCGCTGCCGACCGGCACGGGGAGCGACTCTTCCTCGAGGATGGTCCCCTCCCGGCCCGCGGGGGAGTCCGCTGCCAACCACGATCCGAGCAGGACCGCCGAGCCGTGCCCCACCTGTCGGGAGTATCCGCACGGGACGCCGGCCCGCGACGCCACGGCAGTAACGCCCGGGGACAGCCGATAGGTCTGCACCCCGCGCCATACCGGCACCGGCTGGCCAAGAACCGAGATGGTCTGCCCGTCCGCGGGATAGAAGTCCAGGTCCGCCTCGGGAAAGCACTGGTCGCGCAGGACCGAATAAGGGAACAGTTCTTCGTCCAGATACGGCGGCGCCGGCCAGCAGACCAGCCGCCCGCCGGCGCGCACGTACCCCACGAGCGCGTCCTGGGTGGCGCGGGGCAGGATGTCGGCCGCAGCCAGAAAAATCGTCGGGTAGCTGAGAAAGTCAGAAGGCTCGGCGGCTTCGACGTCCACCAGATCGAACGCCAAACCGGAACGCAGCAGGAGGGTGGCCAGGGCGGGCACGTCATTTTCAATGATCCGGCGGACGTCGACCCGAAAGCCCCAGCGCTGGGCACCGTAGGGGAGGTGCGTGAGGGAGGTGTCCCATATCACCGCCACGTCGGCCCGGCGGGTTGCCGAGGCGAGGAGGGGGCCGGCGGTGGCCAGCGTGCGACCCAAGCGGCCCCGGTCGGTGACGAGGGAGTCGTCGACCCCGCTGGTGTAGTCGAACGAGATCCCCCCCACGATGCCCTCTCCGATGAGCAGGTCAAAGAGGGTGACGTCGTCGTCCATCTCCGTTGCCCACAAGCTGACAGCGTTGCGGTGGGCGGCCCGCACCGACAGAGCGGTGAGTTCGATCGTCGGCATCACCTCCGGCCCGGTGCTGCCGGGGTAGGTCTCGGGAGTGATCAGCACGACCTGGGCCAGGTCGGCGATGGAGGTGGGCGGGACCATCGTCTGCTCGATCTCGTGGGTGATCGGCACGTCGACGCCGGCGGCTCGCAGGTCGGTGGCGAGCGCGCCGAGGTAGGTCGCCACCTGGCCGGCCTTGAACCGTTGCCACGACAACGCCGGCCGCAGCGCCGGGATGCCGGCTTCGGGGAGCGGCCAGGCGCGGGGGGTGTCGGAACTGGTGGCGGCCCGGTAGCGCGCCAGCATGGCCGGGTTGTAGTCGACCTCGAACGGCCCGAATCGGTAAAAGAAGCAGGACTCGTCGTCGACCTGCACCGCTATGACCGGACCGCCGTTGGTCGCCAGCCAGGGTTGGACGAACTCGCCGAACGCCGTCAACCAGCTGCGCGCGCCGGCGAGGTAGTGGTCGGAGGCGTAGCTCGGTTGGGGGTAGTAGTAGAGCGTCTGGCCACCAGTGATGTTGGCCAGGGGATAGTCGCCGAAGGGGACGGTGGCGGTGAAGGGATTGCCAGCTGGACCGTATTCGTACATGTCGGGCGGCGCCAGGTCGAGAAACCAGTCGGGGAAGCCCCCGTTGCGCCATTCGTCGGAGATGAACGGACCGGGGCGCAGGACCACCTTGAACCCCGCGTCACGGCACAGAGTGAGAAAGCCGTGCAGGTCGGTGTTGCATAGGAGACCAAAGCGGCCGTCGAGACCGCCGGTCTCATATTCGTTGTAGGGATCCTGTTCCTGGTACTCGTCGAGGTGGTCGTCGGGCAGGATCGGGTGCGTCAGGCCCGTGAAGTCGAGGGGGCCGGGGAGCCACTGGTGGACGTTCCACGGGACGTAGGTTTGGACAAGGTTGAACGCCGCCTGCTGGCACAGGGCGAGTCGGGCCGGGATGCTGCTGGGGGACATGCGGAAGTACTGGAGCTCCCCGCCGTAGACCGCGCTGGGCAGGCCGAGTTGGCCGCCCGGGGCGGCCGGTGACCGTCCGGCCGCTGTCGTGGCGGCGAGCGCCGGCCAGCGCAGCGCCGAGGCCCCCAGCGCCAGGGCGCCGGCGCCAGCGGTGGTGGTCAGGAACCGGCGCCGGGTCATGGACGCGCGTCCGAGCCGGTGCGGTTCCGTCATCGCTACTGGTATTCGACGTCGACCGTCGCGGTCCTCTGACCTGGATCGCTACTGACGCAGTTCGGCGTACTCCTTGACCCGGGTGAGGGTGGCATCGCTCGCCTTGGCGAGCGAACCGGAGTCGAAGGGGGGCTGGGGGTCGTACTCGATCATGAGCTGGGCTGCCTCGGCTGCGGTGCGGTCCACGAGCAGCTCTACCAGGCGCAGCGCCATGTCGATGCCGCTGGACACGCCCGCCGCGGTGATGATCCGCTCCTCGAGGTGCTCCACGACCCGCTGTGGGGTGGGCTGGGCGCCGTGGGCTTCGAGCTCGGGATAGCACGCCCAGTGAGTCGTGGCGGTCAGGCCCCGCAGCAGTCCGGCGGCGCCGAGCACCAAGGACCCGGTGCAAACCGAAGTGGTAAATCGACTGGTGCCGTGGGCGTGGCGCACCCAGTCGAGCACCCGGTCGTCATGTTGCTGGGCTCGGGTGCCCAATCCTCCGGGGAATACGATGACGTCGGGCTCGCGAAGGTCCTCGAAGGTGGCGTCGACCACGACGCCCAGCATGTCATTCTCGGTGCGGACCTCGCCCCGCTGGTGACCGACGAACGTGATATCGAGACAGGGGATCCGTTGCAGCACCTCGTACGGGCCGACAGCGTCGAGGGCGGTGAACCTCGGAAAGACCGGGATGGCAACCTGCAGGGTGTCGCTCATGCGAGCTTCCTTTCATCGGCGACGACGCGGAACCGTCGCCGGTAGGCATCGGGAGCGACGTTCAGTCGCCGGTGGAAGACCCGTCGCAGTGTCTCGGCGGTGCCCAGGCCGCAGCAGCTGGCCACGACGTCGAGGGTGTCGTTGGTGGTCTCGAGCTGGTGCCGGGCCGCTTCCAAGCGGACCCGTTCCACAAACCGACCAGGCGTCTCGCCGACCTCCTCGGTGAAGACCCGAGCGAAGTGGCGCACGCTCATGGCCGCCGCGGCCGCCAGCGCCGGCAGCCGATGGTCACCACCGGGAGCCGCCTCCACGAGTGTCTGCACGGCCCGCACCGTGGAACGTTCGGCGCGCGGTACCCAAACCGGCGACGCGAACTGGGTTTGTCCGCCCGGCCGGTGCAGGAACATCACCAGCCAACGAGCAACCGTCTGGGCCACCTCCACGCCGAGATCGTCGAGCACGAGAGCCAGGGCGAGATCGATGCCGGCGGTGACGCCGGCGCTAGTCCAGAACTTGCCGTCCTGGATATAGATGGGGTCCGAGTCCACCTCGAGCGCCGAATATTCCGCGGCCAACTGGTCCGCCCGAGCCCAGTGGGTCGTAACTCGGCGTCCATCTAAAAGGCCGGCCTCTGCGGCCAGAAACGCGCCCGAGCAGACCGTGGCCACCCGCCGGCAACGAGGTGCCACCGCTGCTATCCACGCCATCAGTGCGGTCTCGCCACGGGCTCGTAGGGCGCCCTCGCCACCGGGCAGGATCAGCGTGTCAGGGCGGCTCGTCCTGGCTTCGGGCAACTGCACCGTGCACAGGCCTACCCCGCTCGTTGCCCAGACAGGTTGCCCGTCCGTCGAGGCCAGCGTGACCTGGTAGCCGCCCGATCGTCCCAGCCCTTGGACGACGCGGGTCGCGCTGGCGAATACCTCGAACGGCCCTATGGCATCGAGCGACTGCACTCCGGGAAATACCACGATGGTGACGTCGCGTCGCTTCATCCCCACCAGGGTCCTTCATCGGGGTTGTGGCGTCAATGCCCTATAACCCACGGATTCGGCCAAACCGGGGATCCGGCTATGACCAGGTGGGTGGGTCGGCTCCGTAGCCGGTCAACGGCCGGCGCCATCGCAGCGGCACACCGTCGATGGAGCCGGGCGGAGCGACGACCCGGACCGCTCCCTGGGCGCTGTCGAGGTCGACCAAGCAGGCGGGTCGATCGCGGGTCGGGTCGGGGTCGAGGGCCTCGGCGGTGGCGGGGTCCCGACGTGCTGGGCCCGGGTTGCGTGGCGCGGGTGCCGCCGTCCCTCTGGGCGCAGCGGTAGCAGAGCCGGCGGTGAGCCAACCGGCCGTCCGGGCCAGGGAGAGCCCGCGGATGTGGGTGCCGCCGATGTCGGCCTGGCGGCGGAGGCCGTCCATGGCCGCGGCTGCGGCCAGGTAGCCGGTGCCGTGGTCGAGCAACTGGCAGGGGAGCGCGCCGGGCTCGATGCCGTCGGCGGACTCGGCCCTGGCGATGCCGGTGGGCGCCTGTACGACGCTGTCGAAGCCGCGCCGATCCGCCCACGGGCCACTGTGGCCCCACGCGTCGAGGTACACGACCACGAGGCCGGGGTGGCGCTCGGCCAGGACGTGGGCGTCGAGACCGAAGCGATCGAGGGCGCCGGGCCGGTAGCCGCAGACGACGACATCGGCCTGGCCGAGAAGGCGCTGGAGCGTCTCAGCGCCGTCCTTCGTCTCCAGGTCCATGACTGCGCTGCGCTTACCGAGGAGGGTGTCGGCCGTTGCGCCGGCCCGCATATCCGGGCGCAAGGGCGGGTCGATCCGCAGCACGTCGGCGCCACAGGCAGCGAGGAAGCGGGTGCACACCGGGCCGGCGATGACCCGAGTCAGGTCCAATACCCGGACGCCACCTGCGGGAAGTTCGGCTCGCGGCCGCCGTCGGGGTGGCGCCTCTCCGATCACCTGGTGCCCGACCAGGGGCTCGGACGCGACGGCCCGCCCCTGGGGGTGGGCCCGCCACTCCTCGAGGGATCGGACCGCGGCGGCGATACCGCCGGAGGCGCAGACCTGCTCCTCGACCTGTTCCGATGGCAGGACGGCGATGGCGGCACCGACCGCGTCGATGTCTTCTGGGGTACTCAGGGCGGCCGCCAGTGCGGCGCGGTGCCAGGGGTAATTGCCGTGGGTCCTGACCCACCCGTCAGCGCTGCGCCAAAACCGCGACAGGGACGCGAAGCCGGCGCCGGCTGACTGCCCACCTCGTTGGAAGTAGCGCTCGCTTCGCACCGCGGCAGTCACGTGGCCCCGGTCGAGGATGACACCGCGGACGGAAGTACCCCGTTGCCGGCGCAGCGCCGCGGCGGCAAGAAGCGCGGACGCAACGCAGGCCACCGCCGTGTCCTCGACTGCCAGATTGGAAGGCAGGTGCCCACCTTCGCCAGTGACGTCGACGTCCGCCGGCAACTTCGGCGATGCGGTCGACGCGTCTGATGCCACCGCGGTCCAGGCCTCGTCAATGAGCTCGGCAGTTGGATCGGATCTCATGGCGGCGGCCGGTACCGCTCTATTGAGGCATGCTACGAGCGACATCACGTGCCATCCGGACGAGCTCGGCTACTTCGGGTCGCTCCTCCGAAATGGCGAACCCCCCGCGCTCGAGCATCACGATGCCCGGAAGGACGACGACCTGCAACTCGTCGCGAAGGAGCACATGGTTCGTATCGGCGAGGCCGCCTGCAAGAAGCTCGATGAACGGTCCAAATACCTCTGGCAATTTCAACGGTGTCATTGGCGACGGATTCCAGTCCATTCTTAACTTCGTAGACCTCTGATACATTACGAACGTATCCGACCTAGATCGTGCCCACCCGAAGAGCGGGACTCCTTAGCGGGTGGCCGTTTGTTGCCGGCATTGAAACGGACAGACCTCGACGTCAGCGCCCGCTCAACCAGAGAGGTCTGTCCACAGCGATGCCGAAATCGACATCCAGACGGACAGACCTCTACCCGGGGCGCGGGTCTGCCACGGAGGTCTGTCCACTTGAGAGGAATCGATGCGAGCTTCGGGCACGCTCGCCCCGTGCTGGAACAACTCGGCGTGGAGGCGCTGGATCGAACCGCCAGTCCCGCTCAATCTGAGGGCCTGAAGAACCTGACGCACAGTCGCTCAATACCACCGGGCGGGAGGGCTGGGGGTCTCCCCCAGTAGCGCGCCAATCACCGCGGGTCCGTGCGCCAGCCGGTCGAGCGTTCCCAACCGGTAGCGTCCCGTCACCCTGGCAGGCACCGGGATCCTTTCGCCGGCACCCACCTAGCAGCCCAACCCCCTCCTCGCTTACCAGCCCCCCAGCCACCCCGGACGCATTGAGCCTCACGCCCCGAGGGCTCAATCACCACATCGGCGGCGGCCCGCACCCCAGGTCAGAACCGGCCCCGACCCCGACCCGGCGCCAGCAGCCCTATCCCACAACCGGCCCCAAGAACTCGATCGCCAGAGTGCCACCACGCCGGTCCCGTACAGGGAGTGATTGGAAGCCTCGCCATGCCGGTCCCCTTCAACCGGGCCGCGGGTGGGGTGTTGCTAGAAGCCGGCGGGGAGCCGCTCGATGCGGACCGCCCGGGCCCGGTTTCGGGGGCCACCCAGCCATGGTCAGTGCAAGAGCGGGGGTGCCATATCAAGATGTCCGCCTCGTTGATACGGGCGGACATCTTGATATGGCGGCCTGCGAGTCTGGGGCCGGCGCAGCCCGCCTGCGATCAGGCGACGGTTACCAAGGTGCCGATGGGGTCGGTGCCCCAGATGCCCTCGGCGGTCCACGCCGGCAGTTCCACACAGCCGAGGCTCTGCGGATAGCCATAGCCGGGCCGAGGGAACTCGTGAACGGCGTCGCCTCCGTTGAAGTACGCCACCCACAGCACGCCGGGGTCGTGGTAGGGGGTGCCATTCGGGTTCAGGCCCGACATGGTGGTGGAGGCGTAGCGGGCGTACACGGGGAAGGTGCCCTGGGCGGTGGGGGCTTCGGGGATACCCGTGTTGGCCAGCGTCGAGGCGATAATGCCGCCGTCGGACCAGACCTGCAGCGTCTCGGGGAGGGACTCGCTCACCATCAGGTAGTTGTACGGCTGGCTGGTCACCTGGCGCTGCGCGACCGCGGCGAGAAGGTCGGTCCACACTTGGGGCCCGGCTACGCCATCGGTGGTCAGCTCCTCGGCGGACTCGAACGCCATGATGGCGCCGCGGTCGATCACGTTGGGCTGGCCCTGGGCCCATTGGCTCTGGAGGGAGACTGGGGTGTTGGCGTACCGCCAGGAGAAGGTGCCGGCCTCAGGCAC